>ERZ1032113.144-NODE-144-length-23842-cov-6.919872_pt1 | contig 23842 bp, 22 predicted proteins | sample MGYA00518164_ERZ1032113 | MGnify/ENA primary metagenome ERZ1032113 (study PRJEB33719, sample SAMN04261305) | wastewater metagenome | biome: rural village; feature: human; material: feces | host: Homo sapiens | place: El Salvador | collected 2014-01-14 ... | reverse complement strand
CTTTTGCGAGAGTGGATTTTCCACAGCCAGATTCTCCTGCAATTGCAAGAATTTCCCCTTTCTACAGGAAAAAGAGTGTTACATATCGCATTTAGTTTATGAGTAATTTCAATATCACTTACGCTTTTATATTCTTTGTTAGTATTACGCTTGAAAGAGTATTTCCCATCAATATTTGTCGCATTCTCTATAAAACTCAGCAAATTATCAATATCCGGAAACATTACATAAAAATAGAAATTTACGGCATTCTCTATTTGATAAAACGCATTTGCGCAAAAGGAATAAAAACGTTCCTGTTCTTTTTCCTTTAGATTCAAAGCGGCATTTTCCATGCGAAGATTATCGATGAGAAGTTGGTCTCTTAATCTTTGATTTCCTTTTGCCAATATAAAATCATACGAAATGCTGTTATTGGCTCTTATTCCTAATGCCTCACGAATAGCATGAACATCATCGCAAATTGACATTTGGGATGAAACAACGTTTGCGGAAGAAGTCATATTTAACCTCTTCTTCAATTCTGCGGCAAACTCTGGATTTTGTTTGCTCAGTTGTACTATTTTATCTATTGTTGATTTCAGTTTCTCGTCCATAAATACTAATGTAATAGTTTGTCCAAATCATCATTCAATTCATCTAAGTCAATAGGTTGAGCTGGTGGTACAGTCAACTTATCTGAACGATGAACGAGCCAGAAGAGTTTCCCTTTTGCATCTCGACAATTGGATATTGACAACAACTCCTTTCGGTCTTCATCTTCTTTTTTCAATGACTTGTTCACTGATGCTTTTTGCATTCTCCCACCTAATTTAAAGGATGCATAGCGGTGAGGAATGAAATTCTCAGAAATACTCTTTTGTGTATCTTCTGTTACATCTTGGAGCGTATGTACGGTGTAGAATTCTTTTGGCTTCGTTGTCACTATAGTAATTGCCGTATTATTCTTCCTCTCAAACTCTAACACTGGAAAGGTTTCAACGTATGTGATTCCGTGTTGAGTCGTTCTTGTATTATCATGAAGCGAATTGCACAATTTGTCAAATTGCGTCTTCAACCTCATATATACACTATCGTCTTCGCCCTTTACCATTTTCAGATACATGAGCTTACCGTCCAGTACATTCACCATATCTGGGTTACCTTTCTTCACATGCCCTTTAGTTTCTTTGTATCTTGGAAAGAATTTATTGAATGCTATGGCATAGCCGTATTTATACCATATATAGAGAATGTTGCGAATGTCGCGCACATATTTCTGAGACATATTGAGTTTGTCGCTAACTATAATGCCAGTAACTTCCTGACGTGTACCTAGTTTCTGTAGTCTCGTCTTGTCTTCGTTCATTATAAAGCCTTGGCTTTCGACTATTCTTCTTAATTCTTTTATAAATTCACCCGAAGAATGGTATACATTGTGCATTGAACTGAATGTGATATCATCAGCATATCTTGAATACACAACACCAAATCGTTTTGCCAATCCTGCCAATCTGCGATCAAGGTTGTCACAAATCATATTGGTTATGGTTGGTGAAGTAGGCGCACCTTGTGGTAAAACATACCTTACACTGCCATCTTCCATTTTCTCTTTCATGGAACATAGACCTGCAACAACATTAGCAATCGGCTGTTTGAACAACAAAGGTTTTAGCTGCAACCTTTTCCATACTCGTGCTTGATGGATGCTTGGAAAGAAATCTTTCAAGTCGATATTGAAAACATAGTTATGCCCCTTATGCATATCAGCATTGGTTACAACGGAACGCTCTTCTGTAAACCCCATTGCATGATTAGAAGGTGTGTAAACAGCCTTGAATATCTCGTTGACATACCGTAGCAATAACATGAAGCTCTGATTTCTAGGAGCAGTTATCAGCCTAAATCCACCAGATTTCTTTTTTATCTTGAATTGTTTATATCGGTGAAACGAATTGTTGGGATTGCAATAATAATTTAAGAGTTTCATCGTGAAAGGATAGAACTTATCAGTCATACCACATTTCGCCATCTCACCCTGTTTTATCTGGTTGAGAAGGTTAAGAAGATCCTCTTTCGTATCCAATAATCGTACTGCTTTTGCAATGCTGTTCTTATCCATATTTAAACATAATTAGGAGGCCGATACCGGAAGCGACAGACTTTCATTTCTTTATATAAGAAAAATAAAACCATAAATATAAAACAACATAACACAATAGAAAAACATACTACGTATGTATGAGTCTACGTTAACGTGATAACATTGTTATCTCAACACCCATGAAGGCGGTGAGACATCATGCGAATCTGCCTCTAAAGAGACATGGCTTCCGCCCGCAAGACGAATTCAAATTTATATCTGTCGCTCCGATTGTCAAAGACCTCTTGTTGTTTTCTGATGCAAAGTTACTATATCATTGTGAATAAGGACTATAATTAAAATAAAGCTCCCTTTGTTAAGGAAAGAAATCTTATTCTAAAATTCATATTGTTTTTTGAAATCATCATTGCCGTACATTGAAAAATTTTGCATACCAGATAAAAGAGCTTCCACAAGGCGATATAGTTGATCGTTAGGGCTCATTCTGTTTCTGTATTCTTCTGGAACTTCCTGCTTTGCTTTTTCTGTAGAAAAATCGGTTGGAGGTCCGAATATCCGAGGTCTAAAGTAGTCGAAGTAATTAACCATATCAATGAAGCGTATAAAGTCATCATCACAAAGATGTAATGTTATACGTCCCTGTGCGTCTCTGTCAATAACAGGAGGAAAGTATTTGAAAGTTTCTTTATCCATAACTTATTGTATTTGTCTTTGAAATCTTGTAATAGTACACGGTTTCCACCTTTAGAGAAATTTTTGCGGTGGTATTCATCAACCTCTGAATGGCATTTAATACACAGACATTCAAGGTTCGATTCTCTATTGTCTGTCTTCTCTCCGTTTTTGTGGTGTGTGTGAATGAATTGGCGATCGAATGGGTCGACTATTAATCACCTTCCCGTTTTTAACTTTGATTCATTTCGACACAGACAAATATCACTCTAAAGCGATTAATAATAGCCTCTTCATGTTACTAGAATGGAGAATCATTTGCTAAAAAATCACCAAATGGCAAATCATCGTTATTACTATTTGACAATGACGTAGATTGAGTCGTAAGTTGAGGTGTCGTAGAACGGGTAACATTCCAAGCTCTAAAGCTATTAAACCATCGGTCCTGCCACTGACGAGCATCCACATCAAACGAAACTGTGAGCTCTTCGCCAATCTGTATTTTGAATTGCTCAATTTTGTCTGCACCGAACACTTCAAAACACATTTTCTTTGGATATTGCTCATGTGTTTCAATGACGTATTCTTGCATTTTCCATTCATTACCTGCTTTCGATACACCGCCTTTAGGCTGTAGTATCGCGATTATCTTTCCTGAAATTTCCATTGAGAGTAGTTATTCTTTAATGATTAGAGCAGCCATTCTATTATGTGCTACTGCAAATTGTACAATTGTGTTTTTCTCTAGAAGCGAAAGTTCGGTTTGGAAACGTTTATTCATTACTTCCAATACTTGCTCTTTGCACTTTGCGCTAAACAAAAGAATAGACGACAATGCGCAACATAGAGCTTGATTGACTATCTTTTTTTGTATTCTACCACCGAGCAGTTCATATAGCTCGGTGGTGAGAATATGTTCTTCCTGTTTGCCACCAGGAAACATTTGACCATAGACTGAGGCCAAAGCATTGGTTATGGCATTGTGTCTCTTTGCAGGAATCATCGATGAGTCGCATTATACTCTTCTCTGGTTTGATAAGTTACAGTAGGAGTTTTACCATTCATAAACTCATCGATAGATATGTCAGAGAAAAATCGGTTACACATTAGTCCATCTACTGCTCTCAGGCGGGCATACTGGTCGTTTGAAAGTCTGTTACGTCTATCGTATGCAGCCTTGATGCTTGCAAGCAACGAGGAACTTTGTTTTCTCAAATCAGAAATGGCCCGTCTCGTTCCTTGATTGGTGCCATTCTTCAAAATGGAATTGTACTCATCAATAATTGAATCGTAGCAATCTGCATACACTTCCCATGTTGCAGGATCCTTTTCTTTACTGATAAATTGCTCAGCCTGTTCTGTTTGTTCGGCTAAAGCATCGAGATTATTGAGACACTCTTGTTGAAATCGCTGTGCCATAATGAGAGGCGCAGCCATTTCGTCAAAAGTCATAGATTTAAATCGTGAGTTAACCACAATTTGGGCATTTGCGCTAATAGCTAAAAACATAGCAGCTATTATGAATATATACTTTTTCATTTTCATTGTTGTAGATGTGTTTTTTACTTAATACCGAATTAATCAATGTTCCAATAGGCATCAGGGTCGCCATCAAAGGCATCGTTAATCACATCATCGCTATAGCCTTCGACATCTTGAGCATAGGAACCTGCGAACTCTCCGTAGTTGGTACCATAGTCTTCATCATCTTGGTACTGATCGTCATAATCAAAATTATCTTCGTACATATCAATATTATTTATGAGTTAAACAAAATAGTTACCATGTCCAGATGGAGCTGTTGCTGTTGTTGCTACTCTGTTGAGTCGTTGTATTACCAAATATATCGGTACGACCTGTGGTAGAAGTTCCAGTGGTTTGACCATAAGAATTTCGGTGAGTCGTTGATGTGTTGCCAAACATATCGGTACGACCAGTGGTTGAAGTACCAGTGGTACGTCCATAAGAATCGCGGTAAGTGGTAGTCGTGTTGCCAAACATATCGGTACGGCCAGTGGTTGAAGTACCAGTGGTACGTCCATAAGAATCGCGGTAAGTGGTAGTCGTGTTACCGAACATATCGGTGCGACCTGTGGTAGAAGTTCCAATGGTACGTCCATAAGAATCGCGGTGAGTGGTAGTCGTGTTGCCAAACATATCGGTGCGACCTGTGGTTGAAGTACCTGTAGTACGTCCATAAGAATCACGGTGAGTTGTGACGGTGTTGCCGAACATGTCGGTGCGAGTTGAGGTTGATGAACCTACATTGAACTGTGCGAAAGCAGAGCAGCTGACTACTGCGAGGACTGCTGAAAGGATGAACTTTTTCATTGTTATTTGTTTTTGAATTAATACTCTTGTTTGGTTCTTATATCTCTTTATTCCAGAGATGCGAGAAAGGTAAACGAGAGAAGAAGATTTTTTTGAAGAAAATTTTTCGCCTTACTGTTTTATAGTTAAAAGGCACACAAATCGCCTTTGATTACCTTCCCATCTTTAACTTGAATGCGGTAAAAGACGGTAGACGAACCCTGAGTGAGTGCCAACATGTTTCCGCCTTGGTATGAATCAGGTACTATTTCGACCTTAACTCCGGCATTGCTTCTCTTGACAGTGTGAAACTTTCCACGAATATAATCAATGTATCTAGAGTAATCTAGGCTTTCGAAAACCCATTGGCTATCATAGATGAATGATTGATCAAGGTTTGCAACTATCAATTCTGGATTTAGAGTTCTCCATGCTTGCGCAAATATAGCAACAAGCTCTTCTTTGCTTTGGTACGACATACTTACTATTAATATTTATTTAGACTTTGATTTTGCCTTGTTGAAGATCCTCTTGGAGTGATTGGTAAACAGACAGCAAACCATTTGTTATGGCACCGTCTTTTTCAAGCAGTTCAAACGGTGATTTTGTTTTAAGAACAATGATAAAATCCGATATGATGTTTTCAGCGTTCACCTCAAACATCATATAATCTACCATAGAATCACCTTCCTCCCAGAAATCACTGTGCCATCCATATTTGTACTTTTCCCATGCAAAGAACAATACATTTTTGAAGGCTTCGAGCATCTTGTTGTTTTGAAAGGCAACAATGGTATCACCGGTTTTCTCTCCGATTTCACTAAACTTTTCCTGAATATGTGATATGATGTCGATTAATGACTTTATATCACTTGATGAGGGTTTCTTTACTTTCATAGTCATTATAGTGTACGTATTACTTTTGCTGTTTCTGTATAGTTCTCACGCTGCTTGAATCTGATTTCCGAGTCTGATTCTTGCAGTTTCTTTTTGTTGCAAATACGAGCGATTGGGAACTTCTGCTTAAACTCATCTTTTAGCCAATCCATATTCCAGAGGTTGGCCTTTTTGCCCATAACAATCTTACATAGGTCATTAGTATAGGGTGACTTCTTAGCTTCCTTATCCATTGAGTAAGTCATGGTCTGTAGCCATAATTGCGTATAGTCATTGTTCGGTTGTTTAAGGAGTCGGTTGACCACCAATGCTGATATTTCTTTCTTTTGGTCGTCATCACAAGTACTTAACAGCTGACTAATAACTCTGAGTGCATAGTGGCTGCAGGACACATTATCGATAGCGATCTGTGTTGCAATGGCTACTATCGGACGAATATTCTCTTTGATGGGAGATACGGTAAACGTCTTAAGCGTTTTAAATATTCCTTCTTTTGCAGAACCCAACTGCTCCAATTCATCTAATTCTTCAGCTATATCATCAAGATCGTCCCAAAGTTCAACTTGCGATAATGAATCGTCGTTATCTATCGGCTTTGTGTCTTTTGTTGACTTTTGAGGATGAAGTTTATCATCGATTCTTCTGCTGAGATCAGAAAGCAACGTCTTCAACTGACCAGAATTAGGAAACTCTCTTCCAAATTGATGAATAAACAGAAGATGCTTCTGAATGCCATCGAAGTCACATCCCTTTTTATTGAAGATGGGTGTATTATAGATATAGGCGAGTTTGTCTCCTTTGATAGAGTTGCTAATGAGGTCGTCTGTTGTCTGCGTCTTTTGGCTGTTCATTTCAAAGCCCAATCTTCTTAGTACAGATTGAAGGATAAACGAAAGTTCGCCCAAAGACTCTTTGTCGTCGCAGAAAATTCGATAGTCATCACGATAGCGTAGTACCTTGTATTTACACTGAATGCCACGAACTTGTACTTCTTTACAGAAAAGCATATCAGCATAAGCAAGAAGAATTTCAGCTACAAAGTCAGACAAAGCACAACCCTGAGGAAGCCCCACAAGCATATTTCCCTGATAATAATGGAGAAGGTTTGATACGTTAGCAACAAAGCTCTTTTGGTCGAAATCCTTACTCTGTTTAGCCTCTTGTAGGTTAATAGGGCAGTTGAGCGCTTCCGTAATAAGATTCACATTGATGGAGCCGTAACAGTTTCTAATATCAGAGATAAACAGATAGGGGTATTCCAACGAGAGTTCGAGAGAAGCTTGCTCAAAGTTGCTCCACCAATTCAATATCGTCGTTGAGTTATGGAAGGCTTCTTTCTTATCTGCGACCACCGGAAGAGAACAAGCTGTTACTAAAGGTTGCTGCACAGCTTTAAACCATGCTTTAAGATAATTCCAGTTGTTTTCGCTACAGATTTCTCTTGCGAAGAAATAGTAGATATAAGGATTCACGAGTGCGATGGGGCGTATTGCGTACTTTCCATCTTTATTGAGGTTCATTGTATAGTTGAGCGCCTCATTGCTGATAGGATTGCATTCCACGCAATCTGCAAATGCTTTAGCGCCTATCGTCTTACGAACATGCTTCAGTGCTGGAGTCATGTCAAGATATTCGGGCAACTCTAAAGTACTATAATTAGATGCACTCATAAAATAATTGAGCGCTTCCTTATAAGCCAATGATAAAATGTTCTTTGCCATATCGGGATATTTAATTTGTTTCTTTGCTTATATATTCCCAAAGTCTGGCAAAGGTAAATGGCCACAGATCTTAATCGTCGATTTTTATAAAGAACAAGCGCTTAGTCTACTTCAAATCAGAGACTAAGCGCTTGTCGGATCTTGATGATACTAAATTGCAAATATTAGAAGCAAATTCCGCAATCGTAGGGCATCAAGACTTCTGTATCTACTTCAAAAATATCTGAGACTTTATTCTCAATAATTGTGATTTCGAGAAGTTCTCTTTTGAGGCCTCCCCAATCTGACCAGTAACAAACTGAGATATAATATTTGTTGTCCTTCTTAACAACTTCAGGAGAAAGGTCTATAGCCATCAGGCGTTTTTTTATCGGATAAGAATGCTCTTCACGCATAAATTTCATATTGTGGCAATCGTTTGCCGAATAAATATATGTACGTCTATCATATCCTCCATGCCAAAACATAGGTAATAAACGCCATGCGGAATGGAGCAAAAAAGCCTGCCATGCTCCCATAGGTGAATCATCAACTTTGATATACTCCCAAATCTTAGTATCATATATTCCATCATGGTCAATGTAAAGCTTACTTTTATCGCCTATTCCAATCTCTTTAGCCAACTCAATCTCTAATTTACAGTTGTCAGGGAGTGATAATTTGTCCAAGATTGAAAGAAGGTTACTATCCAACTTCTGTTCAATCTTTTGGTAAAGACTATAAGCAATATTTAAATAATCTTCTGTTGCTACATTTCCAGATTCATCAATGGCTTTTTTATAGATTTCTAATGCGATACGTTTGCGTTCCTCCGCCATTTTTTTCTTCTTTTCATTCTCCATGTTTTGCTTTCTTGCTTTTCTATCTTTGACACAATCCTCTATCAACAAATAAGGAACCAGAAGAATACACAATGGTGCAAAAACAATAATGATGAGATAAATATACCATTCGTTTCTATTAAACGAATCTGTATCCATTTGCTTAAACTTTGAGTAAAGAAATATACACAGCAAAATAAGCCATGAAATTCCATAAATAATCAATGTAATCTTCATATAGGGTTGATTTAGATGTTTACTTATCTATTCCAATATTGGAAGAAAGGTAAACGCATATTTTGTTTTTGTGCGCAACCTCTCTTCATAACATTGGTCTGGTATAGACGTTATATCTTCTCAATCTTCTTGATAAGTTCAGCTGCCTTGTCAGCAATAGCCTTGCCTTGATTGTCTTGAATAATTTCTTCGAGAATCTTGATTGCGGCCTTACGGTCATTGTCTTTAAGATGGGCAATGGCTAAGTTCCATGCTATATCGATGGTATATAGCGAATAGTCGCTATATTCGTCGCTCTTGGCCAATGAATAGAACTTCCTCAGTTGTGCTATCGTTTCGGTCAAGTTATCGCCGGTTTCAACATTCTTGAAGACTTTAGCGAGTTCTTTCAGAGTGTTATCTTCAGGACTACGGTAGATTGCATCCATCGGCTGGTAGTATTCTGCACCAAGAGAAATGGTTTGGTCATATTGGTAATACTTATATCCACCAAATCCAACAAAGAAAATAACGCTAGCTGCTGCGGCATATCGTGCAACGCGGGTCCACAATCTCACCTGTTTAGCAGGAAGGTGGGCTGCTTTTCTAAACGCAGCTTCTGATTGCTTACCGATTCTGCCTATGAGGTCTTTGGAAGCTTCACTCGAAATATCACCCATTTGCTCCACCGCTAAAGCGATAACTTGGGCACGTTTCCTTAGTGCAGGAATCTCTCGCAATTTATTAAGGTACTGAGTCCCCTCCTCTGGTGTTAGCTGCTTTTTGAGGAAACGGTTGGTCAAGTCATCAAAGTGGCTCATTTGGTCGTTTGACCATATAGCGGTTTGATACGCTTTTTCATCAAATGAAGCGATGTCTTTTATGACAGCAGCATCTCTCTCAGAGCGGAGTTTTCCCATCTCATCAATGGCCAGTGCCAAAGTCTTAGCACGCTCAAGCAAAGCTTTGTCAGCCTTCAGGGCTTCGATGAAAGCCAACTCTTCTTCATGAGTAAGCTGCTTCTTTAAGAAGCGCTCTACTCTCTTATCAAAGTCTTCCATACTATTCATAAAACTCTTTGATGATTCTCATGAAACGTTCTTTTAGCTTGCTCATACACTGGCTCTTTTTGGATTTCACGGAGTCGGGGCCATTAAAGCCAATCAACTCGGCAATTTCCTTCATTTGAAGTCCATCGCCATAGTATGACCATAATATTTCCTCGCAAGGGCTGGGGAGGTCCTGAACGATGTCACGCATCGCAGCTCTTTGCTCAGCTGTAATGCCATCGCCCAAACCGAGTATTGTTTCAATCTGAGAAGTGCTATATTCGTCACCCTCAGTATTTTCAACTGCACCTTCAAATGAGATATTGTCCGGTCGTCTGTCAAGTAGCTTCTTTCCCTTATTCATGCATATCGACGTAAAATAGGTCGATAAGGAAGAAGTAAGCTCAACTAGTTTTCCACTTTGAATGTTCTGATAGAGCGCAATGCAGGCTTCTTGATAGATGTCTTCTGCATCATCAAGAGAGAGAGCAAGGCGATTTTGCAGAATAACAAGTGTCTTGTTTCTCTGCTGTTCGAAGAAAAGATTGAGCACCTTCTCATCAGGTATTTCAAATATGTCTTTCTTTGCCATCGTTATTTACTGATTTCAATTACCATATCTTGTCTTTTGGCATCAATATCCTTTCGCATGAGACCTTGTACCTTATAAACCCAGGTATCGTTATGTCCTAACTGGGTTGTTGAGAGCACTTGGTGTATGTAATAAGACATTGGTCCATAGAACTTTCCATTTTTCTTTGTTTCGGCATTTATCTGCGTACTTTTACATGCCTCCAAGAAGGTTGCCGGCGCTTGACCTGCTTTAATAGGTACCACAAAATGTGTGCGGCTGCTACTCTTGGCTCGATATACTTTTCCGCTTGGCGAAAAGCCACGCTTTGTGCCTCGTGTGAACGTCTCATCATCAAAATCGCGCGAGGCTTTTCCGGCATGACAGGCATCAACGACGACATAGAGTTTTCCTTTGCTTCCAAGTTTGAAACGCAAAGCATCAAGGTATTCTGCAAGTACATCATCCGTAATGTGGTTCTTGCCCTCGTATACACCTTTCTTGTAAGCAATCTGTGCATCAATGGGCACAAGACTCTCATCCCATCCGTCATCTTCATCGCCATTTTTATCTTCAAATGGTTGACCATGGCAAGAGAAATGCAGATAGACAATTGCTCCTTTTGAAGCCTTCTTTGTAAGCTGCTTGAGTTGCTTTAGTATGTTATTACGGGTTGCTTTCGTTTCCGTGATAACGCTCACGTTGAACCCTTGTTTTTTGAGTATCGGGGTAATGAGTGACACATCATTGGTACCATGAATGTTGTTCCATTCATTGGACTTATTCAATGCGTGATAGTTTGAAATACCTACTAACAACGCATACTTTTTTTGTGCATAACTATTTGCTACACATATCAATACACATACTACTATTATTATCAATCGTCTCATCATAGCGTCTAAATATTAATGCTACAAAGTTACTAATTTAATGCGTCCAAGAGGACAAATCCAGCCCAATAGTATGGATCGGAATAGACATACTCACCCTCGTCAGACGTGTAATGCTTCAAGTACTCTTGAGCTGCCTTCAGGGCATGCTGCTTACTGTTGTTCTTGAGATAGTCACGATAGAACTCTGTCATGAACAACTGAGTTGCTTCGTCGTCAACCTTCCAAAGTGTCATCAAGATGGACTTTACACCAGCCTTTTTGAAGGCACGCTGGAGACCATAAACGCCTTCTTCTGGTTCTATGTATCCTAAGCCTGTTTGACATGCTGATAAGACAACAAAATCAACAGAGGTTAAGTCTAAGTTCTCTATTTCTGACCCACAAAGAATGCCGTTATCCTTGTCCTCTGGTAACTTCATGCCATCTATTTTAAGCTTCGCGCCAGCCAATAATAACCCTGACTTACTGAGACCAGACCACCCCAATGAGTATTCACTATCAGAATCTTGTGTTAGCGCTTCAATAATTGTCTTATTTGAAACTTTCTCTTTGGACCAATAGAATCCGTGTGTGGCCACATGAATAACATCTATTGGTTGAGAGGATAAAGATTTGAAATTTTCTTCACTAGCCTGCGAACCTGAATACAATAGTGATTTCTTCTTTCCAGTTTTAAGAAGCTTACCGATGTTCTTTACCTCGAGCAATGTCCCTTGAGATATGTCATCTAAACTACCTCTAAGTAACAAGCTATCGCCTATGGAACGAGTTGGCTTATACATTTGAACCGCTTGTTTCACATCAGATGATTCACTCTGATCTGCTGAATACTTTATGCCTCCAAACAAAGCAAAGTTCATCGGCAAGGTTTTGTTGTATTCCAAACATAGCATTCGTGTAGATGATAACCTTGACAGCATCTTTTCTTCGTTTATGCGTTTACCATTTTCATTGGATAGACACTCTATAGGGATTGTGTATAAATCTTCTTCCGGAGAGAAGTATATTTTCTTAGCACTAAGCACAAAATGTTCAAGGGGTTTCCATATAAGCCTATATAGCTCGGACTTATTCATATAGTCCGAGCTGATACAAGCCTTATGTAGTTCATTTGATGAACAAAGTTGTATTAAGGCTGGTTCTTCTAGTTGTTTGCTAAGAATCAAAGCATAATAATAGTCGTCATTGTTCTCAACCTTCTCTTGAAAGATTTTTACTGCTGGTAGTTTAATGAATTCTATCGCAATTTCTTCTGAAGCTAACACATCCCTTATTGCTCTCCAATCCACATTATATTTTGAATATGAGGGCAACACTGAAACAGCTTTAGAAATACCTTTCTCTAACGACAGTAAAGTACCATAAATATCGGCAGTTCGCTCTACAGGCATATCCTCTAAGCGTTGGCGTAGAGAGAGTAATTGGGCATATTTTTTTTGCAACTCTTTGTCTTGGCTTTCCCTAATAGCATACTGCTGTTGCAAATGCGAGCGTTGTATGAATCCCTTATATTCAAGGATATTATCATTGATGCTACCATTCATATCTTTAATGCTACTATTACATAGTATCATATTCATGAAAGGGAGGTATTTTTTGTAGTAATGCCAATAATACCAAGTTTCAGAATCAGAAAGGAATGTTTTTTGTGCTTGAATTTCTTTCTTCAATAATGCTGATGTCTCTTTTGCTGCCTCGCAAGCGTTGACATTATCGCCTGTTATAAAATAGCATAAAGATAGGATAAGGTAATTCTCAATATTCTGAGTGTTAAGAGATCCTTTTCCTATTGCTTTCTTCGCATTAGAGATAGCTTTCTCATATGCTTTTTCTTTAATGTACAATCGAGCTAACTGACTATAAGGATACAGGACCTCACTATGGCTTTTTTCCACATAACTAATAGCCTCTTTCAAAGTTGATATTGCATCAGGCATACATCCAGCTTCAGAATATATTAAAGAAGCAGTAGATAACATTGAAATGAAGTTATCACAAGCATTGAAGCTATCATCTGTACTACCAGACAAAGCAAGTAGATCCTTCCACAACTGACGTGCAGTATTAATGGCTGTATCAATATATATTTTTGCCCATACTATATTTTTGGAATAGTATAGTTCTTGTGCTGCAGTTGACAAACAATGGACATAGTCCGAGCCAAAATCCTGATTTGACTCAAACAAAGTCTTGGCATACGTAATATAGCTATGTGCCCTTAGGTAGTTATGGAGCTGAATACTAAGGCTACTATATTCCACCAACAAAAGACGGAATACTCTCGTGTTCTCTAATTTTGCTTTCTGCAATGTTTCTATCTCAGAGGACAATATGTGTTCTGCACGTTCATAATTCCCGCTATATATGAGACCATTACTCTCGCGCAAGACTTTTTCAGCATGAGACAAATCTTGAGCCTCAATCGTAGCAATTGGGCACAACATTGTAAGAAACAAGAATACTAACAACCGAATGTTCATAATGTTGTATTTAGAGTTTCAATTACTTCATTCAACCATTTCTGAATATGAGGTTCTACATATCCATAATATTTTTTCTGTAGATCTATACATTTTGATAGACTCTCTTTGGCTTGGCTGTATTGAGATGTAAGCATATAATAACGCCCTTCATTACAATACAAAGAAATCATATCTTCTGCGTCCTCTTGATAGTTCTTACTATAGATGGCTCTTGCAAGATCAAGATACGATTTAGCTGTTTCAAAATTAGTGTTTATGAGAACCAAAGCATGATTATTGCAAGCTATTCCATATTCAAGACTTTCAGATCCCCAGCACTGTTTTGTCAAACCTTCGGTCTCTTCAATAACCGGTAATGCAGAAACGAAGTCTTTCTTCTTAAGATAAGCATCTGTAATCAATACGAGACACTGATAATATGCTATCGTTTGTTCCTTACCTTGATCTTTGAGGGCTGCTACCACTGCTTCTGAGATAGATATAGATTTATCATATTGGGAAGATATTATATAGCTCTTTGCTAGAGACAAAGATGATAGTACCCATTTCTCACTGCCACGTTCTAATGTCTTATAGTCGTTAGCTACGGAATCTTGATTTTGTTTGAATAACAAATAGCCTTTGAGGTTTTGTTCGTATCCTATCAACTGAGTTTTATCTTCAGGTTTTATTTCTCCTTCCTGCGCTTGTTCTCCTATTTTTAGCACAGTTTGTAACATGTCAAAATCCTGAGCTATGACAAGCCTAGAACACACATTAGGTACTACAGAATAGAATGACATCATCAGATTTTTCTTTGAACTTAAATGGTATAATTGCTCAAGCACATCGAAAAGTTTGTAGTTACTATCGGCAGCATAGGCATAAGCCATTTGACTAAGGATTAAATGATTCCAAGCATAGACATCAGAAGATGAAGTTTTGGAAAGCATCTTTTGAGCCTGTCTTAGTAGTTTAATTGCTCCTTTGTGATCGCTTTCTTTATTGTCAATATCCATAGCCTTATTTATCAGCTCTTCTACAGATTTTAGAGAGTTGTCCGCATTCTCATATGCATCAATGTTTAACATCGAAGCAAAGTCATTACGTCCTTTTTTCTTATACGCTTCAGACAACCCAACAAAAATTTTCTTATAGTTGTCCTTTTGAAAATCATCATAATACTCAAAAACGGAACTGCATTTAGTCAGGCCATCCTCCCAAACTTGGATAGCCTTATCTGAATTGCCCAACATATTCTGATATAAACCTCCAAGGTACAATACAATTACAGGATAATCGTAGAACCCCACTCCCATATGAGGAGCTTTTTCCATATATTGTTTTGCCAATTCTAAATGTTTGGCCCTTCCTAAGTAATCAGAAGTATTACCTTTCAGAATATCCAATGTTGCAGTATGGTAATGATACATACATTTCAAAGAATCGGATAAAGATTCGACATCTGAAGATTTAATGCTTTTCCATATACGTTCAGCTTTCTTCGCATCTTTATTACCAAGATGCAAAGAAAGCTTTTCAAGTTTTTCTTCTATGATAGACTGTGCACTTAAGTCACGCATATCAAAGAGAAATGCCAGCAGTATTATTACTAAGACTTTACCCTTCATTGAGAGTGGAATCAAATATTAGACAAATCGCAGAATTATATCTATAATAACCAAAGCTACAACTCCAAACAAGATTTTCTTGTTAGTATCAATTGCAGCTTTGAGCTCCTCCTTGACCTTATCATTCTTCTCTTCAATAGCCTTTACGGCATTTTGAAGAGAAGCCTCGTGGCTCTTGAGATTGGCTAGTACTTGAATAATGTTTTCATTGGCCGTTTTTAGGTTCTTGGTTTGTTGAGCGCTTTCACTCACTAGACCTGATACAGCTTTCTCAATGCTATTAGCTAGTGCCTTAAGAGTAGTCAAATCTGCAGCTAGAGCACCTATCTTTTGAAGAATCTCCTTCTTTGAGCCAGAAAAGTCTGTAGCGGATCCTTTGAGATCAGTAGCTGCCTGAACTAGTTTCTCAACACCTACCGTAGTTTGTTTTGAAAATTGCTCACTTGTATTCTTGGTACTATATTCAAAGCTTTTAATGACTTTGGCACAAGAGTCGTTCATCGCCTCGGTTGTATTAGAGACGACTTTCTTTGCGTTGCCTTCAATCTCCGATGACAACTTGCCTATATTGGAAACTAGTTTACCAACAGAGGCCAAACGTTCAGAAACGTCGGAATCCACGTCTGAAACGATACCTTTCACCTCAGACTTGATTAGTTCTTTCAAAGAACCAAGTTGAGTGGCAATAGATGCCAATTGCTGCGAATAATCAGCGAGGTTCTCGTTGATTTCACTATCTGCTTCTAACACGTCATCAATCTGCTCCTTGGCAGCTTTGATGTCTTTCAAGTCACTCTCTAACTGAGTGAGGACTTCGAGAATAGAATTATCTTCCATATCTTTATTTTTTGTTTTTGCTTGATTGAACATTATCTTTTGTGACTCCAACGAACTTATCTCTAAACATCTTTACCCAAGATGAGTGTATGATCAGTTCGGCTTCTGCCTCCCAGCCTTTGATGAGCAGCATTTCCTTAGCGTCAACAACATTGCGTCCCTTCTTTTGAATTTCTTCTTTGAAACGCTTCATGTTGGCATAGAAGTCTGGGAGGTTATGAATAGATCGCTCTCTGAACTCCTTATATGCGCTTATATAGCTATTCCGCATTTCATTCGCAAGGTTTTTATTGTCGCCAACTCCAAGGAACAAAAGGCAATAAGCATTAAGCATATCAAGAGTCGGATTAGTATCCGTCAAAGAACGACGGATTAATCTAACAGCACCATGCAAGTGTTTGATGTTACCAATTTGTGAGTCACTAGGTCCCATCACGTCATCATCAACAACACGCAAGTACTTAAAAAGCACATCAAATGATGAATACTTACCATGATCCGTATCTTGAGTCAATGAGAAAGGTTCCCCAAACTCTGTTTTATAGTCTTCGCGTGCGTATTTAGAATTGAAGTAATAATAAATGTCGTCTTTGAGGTCTTCATTTATCTCCAACCAATCATCCTTATCACTATGAATTGCTCTATTACAAAAGTCTTCCATGTCTTGCATTGCACGTTTACGCTTCATTGCAATCTTGGTATAGACAAATTCTGTAATAAAAGAAAGGCATTGCTGTATCTCATTGTCACCTCTCACTTCATGTGCCTTAGCAATTTCAATATCAGCTCGTTCATCAGTGTAGTATCGTTTCAAGAATTGCTTTAGCGCCATAAAATACTGCCCATCAGCTTTTCTCTTAGTCACAATACGAAACCGTCGATTGTAGTAGTCTTGAGTAAAATCATCGATAACACCAACACAACACATGCGATAGATAGCCTTTTGGAGGGCTTCTGTATAGTCAGCATAACCATAAATGTACGCTGGACGTGCAAAACCGTATCTTCGTTTACCCACCTCTTCAATACGAGTATCTTCTTCAGTTTTGAATCGAGGGAGGTTGTTCTTTGTGAGCATTTCATTTATCCAACGCACATCTTCTGGTGTGTAGGTATAAGAGATGTAGTAAACCAACTCTTCTTCCGGTTGAGCTGACATCAACTTATCCAAGAAGCCTGAAACGCTTTCAACATTCTTCTGCTCTTCACCAACTTCAACGATAGTATTTGTATTCTTCGACATTAAGAAATACATAATCCATTTTTCGAAATCAGCTCCAATGAAGTTGTTCTTGTAAAAAAATTGATGTACTCCATAATCTACGGGTACTGCCTCATATATGCGAGTGCGTTCGTTTTGTTCACTGAACTCTTGAGGACAATACATGATTGTGGACAGAGCCATCTTCCTATCTCGTCCTGCACGGCCAGCTTCCTGCACATATCCTTCCAATGATCCCGAGTGATTGATGTTTAACGTAAAGCGTACGTTGGGTTTGTCTATGCCCATACCAAAAGCCTTGGTCGCGACCATGATATTGGTATCTCCATGAAGGAACTTGTCTTGTTCAGTAAGTACATCACCACCTACATAGTTGCTTACATGTTGCGTACCAAGGCCTGCAACAATGGCACTTTTAACGCCTCGCTTTTTGTCTGAATCATTTACACCAAGAGAACCAACTCTATGGGGGCAAAACACAATGGCTGAAGCATTACTATTTTCGCTCGTTGCCCATTCGTCATCTACAGGAACCGATATGTCTCGATTGTAGATTTCAGCTATCTTATCATCATCTATAATATTTTCTCGTTGGAGGAATCTATTTTTGATGCGTTTAATATTATCTGGTTTCTCAAGTTCTTTAAGACAATCCAAAGATTCACTTAAGACTTGGGCTGCCATATCGTTTTTCCTTTCATAGACTGCCCATTTATCATTGCAACCAGAAGCGTCAACTTGAACTACACGATATTGAAGTTCCAGTCTATTGGTGTTTTCATATCTAACAACGGCATCGTTATCTAAAGGGAAAGCACCTTCACCAGAAAGTTCTCGTTCAACATCAGCTAAAACGTCGAATGAAGCTGTTGCGGTCAAGCCAAACAAAGATATATGTTCATGACCAGAACTTTGCTTTGGCAAAACATACTGATAGAGATTCCTTCCTAAATGTAAATACGAGAATCTGAAATCATGTCCCCATTCGGAAACACAATGCACCTCATCAATGACACCATATGCAAAATATACATGTAGGTCTTGCATATTACGTAGTCTCTGACGGAAACCGTGAATACACAAACGTTCAGGTGACATAAAAACGAATAGGCACTTTGAATGCTCCATATCGTATTCACGCTCAGCACGCGAATCTGCAACTTGTGAATTGATGTAGGTACAACAGTCAATACCGGCATTGATAAGACCATCATATTGATCCTTCATAAGTGATACAAGAGGGTCGATGACAAGACTAACACCCGGCTGTAGGAATGCAGCCAACTGATAAGTAAGTGATTTACCACCACCAGTCGGTAACAGACCAATAACCGATTTATTCTGCAGCGCTCTTGAAAGAATCGGAAGCTGACCTGAGCGGAAATCCTCCTTCCTAAAGAGTAACTTCAAGAAATATCTTAGATGCTCAACAGCATCGTCTATTGGTTTCTTCTCATCATTTACTAACGGTTTATATTCCAATCCATCCGTAGTGTAGATGTACCGCTCTGCATAATGTTCGGTTGCAGGGAATATGCAATAGAAACTATCGTTGCTTACTTGATATTCAGTAAAGTTGCAGTCTTCCGTCTTTGGAGTTGAAGCGTACCTAATCACCAAGTCAAAGGTAGTATTACGTATTTCTTCAGTCGGCTCAAAGATAGCATCCTCCTCAAGAAGTGGTGAATCTTTGTAAACTTTGCTAGATATGACATGCAGGTTTATTTGTGGAATACGCATATTGTCAAAATCTTGAGACAAAGCCGAGAGGTGGTTGAACATTTCCTTGAAATCTTCAACAGCCAACTTAGCAAATGGAACGTCACATTCTTCAACAAGTACATTCCACTCGTCTTTCTGTAAATTCAAACGATGGCTAATCAAAGCTTCCACAAAAACCTTCTGCACTCTTGCTATTGCAATAGGTGTATAGAGCAATTGATTAATGCGTAAATCATCACCTAAATCTCCAGCCTTGGCATACTCTATTAGCTTTAGTTCGTCAGCATGATTCAACAAAGAGTTGAAACAAAAACCTTCATAAAGGGTTGACGCTTCCGAACAAGACAATTTCTCGCTGAGCACATTTTCAACCTTTAATGAAGGTTTAGTTGGAAGCCCTCGGCAAACAATATTATTGAGTACGGCAAAGATTGGCTCAACGTCATCACTTATACTAGCACCAAGTTCGTATGGAGCATAAACATCAAAGTATGTGTGAGCAGTAAAATCCTCAACCATTGGCTTCACACATTCTAATGCGAAACATGCACGGAATTGTGAGGCAGGAAAATAATTATATTTAATAATCTGCCCACTCTTATCAGCCAGGAGCATTAAGGATAAAATATTATAGGTATATCCTAAAACTTCCTTTTGTGATTGCGCCTCGCGGAACTGCCATGCAAGTGGACGTTGGAAATATTGAAGAAATGTATTGTAGCGACTTTCTACTTGCTGGTAGTAGGGGCTAACGCAAATTATATAGTTATCCTTCGAAAGATTAACTAGAAGGTTTTCTGTAATATGCTTGAGACTGATTCCTTGAATGTCGAAGATATTGGAAAATAGGTGTACTGCCTTTCGCTTTTCAAAAAGTTTAATATCAAAATCAATTACTTCATCCAGTTTTTTATTGACTGTAGAAACTTTGATTTTGCTATCAATGGCCTCTATATTAAACTTAGCACGGTCAAGAGCTTTCTCGGAAGGTTCAACAAGTATTACTTCCTTGATTCGACAGTTATAACCTTTCTCTTTGAGATACTCATGAAGGAATATTGTAGCCAATCCCTGTCCACAAGCCCAGTCTATAACAGCAATCTCACCAACAAAAGTATCAGTCGGCATATGGTCAAAAGCAATGCGCAGTTTTCCCTTATGCCAATCAGTATATGCTGCAGCATAGCCATTCAATTCGTCTTCTTGGTCGAAGATTTTCGCATAATTTTTATCACCATACGGCAAAAGCCAAGGATGGTCTTTGTATGCTTCAGGAAGCATGCCACGACACACCTCGGATATTGTATCCAAGGTGACACGAGGTAGTTTCTTTATTTTATCTTTATACTTCGACATCTTATCTTCCTGTTATAGTTTCACATTGGAAACCAGACTCTCTGGCTACCTTATAGTTTGCCAATGCAAGCTCTTTACTCGTGTTGGCATAGCAGTATTCGCACTGATGTGGGCAGGTGTCGTATTGCCCAATATCTTTGCTAACCATGCATCCACACAGGGTTCGTTGCCCCTTGTCCTTATTGTCTTTCTTTTTGATGGCATAATGAACACCATCATCAAGCATGATGGCATTTTCTGGAATTACTTCCGGCTCATCAAATAAACTTGGCGTAACATTCTTAGCTCGTATCTCCACACCAAGGAACTTCATCAGAACTTCGTCACGCCATGCAAAACGAATCATCAAAGTGTCATCCACGCAGTGGTTGGGTTGAATACCATATTCTTGATACTCAGGCTTCTCACCACAAGTGGCCAGTTCGTAGTTCCAACCTTTTGCTTTATTGAGTGCCGACAGACGCTTGGCAAACTCGATCATCTGCTCTTGTGTCCATTCTTGATAATGAACATTGTTGCGAATGAGGTTATTCTTAACCTTCTTATAAGACTCAATATCAGCAAAGCTAAATACCAACTTTTCAGTATAGCCTTTTAGTTGATCGCCAATCTTTTCAATCTTATGCAACAAATCATCCATAGAGATTTTGTCGGTAAGAATCAAGGGGTCGAAACGCCAAACTACATGACCTTTACCAAGCTTGTCCACGAGTTGCTTGAAGGTATCAATACGTCTCTCAACAGAAGGCACACCTTTCTCTAACCCTTCAGCGACATAGTCGTTGAGGGTGTACTGAACGTAGCACTTAATCTTAGGTGTATGCTGTTCTAACTTATCCAAATGAGGGATTAACTTCTCAGGATTCTTAGACCAAAACACAATAAAGCGTGTGTTCTGATACGACACGTAACTTTTCTTGCCATTGAACGGATTTGTCCACGCCGAGTAGCCTTTCTCCAATCGATGAAAGAACCAGTCTGCATAGAAAGCAGGAATATCCGTGCTTCTACTTGCGGACACGATTTCTGGAACCTGAGCATCAGCCCAAGTTCCATTATCGAGTTGTATTGTTGCCTTCTTCCAAGCCATATAGAATATCAATATTTCATAAGTGTTTCTTCGCACTCTTTATATACGCTCATAAAGTGTTCTTCGCATCTATTAATAAAGTCTTCTTTATGAAAAGATGGATTTGATTTTACCTTGGACAAGAGTGAAGCAATCTCCAATTTCGATGGAAGAAAAATATGTAAATCAGTTGGAACTGTATATTCATTACGACTTACATCGTAAAATTTCAAAAGTGCATAATATGCAATATCGTTTTTAAAATCTATAGCTTGCTGACGAAATTCACGTAACCGAGGACCAGTAAAAGGATTTCCTCCAAGCATTATGCCGATTGGTATTCCGACTTGTCTCTGTGCCATTTCACACCAGCTTGCAACCAATTTATCCTTCATCAATTTGCTACCTTCTTGCATAAGCATAAATATAGCAGGAGCAGCAAATGAATTTCCTTTTTCTATAATGTTCCTAGCTAAACAATAGTACGCATTTTCTGCCGCTACAGAATTAACATCTTCATCACTAAAGTCATAATACAATGCCATAGCTGTAAATGCAAAACCTACGCACTGACAGTCATCAGAAGAAAGATTTATTAAAGCACGTCCACCTTGCTTCATTGGTCCAACTTCATTATATAGAACACTACACAACTGACCAGCAGATTTATTACCTGTGTTATGTGCCATATTCAGCTGTAATGACAAACGTACGATATCACTAAAGCCTGTTGAATACGAATCGCGTGGAGCTGACTGCGGTTTTAAAGATACTTTAAGATATTCAATATCCACATTACGGTCATACATATGAAGAATACACTTTACGACCTTACCATCTTTCAAAGAGACAGTGAGTCCATAGTCTGCCATATCAATATCCTGAAAGCCAAAGGGAGTTTGAGCGCTAACCATATACCCTCTTAGCGTTACTTCGGTAGCAGTTGATTTGATTACACGCATAGGCTTCGCTGACATCTGAGGCTGACCTGTATCGCCATTAATCATACGAACGATATAGCCATCACCGTTTTTAAGTTGATAGCCACTGCAACCATTGACATTCTTTTCAACCTTTACAGTACGAGGACATTCCTGCAGACCTTTTACAGGATTGCCATTCTCATAACGTTGATGTTGATTCGATTCGAACACAAATGGTGCAATACTAAGTTCTGCGGGTTTGGGAGCAGAACTTGCACTCGTTGTTTGCCTTGAAGTCGTAGTTTGCGGCTTAGCGGCAGGCTGTGGCATAGAAGTTCTTGCTTCCTTCTTTTTGCCAAATATGAAATCTAATAGTCCCATAGTGTATTGTTTTTTTTGTAATGCAAGGATTAAATCCAAGCGTGTTATTTATATACCTATATTCCAATTGACATTGAAAGGTAAACGAGTTCAGGCATCAATCTTGAATATACTGATTAAGAAAAATGTCGTAGAAGCTCAACAACCTGTCATCGAATGTAAGTTCTTAGTTATATAGCCATAATGATTATCTATTTAGCAAGCTAAAATAAACTTTATACTTAACATCATTGAGAGTTATTGAAGGATTATAGTAGCTCGTATTTTGATATGCTGAATAAACTGACTCTATTATATCATCCAAGGAAGGGCTATCAGTTGCTCCATTATTTCGTTCTTACTTAAATTGTTTTTGTATATACTCAAAGAGTTCAGGATTATTCTTCATGGGGTGTTGCAAACTACGGCCACCATGAAATCCGTGTTCTAAGAGCTTTGCCTCACTCAACGCATCACCATTATACTCTTCTACAAGTTCGAGCTTAAAGGTCTTATCCTTTGGTGCTACACCATTCCAGTAAGCACTATCACCACGCTCTTGATTGGCGGCAGTCACAATGCTTTTGAAACGCACACATCGTTCGTCTGACATAAAGAGATAGACAATATCGCCAACAGCGAATCTCACTCTGTCCTGTCGCCAAGAGATGTAACCCAACTCTTGAAGAGCCTTCGCATGATTACATCTCGCTTTGTTTGCAAATACCAACCAATTACTCATGCTCTAATGCTTTTTGAGGGGTTGGTACTAACAATTCTCTTATGTCAACGCCTAAGGCTATTGCCACTTTTTTCAGTGTAGCGAGGTCTGGCTGTGAAGAATTAGTGCACCATTTTGAAACGGTAGCAGGGTCTTTATCCAATTCAGCAGCAAGCCATTTATTCGTTCTCTTGCGTTCTGCAAGAACAACATTTATGCGATTCAAATCTTTCATTTTACCCTTTGATTTCACTAGTGTCCGGATAAAATCTCAGAAGAGGTAACCCTCTATATATTGAGACT
>ERZ1032113.138-NODE-138-length-24305-cov-10.446515_pt1 | contig 24305 bp, 16 predicted proteins | sample MGYA00518164_ERZ1032113 | MGnify/ENA primary metagenome ERZ1032113 (study PRJEB33719, sample SAMN04261305) | wastewater metagenome | biome: rural village; feature: human; material: feces | host: Homo sapiens | place: El Salvador | collected 2014-01-14 ... | reverse complement strand
ACTCTTCTGTTGGCTTTCCCTTCGGCCGCCGATTTTCAATTCTTCACTCTTCACTCTTAGAGTCTCGCTATCCTGCTCATTGCTTCTACTACATCTTCGCGATTGCCGAAGGCTGTGAGTCGGAAATATCCTTCACCGCTTGGTCCGAAGCCTACGCCTGGTGTGCAGACTACGCCTACTGAATAAAGCATCTTGTCGAAGAACTTCCAACTCGGTATGTTGTCGGGAGTCTTCACCCACAGATATGGAGCATTTTTTCCGCCATATACCTTGTAGCCAAGTTTAGAGAGCGTGTCGTACATAATCTTTGCGTTCTGCATGTAGTAGTCGATGGTCTCCTTTACCTGCTGTTTGCCTTCTGGGGTATATATTGCTTCGGCAGCACGCTGGCTGATATAGCTTGTACCATTAAACTTGGTGCTCTGTCGGCGATCCCAGATATGGTTGAGGTCAACCCTTGTCTTGCCATCGAGAGTTACAGCTGTAAGCTCCTTTGGAATAACTGTATATCCACATCTCACACCAGTGAAGCCTGCTGTCTTAGAATAGCTTCTGAACTCTATTGCCACCTTGCGAGCCCCCTTTATCTCGTAAATAGAGTGTGGAATTTCATCATCCTGGATGTAAGCCTCGTAGGCTGCATCATAGAATATTATTGCATCGTTGTGTATGGCATAGTTTACCCATTTGCGCAACTCCTCTTTAGGCAACACGGTGCCAGTAGGGTTGTTAGGATAGCAGAGGTATATCATGTCGACCCTATGATCAGGAAGTTGAGGTATGAAATTGTTCTCTGCTGTGCAAGGGAAGTAAGTTACGTTGCTCCATTTGCCAGAATCATCTCTTACTCCTGCACGACCTATCATCACGTTGGAGTCGATATATACAGGATAAATAGGGTCGGTGACACCGATGGAGTTGTCCCATCTTACTATCTCTTGGATGTTTCCTGTGTCGCTCTTTGCACCATCGTTGATGAAGATCTCGTTGGCATCAAGACGTATGCCGCGAGGTGCATAATCGTGTTTTATTATTGCTTCGCGCAAGAAGTCGTAGCCTCTTTCTGGACCATAGCCACGGAATGTAGCTTTTGATGCCATCTCATCAACGGCTTTGTGCATAGCGTTTATCACTGCCGGACATAAAGGTCGGGTTACGTCACCGATACCAAGGCTTATCACCTTTTGGCTTGGTTTAGAAACCTTGTAGGCATTCACCTTTTTGGCAATATCTGCGAACAAATAGTTGTTCGAGAGTTTCAGGAAATGTTCGTTTACTAATGCCATATTTCTTTTATTTATTTGGTTGTTTGTGTCTTCTCTATCTCGCCCTCAAACACGAACTCTGCTGGACCTGTCATATATATATGGTTGTCAGCTTCGCTCCATTCTATGTTGAGAGTGCCGCCATCCATCACGATGTTGCTATGGCGCTTTGCTCTGTTTGTTACCGATGCTGCCACTGCTGTAGCACAAGCACCAGTGCCGCAAGCCATTGTTACTCCGCTTCCGCGTTCCCACACCCTTGTGCGGATATCGCCATTTGGCTTTACTTCGGCAAACTCTATGTTGCAACGCTGAGGAAATGCAGGATGGTGTTCCAATATACTTCCGTATTTCACAATGTCGAGATGTTCAACATCGTCTACGAAGATTACGTAGTGTGGATTGCCCATCGAAACGAAGGTTCCTTTGAATGTGCGGAAGTCTGCCTTTATGTTATCACCGAGTGCTGTATCAAACTGCTCGCTACATTGCAACCTTGGCTCAAGCATATCTACTGTTACCGACTTTACTATCGTGTTGCCATCTGGTTGAGACTCAAGATGCAACTTTAGGATTTTTATTCCCGAAAGAGTTTCAAGTCGGATGGTGTCGCTGGTGGTTATACCTTTTTCATATAAGTATTTGCCAATACATCTACTGGCATTGCCACACATCATGGCTTCCGAACCGTCGGCATTGAAAATGCGCATCGAGAAGTCAGCCTTTGCACTGTCGGTAGGCTTACCTATTAGCACTAAACCGTCGCTTCCGATGCCTGTATGAGGGGCGCTCCATTTGCGAGCTGCCTCGCTGGGGTCTTCTATATTATATAATAAGGTGTTGACGTATATGTAGTCATTGCCAGCCCCGTGCATCTTTGTGAAGTGTATTGTTTGTGCCATATTGTATAGCCTTTCTTTGTATTTGTGTCGTTTTGTTTGTTTCTGTTGCAAAGGTAAGTCAATTTGTTGATAATTCAATAAGAATATTGTTAATATGTAGAAAGAAAATAAGAAAAATATCAATTTGAAAGCAGAAACGTTTAATTTGCTTTCAAGTTGAAACTTAATGAGCTTTTAGCAATGTTAAGTGTAAGTGCTTAAAGAAATATGATAGCAAAACGATATAAACCTCTTGTGAATGTTGACATATTGTCGTACTTTTGCAGCGGAAACATAACAAAATGATATGTAAACGCAGAATTAGAGATACATATAAACATATTATTAATAAGAAAAAGGAGAGGTTAACATGAAGAAAATTGAAGCTATCATCCGCAAGACAAAGTTCGATGACGTGAAGGAAGCCTTGTTGGCAGCCGACATCGAGTGGTTCTCTTACTATGATGTAAGAGGTGAGGGAAAGATGCGCCAGGCAAGAATCTATCGTGGCGTGATGTATGATACCAGTTCTATTGAGCGTGTGTTGCTCAACATTGTTGTACGCGACAAGAATGTGGAGAAGACCGTAGCCGCTATTACGAAAGCTGCACAGACTGGTGAGATAGGAGATGGCAGAATCTTCGTCATTCCTGTAGAAGACACCGTCAGAATTAGAACCGGCGAGCGTGGCGACATCGCCTTGTATAATGCAGAGCAAGAAAAGTAGATCGCATAGCGTTTATATTTAGCAGTCAACGCCAAGAGCGTTTTCAGGATTTAATCAACAACAACACAAACACAAATTTTTACGACTATGACAATACAGGATTTAAGTATATCGTTAGATACCGTATGGATGCTATTGGCAGCCATGTTGGTATTCTTTATGCAGCCAGGTTTTGCACTCTGCGAGGCAGGTTTTACACGTAGCAAAAACACCGCGAACATATTGTTCAAGAACTTTGTCGACTTCATGTTCGGTTCACTTCTCTTTTGGCTCGTAGGCTTCGGCTTTATGTTTGGAAGCGATGGTCAGGGCTTTATCGGAATGCCACACTTTGGCGATTTCTCATTCTATACTCATCCAGCAGGCTTGCCAACCGAAGGCTTCCTCATTTTCCAGACTGTGTTCTGTGCAACATCAGCAACCATAGTTTCAGGAGCAATGGCTGAGCGCACTAAGTTTTCTATGTATTGCGTATATTCAGTATTTATTTCGTTGTTCATCTATCCTATCTCAGGTCACTGGACATGGGGTGGCGGCTGGCTTTGCAATGGAGAAGCAGGCAGCTTTATGATGGATACCTTTGGATATGCCTTCCATGACTTTGCAGGTTCTGCTATCGTTCACTCTGTAGGTGGTGTGCTTGCTTTCGTTGGTGCTATTGCCCTTGGTCCACGTTTTGGCAAATATGGTAAGGATGGCAAGAGCCGCGCTATTCCTGGTCACAACCTCATGGCAGCATCTCTTGGTGTATTCATCCTTTGGTTTGGCTGGTTCGGTTTCAACCCTGGTTCACAGCTTGCAGCATCAGGCGAAGTAAACAGAGTTGCTATCTCACATGTATTCCTCACCACTAACCTTGCTGCAGCAGCAGGTGGTATAGCCACCATGTTTACATCTTGGATTAAGTATGGCAAGCCTTCATTCTCACTCACCCTCAACGGTATCTTGGCAGGATTGGTAGCCATCACCGCAGGTTGCGACCTTGTATCTCCACTTGGAGCTGTCATCATCGGTTTCTTGGCAGGTGTAATCCTTGTATTCTCTATCGAGTTTATTGATACAAAATTACATATTGACGACCCTGTAGGTGCAAGTTCAGTACACGGTGTATGCGGTATCTTCGGTACATTGATGACAGGTCTTTTGGCTGTCGATGGTGGTGCCTTCTATGGTGGTGGCTTCGGCTTCTTCGGAGCTCAGTGCTTGGGTATCCTCTGTATAGATGCATGGGCAGCAGTAGCAGGAGCAATATTGTTCTTCGGTATCAAGAAGCTTGTAGGTCTTCGTGTTGACAAGCGTATCGAGGAAGAAGGTCTCGATATCTACGAGCACGGAGAGAGCTGTTACAACTAAAGATTATAATTACTATCCCTCGTTAGTGGGGGATAGTAATATAAACGAGTTTTAACCAAACTCATATATATTAACCATTTCTTGCTTCATCCTCAGTTATACCTGACAATTTAATTCCTTCTCTTTAGCAGAGGGGCTGAGGGTGGAGCTTCTTTTTTAAACTTTACAACCATGTGTGGAATAGTATCTATCTTTAACATCAAAGAGCAGACTCAAGAGCTTCGACAAAAGGCTTTGAGGATGAGTCAGAAGATTCGTCATCGCGGTCCAGACTGGAGCGGTATCTGCTGCAAAGGCTCTGCCATCCTTGCTCATGAAAGATTGAGCATCGTAGATCCAGAGTCGGGTAAGCAACCTTTGTTTTCGCCTGATGGCTGTCAGGTGTTGGCAGTAAATGGCGAAATCTATAACCATAAAGATATCCGCCAGCATTTTGCTGGAAGCTATGAGTTTCAAACAGGTAGCGACTGCGAGGTTATCTTGGCTTTATATCGAGAGATGATGGCTAAGACCTCTGAACCAACCAGTGCCGACATCACCGCAATGATAGAGCAACTTAGCGGTATCTTTGCTTTTGCTCTCTACGATTCTGAGCGCGATACCTTTCTCATAGCTCGCGACCCTATTGGCGTGATACCTCTTTATATTGGTTACGACAAAGATGGCAAAGTGTATGTGGCAAGCGAACTGAAAGCTCTCGAAGGACAATGCGATTCGTATGAACCGTTCCTTCCAGGACATTTCTATTGGAGCCGCACACCAAAGATGCAAAGATACTATACCCGCGATTGGTTCAACTATGATGCTGTGAAAGACAATGGTGCATCAGTAGCCGATGTGCACGATGCACTTGAAGATGCTGTGAAGCGTCAGCTTATGAGCGATGTTCCTTATGGAGTGTTGCTCTCTGGCGGCTTAGACTCGTCGGTGATATCTGCCATAGCAGAGAAATATTCTGCCAACAGAATAGAGGAAGACTGCAAGAGTCCGGCATGGTGGCCAAGGTTGCATTCCTTTGCCGTAGGACTGAAAGGTGCTCCCGACTTGGCTAAAGCACGACTCGTTGCCGAACATATCGGTACCGTACACCATGAAATCAACTACACCATTCAAGAGGGATTGGATGCTATACGCGATGTGATATATTTCATCGAAACCTACGATGTAACCACCGTTAGAGCAAGCACACCGATGTATCTCTTGGCGCGTGTCATAAAGAGTATGGGCATAAAGATGGTGCTATCGGGCGAAGGCGCCGACGAGATATTCGGTGGCTATCTGTATTTCCACAAAGCTCCAACAGCCCAGGCTTTCCATGAAGAGACTGTAAGAAAGTTGTCGAAGCTATATCTTTACGACTGTCTGCGTGCCAACAAGAGTCTTTCGGCTTGGGGAGTAGAGGGCAGAGTGCCTTTCTTGGACAAGGAGTTCCTTGATGTTGCAATGCGACTAAACCCAGAGGCAAAGATGTGTCCAGGAAATACCATGGAGAAGAAGATTGTGCGCGAAGCCTTTGCCGATATGTTGCCTGAAGAAGTGGCATGGCGACAGAAAGAGCAGTTTAGCGATGGAGTAGGCTATTCGTGGATAGATACCTTGAAGGAGATAACAGCTGCTGCCGTTAGCGATGAACAGATGGAGCATGCTGCCGAGAGATTCCCAATCAATCCTCCTCGCAACAAAGAAGAATACTATTATCGCTCTATCTTTGCCGAGCATTTCCCATCAGATAGTGCTGCTCGCAGTGTGCCGAGTGTGCCAAGCGTGGCTTGCTCTACTGCAGAAGCATTGGCATGGGATGCTGCATTCAAGAATATGAACGATCCAAGCGGACGTGCCGTTGCAGGAGTTCATGAACAGGCTTATTAATTTATCAACGATATCTGACTGAATAAATATATTTAATTAAGAGGTTTGTTACAAAAAGGGGAAACTTATATATTCACATTATTAACCATTGTGAGTATATATGTTTCCCCTTATTTTTTATATATAAAGCTCTCTTTTTAAGATGAAAGACAAATGTTTTAGTAAAAATATATGTGTAACTCTTGTGAGATTGAAAAATATTAACTACTTTTGCAACCAATTAATCTACTGATGTTTAAGAGACTATTAAAACAAAACATTTTCTAAGAGTTATAAACAAATTACTATATCAGTTATGAAAAGAATGACATTGTTTATGTCGGCAGCTATTGCTTTGGGTTTGTCGGCATGTTCGTCTGATGATGCCATTATTGATAATGGTACCAATGGTGATGGTATTCCTTCTGCTTCTTTGAGCTATGCTCCAACACGTGCAGCAGAAGTTTCTGCTTATTCTAATGGTCATCGTGTAGCCAAAAAGCAACAGGCTGTAGTGTCTGTATCAAATGTGGCTCCACTTGACAATGCTCTACTTGAGTCTACAGCTGAAGTATTCCTCAATATTTTGCCAGAAGACCAAGACAATTTGAACATTACACCAACCAAAGCTGGTGTTAGCAATTGGACAACAAACTATCTCTATGTTTCTGATGGCAAGACATTCACTCTCTATCCTGCTTACTCAAAGACTTCATCTCACGATATTATCGGTATATACTATTATGATGAAGAAGGTGTTAAGCACGAGCAGGATATCTTCGATAATGAAGGTCAGTGCCCTTGGTGGTACTATAAAGACAAGGACGGTATACAGATTACTGTAGAAAAAGGATATAAGTTTGGTTTCTATCTAAGAACTACTTATGTTTATAATAGAAATGACCGCGACAATAATTTCGTTGGCAATGTAGAAGAGACTTACTATTCTAACGTAAGCGAGAATAAAGCTTGCTCGTATGAAAGCCACTATAAGCTTTGGGAAGATAAAGGCTGTCATGGCAATGGTGTACATTCTGCTTCATTCTCTTATGGCGGAAATACATTCTTTGGCTTTGAGGATTGGGAACATAATAATTCAAATTTCGACCTCAACGATGTAGTGTTTATGATTACATCAGAACTTAGCATTAAGGATCAGCCTAAAGAAGAGGATAAGAAGCCTGAGGTAACTCCTACTCCAGAGCCAACTCCAAAACCAGAGCCAACACCAACTCCAGAACCAGGTGAAGACCCAGCTCCTTCTGTAGTAGCAGGTAATGGTTCAGTAGAAGTTAACTTCTCTATCTACGACCGCAAGTATGAGGCAAACGAAACAAAGTTGTCTATCCACGTTCGTGATACCACTGACGTAACAATCGTTATTCCAACTCCTGCTGATTACTATTGCCCTGTAGACGATATGCTGATTGTACAGAAGCACGACATCGCTAAGGTTTACAGCACCTCGTCAACAGTTGATATGGACATCAACGGTAATAAGGTTTCGCTCACAACAACCTATGCCAAGGATGGCATCACAATCTCTACCAACGGTATCAATGCTGATGTGTTGAAGTATCTTCGCAATACTTATGGTGATGGTTTGACTTTCGAAATCAATAGCTATTTTGCTACAGAGCGTCTTGACGCAAGTGGCAAAAAGGTGGCTGTTACAAGGGATGAAATCCAGGCGATGCTTAATCGTTCGACAATCTCGTTCACAAAAACTCCTAAGTTCTATCTCAACGCATTTGGTGTAATCAATAATGTTATCATTCCTAACGATTGCAATGTTGCACCAGCTGATGCTACTCTCTTCGGTGACCGCGTAGGTGTTGCACCAAAACATGGCAACACTTCATATCTCTATATTTGGGAAAGAAAATAGTTTTAGCTATATCTTAAAACTATAATTCTATATAATATTAAAGGCACAACTTTACATTCCTAATTACAAGGAAAATGTAAAGTTGTGCCTCTTTTATTTTGTATTGCACTCGGTTTGCACTATCTTTAAATAAGATAGGCTGCACCTCAGCAATAAAAATAAATGAATTTATTTTGTATTGCCCTCGGTTTGCACTATCTTTGAATAAGATAGGCTGCACCTCAACAATAAAAATAAATGAATTTATTTTGTATTGCACTCGGTTTGCACTATCTTTGCAATGAGTTTAACCTACATAACCATTACTATTATGCCACAACTGCATCCTGCCAAGACCGACATAGCTGTATTGCTATTGTTCTTTAATCGTCCTTCCACCTTTAAACTTGTTTTTGAGGAGGTGAAGAAGGCACGCCCTTCACGCTTGTTTCTATACCAAGATGGACCACGAGGTGAGAAGGATATGGCTGGTATAGAAGCTTGCAGAAAGATTGTGGAGGATATAGACTGGGAATGCGATGTGAGGAAGAACTTCCAAACTCGCAACTATGGCTGCGACCCTTCGGGCTATATGGCTCATAAGTGGGCTTTCTCGCTTGCCGATAAGTGTATAGTGTTGGAAGATGATGTGGTGCCAAGTCAGTCGTTCTTTCCTTTCTGTAAAGAGATGCTCGACCGCTACGAGAATGATGAACGAATAACGATGGTGGCTGGTTTCAATACCGATGAGGTGACTGCAGATGTGCCTTACAGCTATTTCTTCACATCTGTGTTCTCGATATGGGGATGGGCATCATGGCGAAGAGTGATAGATAAATGGGATGGTGACTATACATTCCTCAATGATGACTTCAACCGCACACAGCTTGCTCATCTTGCAAAGGAACGTGGAGTGAGAGACGATTTTATGCAGATGTGCTATAATCACAAGGCTAACGGCAAACAATATTTCGAAAGCATATTTTGGTCAACAATGTTGATGAATAATGGGCTTGCCATAATGCCAACAGTAAACCAAATAAATAATGTCGGTGCTACTGCCGATTCTACCCACTATGGTGAACTCCTAACTATGCCTAAGGCTCTGCGCCGTATATTCACTATGGCTCGCCTTGAGATAACATTCCCATTGAAGCATCCTAAATATGTGATGGAATATGTTGACTATAAGCACCGCCTATATCGTCGCAATGCTTGGGGACATCCTTGGGTAAAGATAGCTCGATCGTTCGAGGAACTATTCTACAATCTTCGTCAGGCTAACTTCGCATATATATGGAAGATGCTGACACGAAGAATAAGAAAGCTGATGGGAATAGAAAAGCATAAATAATAGTATTTAAATTTAGCTCTAAATATAGCTCTAACTCTATTATCAAAATTATCTAAAGCATTTCTAATTAAAACCTAAAATGAAAAAAACAATTATTTTATCGCTTGCTGCATTGATGACAGCCAATGCAATGGCTACTGATGTGAAGGTGGCATCGCCTGATGACAAATTGCAGGTAACTATCTCTGACGAAGGTGGTAAACCAACCTACGTGGTAAACTACGATGGTAAGCAGATGATGACTCCTTCTGCACTCGGACTCAACACCAACATCGGTGATTTCACACAGGGGCTTACCATCAAAGACTCTAAAGAAAATAGCATCGACAGCAAATATACCATGTCGCGCACTAAGACTTCTGAGGTTCACTATCAGGCTAACGAGGTGAATATCACTATGGAGAATGCTAAGAAGTGGCCTCTGACAGTTACCTTCCGTGTGTCAAACTCTGATGTGGCTTTCCGCTATACTCTTCATCGTGGTAAGGGCAACAACCCTAAGTGTGCCGTTATCTATTCAGAGGCAAGTGCATTCAACTTCCCTGACTATACCACTACATTCATCTGTCCACAGAGCAAGACTATGGCGGGATGGGAACGTACAAAGCCATCTTACGAAGAGGAATATACTGCTGATGCTGCAATGGACGTGAAGTCGAAGTTTGGTGAAGGCTACACATTCCCTTGCTTGTTCCATGTAGGCAACGATGGTTGGGTGCTCGTTAGCGAGATTGGCACAGGTAGCAACTATGCGGGCTGCCACCTCAGCGACTATGAAAAGGGAAAGGGATATACTGTTGCATTCCCTAACAAAACCGAGATGAATGGCTTGGGAAGCGAATATGTTGGTATCATGGTGCCTGGTTCTACTCCTTGGCGTACCATCACCGTAGGTTCTAATCTTAAACCAATCGTTGAAACTACCGTGGCTTACGATCTCGTAGAACCTCTCTATAAGCCATCACGCGATTATAAGCCTGGTCGCTATACCTGGTCATGGTTGATGTGGCAGGATAATTCTGTAAACTACAACGATCAGGTTAAGTTCATCGATCTCGCTGCTACTATGGGCTATGAATATTGCCTCGTAGACGGATTGTGGGATAAGCAGATAGGTAGAGAGAAGGTTGAAGAGCTTTCACGCTATGCACAGTCAAAGGGTGTGAAGCTTATGCTTTGGTATAACTCTAATGGCTATTGGAATGATGCTCCTCAGGGACCTCGCGGACGTATGCACACTTCTATTGCTCGTGAAGAGGAGATGGCATGGATGGAAAAGAATAATATCGCAGGTATCAAGGTCGACTTCTTTGGCTCTGATAAGCAAGAGATGATGAAGCTCTACGAAGATATCCTCTCTGATGCCAACCGTCATGGTCTGCAGGTGATATTCCATGGTTGCACAATCCCACGTGGTTGGGAGCGCATGTATCCTAACTATGTTGCTTCAGAGGCTTTGCTTGCATCTGAGAATGTACGCTTCTCTGATCATCATGCTCGCCAGGAAGGTTTCGAACTCACCATGCATCCATTCTCTCGCAACACTCTCGGTGCTACCGACTGGGGTGGTGTAATGATGAATACCCACATGCATCAGGATAATAAGAGCGGTCATCCACGCTACACTTCTGATATCTTTGAGATAGCTTCTGCTTTGGTTATCCAGACCAGCGTAAACTGTGTTTGCTTGTGCCCAAACAATCTCAACGAGTTGCCACAGTTTGAAATTGATTTCCTCAAGACTCTTCCTACTACATGGGATGAAACTCGCTATGTTGATGGCTATCCTACACGCTATGCTGTGTTAGCTCGTCGTACTGGTGACAAATGGTATGTTGCTGGTCTTAATGGTACTTCAGAGCCTAAGACTCTTAAGCTCTCGTTGCCTATGTTTGCAGGCAAGACTGTAAACATCCTCGTTGACCAACCTAAGAAGAAGGGCGAATTCCTACCAACTCCTACTAAGAAGACCATAAAGGTTGGCAAAGATGGCACCGCTAAGGTTACTATCCAAGGCATGGGTGGAATCGTGATATTTTAGAAGGGTAAAAAGGTAAAAGTGTAAAAGAATACCGAGAAAAAATATAAAAAGAAAAAGGTAAAAAAGTAAAGGATGTCCTTTACTTTTTTACCTTTTTCCTTTTTTCCTTTTTACATAGCCTCTGCAGCCTTAAGGATATCTTCTGGTAATATTGTCGACATTTCTTCAGCAGAAACGTCGCCTGATTGCAACAGTCTTGTTGCCATTGCCTGTCTCACAGCTTCAAACAAGTTGTTGGCTGTACGTGCATTACCGAAGTTGCGGTCGCGGTTGTCGTACATGAATTGCAATTGCATATCTACAGCCTGCTTTGTTTCTTCAGGCACGATATATTTCTTCTTCTTAGCTGCAATCATAAATATCTGCGACAGCTCGTTGGGCTTGTAGTCTTCAAAATGTATCTTCTTAGTGAATCGTGAACCCAATCCAGGGTTAGTGTCAAGGAAGAGCTTCATGTCACCAGTATATCCTGCAAGGATTACTACCATGCGTCCCTTATAGTTGAGCAACAGTTTTACCAATGTGTCTATAGCCTCATGACCTACGTCGTCATTATGTCCTTGGTTCAAAGTGTATGCTTCATCGATAAACAATACACCACCGATGGCACTACGAACAACCTTTTTTACGTTTGGTGCCGTCTGTCCTTGGAAGCCTACTACAAGGTCGTCGCGCGAAACCTCTACAAGCTTATTTGTAGGTAGCAAGCCGAGCGATAAGAAGATATTTGCCATGATGCGTGCTACGGTAGTCTTGCCAGTACCCGGGTTTCCTGCAAACACATAATGGTCGGCAACGACCTTGGCACCTTCGCCCAGTACCTTTGCCCTCATCTGTTCAAGCTTGATGATGTTTGCCATCTTGCGAACTTCCTCCTTCACACCTTGCAAACCTATCAACTCGTCAAGCTCTGCCAAACATTCTTCTGTGCTCACCTGCTTAGGCATCTCGTATGGAATGTCTTCTGGCAGAATGGTGAGATATTCCTCTTTGTCGAGTGTGCCATTTTGCTGGAACTTTTTCATCAGTCTTGATGACAGACGTCTCTTGGTCTCCTCAAATAGCTTCACCATCTCGCCGGCATTACCGAAGTTCTCGTCTTTGGCATCCACCTTTTGGTATATACATTTCTGTAGTGGCAATATAGCCTCAGGCACAATAGTATAGTTCTTCTTCTTTGCCATCTGAATGAATATCTGCTCCAATTGGTCTGGGGTGTAGTCGTCGATGTGCATCTTGTTGGTGAAACGACGCGACAAACCTGGGTTTATAAGCAGAAACTCGTCCATATTCTTCTGATATCCGGCACATATCACCACAAACTTACCCTTGTCGTTCTCCATACGTGTCATCAGCGATTCTACAGCCTCTACACCTTCCTTATCGTCAGAGCCGCCACCACCCTTGCTTGGAGGTGCCAGGTTGTAGGCTTCGTCGATAAATAGTACACCGCCCATGGCGTCGTCACAGGCTTTGTTCATAAGTTGCGCACTCTCGTTCATATATTTGCTCACCAGCGTCTTGCGTTCACGCTCCACAACTTTGCTTGTTGGCAACAAGCCTATGGCCTTGAAAATCTCTCCAAGCTTTCGTGCTATTGTGGTTTTTCCTGTTCCTGGATTGCCGGTAAGGATTATATGCACAGGTGTCAGCTCTGCGCTTCCTATACCTGCTGCCATACTCATGCGCTCTATCTGTATCTTGTTGGCAAGTTCGCGTACCTGCTTCTTTATGCTGTCCATACCGACAAATGCATCAAGCTCTGCCAATACCTGGTCTACACCCTTGTCTTCGTCTTCGCTACAGATGTCGTCCTTAGTTATAATGCAGTTTTGCTGCATTGCCGCTTGTGGATCCACCTTCTGTAGTTCCAATAGTCGATGTGCCTGTTCCTTCTTGGCTTTATCCAAGACATTTCTCACGTCGCGAGCGTTACCAAACTTAGCTCCACGCATCAAGTACATCTTCTTGAAGTAGTTGCGTGTCCAGGTTTCGTCGTCAGGGTTTAGCGTAAGCTTATTACCCTTCATCATCATCTGGAAGATGTCGTAGAGTTGTTCGCCTGTATAGTCGTCGAAGTGTATAGTCTCGTTGAAGCGCGATGCCAATCCAGAGTTTGTACCGAGGAAATCGTTCATTTCCTGGTCGTAGCCTGCTGCAATACATATGAAATCACCACGGCGGTCTTCCATAAGCTTAAGCAATGTGTCGATAGCCTCTTTACCGAAACTATCGTTTTCACCTTGGCTCAGTGTATAAGCCTCGTCAATAAATAGTATACCGCCTATAGCTTTGTTTACAGCAGCTTCTACCATTGGTGCCGTTTGTCCTACGTATGGAGCCACAAGGTCTTTTCGTGACACCTCAATGAGTTGTCCAACCTTCAATACTCCCATAGCAGCCATCACGTCAGCAAACACACGAGCAATAGTAGTCTTACCAGTACCCGGATTACCCAAGAACAGGAAGTGGTCTTTGCATTTCACCTCTGTGCCTTCTCGCTCTGCCTGCATCTTCATCATTGTGGTTAGATTGCGGATATTATCCTTTATCTTGTCCACACCGATATATTTATCCATCTGCTTGATAGCTTCGTCGAACGATAGTTCCACGTATTCTTTACCATCAATCTCGTCGGGAGTGATTATCGTAGAAGTCTGTGGTCCCTTGCCTGCATGTTTTATGGCTATTGCGTCAGCAAGGTTCTTTGCATAATAACCATTGGTGTCGGTAAGTCTGTCGCGCTTAGCCTGCCTTACCACTCTCAAGAGTTTCTTGCGTGCATCTTCGTTGAGTCCTAATCCGTGTGTCAACAACAGTCTGCGTGAGCATATTTCAGTAAGCTCTTCGTAGGTATATCCCGGTAGGTTTATCACCAAGTCGAAGCGGTCGCGGATGTTTGGATTGTTCTTCAAATATCCGTCCAACACTACCGACCATCCGCACAATATCACGAATGGGTCTCCCTTCCAAGTTTGCACACCGCTGAATATACGGTCCAAAGATGTGGTATTGGTATCTTGTCCGTCTGGCAATAGTTTATGCACAGCATCTATACATAGTATTCCGCCCTTGGCTTTAGCCAGATTTGCATCAAAGTCTTTTGCATTGCGGAAAGCATCAAACTCCTCGCTATTCAGTATATATGTAGCAGGATGCTTAGTCATACCTTTCTGACTAAACAGCTTCTCAATCATCTCTACGAGCATAGTCTTACCTGTTCCCATCTCACCACTGATAATGATATTAGCGGTGAAAGGTTGGCTCACTCCCGTAGTCTTCATTCTGCGCTGATGTTCCTCGTAGCGTGCTACGAGGGTCATCAGTTGCTTCTTTACATTGTCCATTCCCACCAAGTCGGCAAGAGGACCAGTATTGTCATTAGATAGAGCAGAGCCACACCATTTGCAATAGTGTGCCTGCTCTCTATTTTGTTTCTGACATTGTGGGCAGATCATAATAATTCGTTTTTCTTAAACAACTATTAGTTAATTTCTTCAAGCCTGAAACCACCACTGCTATTGCTTGATGAGTTCACCTTGATATTATATCCTCCGCTATTGCTATTCTCGTGCTTTGGAGTAGATTGATGTCTACTTCCCCTATTGGCATTGATAGAATGCGACGACGATGAACCCTGGATGTTGATGTTATGTCCTGTAGGTTTTGAAGTTTCTGTAGCCTGAGTGTTCGAACTTGCATTTGAGCTACTGCTATTTGTCTCGCTCTTCTGACTATTCTCGTTCTTATTGCTGTTCTTCTTGCTTGTAGTCTCAACAACGTCAGCCTCGTCAGCCTCGTCAGCTACATTCTCTGCACTTCCATCTTTTGTGAGTGTGAAGCCTACCTCCTTGCCAGTCTTAGAATTGCTGTATTGACATTCCATGGTGCCAGCACTTTTATCTACATATATAATATATGTACCATCGAGTACACCATTCTGCACATTGTCTTTGAGTTCGAGTGTTATCTTGTCGCCATCCTTAGCAGTTCCCGAAACACTCTCTTGCGCAAGATTCTTAAACTTTACAAACATAGTACCATTCACCTCGCCTGTCTTCTCGTCTACATTGTCTATAACCAATGTTGCTGCTTTACCTTGGAATTCTCCATTCCATGAGCCATTTAGCACGGTTGCGATTTCTGTATCTGATGAAGAGAAGCTTAGACCCTTTGCTGCTCCCATAAGTATCAGTAGCGAAGAGATGAGTATCGAAGTAACCACCGACCAGAGTGTCTTCTTCTTAATCTTTTGAATTACATTCTCAAGATAAGCCTCTTCGTTCTCTGTTCTTAGTGCTACGGTTGGTGTAAACTGCGAGATACTCTCGTAAGATCTGTAAGCGAAATGCAATGGAGCCACCACAAGTTCGTCGTTGCCAAGCAAGTCGGTAGTATTGCTAATACTTACCGAACCGATACATGCGCTATATATCTTCCATGCGTATAGCAGTAGCAATCCTGCCACGATATATCCTGCAAATGGCATCAGTAGCTTTAGTATAAAGTACAGTCCCCAATATATCGCCAGCGCTATCAGTCCGCCCCATATCAGTTCGCCTATACATCCTCCTTCTCCTTCTGATAGTGCAAAGAAGCCTATAGTGCATATTATGAACAATATGGCAAACACCGTAGAGTTGAATGATTCCAATGGATTTCCATCGAAAGGCAAACCCATGATAAGTGAGTATAGTGCCAAACCTACCAATGGTACCAAGCCCAATAGTATCACCACCCATCTTAGTGTTAGCACACGCTTTCTCAAGCTGAATATCTTGTCTACGCATGCCTCTGTCTTGTCTACAGCCTGACGGAATCTACTCACCTTTTGGTCGCTACTATTGAAGCCTTCTATATACTTCAAGTATTTCTCTGTCTCAAGCTCGTAGGTATAAGCCTGATTCAGATTCAGTTTTGGATTCTCTTGGAAGAAGATAGTCAGCCAGTTGCCAAGCTGTCTGCCTGTATATTCGTTTTTCTTCTCTGTATTGGTGAGTTTGTTTACGTCGGCAAGCGAAGTAAGCTTCTTACTGCCACATATATAATAAGGTGTAGCTCCCATTCCGGCTATACACTTATATGCAGCTATTATCTTGTTGTATGGACCAGGCTTGCCTGTATTGGTCTGGCTCTTCAGGTCGAAACAATATTTTATGTAGTTTATATGGTTCTTAAAACCGCGCACCGTGAGATACTGTTCCAGTCTTGACCCATCGATATTCATAAACTCATGGAAGAAGGAATACTTATCCGAATTCTGTCCGTAGTCAGAAACCAACTTGTTGAGTCTTGCTGCCAACTGAGCAGGAGTAAACAGTGCATTAGAATCCTTGGCATCTGCAACAATCTTGTAGTCGTAACCACATTGCTTATTCAGCAGATACAACACTCCTGGATAGCATTCTGTTGCCCAATTCTTCTGTTGCAAATATTTCTCTACCTCGGCAGCAATCATACCGTTGCGTGAGTTCACCCACTTAGTGAATCCACCGCATGTTATCTCCCACTTAGAGTCATCGCTAAGGTTTTCACCATATTGTAGCACATCGTTGATATGGTCAACATAGTGTATCTGATTGCCGGTAGTAACGATGCGGAAAGGCAACTTGGCATTATACTCGTAGATAAATCTCAGCAGGTTGTCTTGAGCGTTCTTCTCCAACTGCTTGTATATGTTGTCAGCCCATGCCTGTTCACCATTCACACGCAGATATACATAGAATGTATGCTCCTTGTCTTTCAGGTCTTCGCAATATTGGTCGAAGTTATACAACAGCGACTCAGCAATCTCAGCAAATGTGCTCATCTGTTTGCCCTTGACATCGGTCCATGGATATTCCTCATCCAAGGTGAAGATGGCAGCAGCAAGACCGGCAGACTTATTGCTTGGATACCACTCTTCAGTTATCTGGTCTATGTTAAGAGCCATCTCTGGGTTAGTTTGGTCGATAAGTTTCGACAGCTTTCCACTATACAGATATTTCTTTGCCAGCTCTTGGTCTTCAAGCATGAAATGTGCAAGCTCGTTCATAGAGTGTGCCACCTGATTCTTCGCACCATTGTAAACGATGCTCATCTGTGGTGCATTCTGGTTTGCTGCAGCCTCGTCTTCCACGAGGTTCTCGCCCTTAATCCATCTCTGTATATCTGCAAAACCAGCACGCTCACTATTGTTGAACAACAACAGTGCCTTTATCAGCGACAACGAATGTGCGCTGAGTCCTGTAGGCATCGGTATCTGCTCATACTGCTTCATCTTTATGAGCTGACGTTCGTTCTTGCCTTCGAATATCTTGTCAAACTCCTCTTGTCCCATCCATATTCTCATCAGCGAGATACCGAGAGAGTAGAAGTCGCTCTTGTCGTCAACATCGATAAGCTGACCTTCGATATGCGAATATATCTCTGGTGCTGCATATTTCTTTGTCCTTGCCTGCGAACATTGTCCTTTACCATTAGCATCTATCGCAACAGCAAGTCCGAAGTCGCCCAACACCAGGTTTGTGCGTTGCTTGTCTACAAAGAGGAAATTGTCTGGCTTGACATCGAGATGTAAGAAACCTCTCTTGTGGCATAGGTCGATACTTATCGCCATTTGCATAGCAAGCTTCTTCCATCTTTCTTCGTCGCCTTTTAGGTCGAGGTCGCTCAGAGTGCCACCCTCGCAGAGTTCCATAATCTCATAGTCGCGCACATCCTTGTCGTCATTCGGACTTGTCCATGTACCGTGCTTATATAGTCGCATCAGTCCAGGCATACCCTGAGGTATAGTCTTCACCTTCTCCAGCATGTCGTGGTTAGGATGTATTCCCGAGAGATATAGCTTCAGCATATATTGCTTACCCTTGCTCTCTACCTTTATCAACTGTGCCTCTCCCGACACCTGCTTCAAGTATTCCACCACGTGCAACTTCTTGCCATCAATAAAAATGTCAGGCAAACCAAAAATAGCACCCTTTTGGTTCTTATAGTCTGCATTAGCGCTGTTGGCAGCCTGTGTTTGTGCTGCCTGCTGTGGTCTTCCGCCCATATTGCCATTGGCAACGATGGTTCCTCCGTTGTCGCTATTGGCACGAATGGTACTTCCGCTTCCCATGTTGCCGTTTCCTGCAGCTTGTCTAACTGTAGCGTTGCTGTCGCCACCAGCTCCTGTGTTTGGTCTCACGGTGCTACCATTGTCATTCATTCCCGGTCTCACGGTGCTGCCATTGTCATTCATTCCTGGTCTCACGGTGCTACCATTGTCATTCATTCCCGGTCTCACTGTGCTTCCATTGTCATTCATTCCTGGTCTCACGGTGCTACCATTGTCATTCATATCTGCCGATGGTCTTACAGTAGAGTCATTGTTTCCGCCATTGTTTGCACCAGGGCGAATAGTACCATCGTTAGGGATTATAGTTGAATCGTTCATGTCGCTTATCTTGTTTCTATTGTTCGTACAGTTTCTGTATAAGAATTATATTTCCACACACCTCCCAACTCAGGTCTGGTGCATTCGCTTGGCTGATTGTGCTCGCAACCGCAATAGTTGCAAATCCATGTTGTTGGTCGTCTAACCAATCTTTGTGTTGTCACCACCACCTTGTGTGCACAACAGAAGTTGCGTTGCATCTGTGGTGTAGTATTGGCATCTGGTTGCATGGCGTTCAATAGCGACTGCATCTCCTGCATCTGTCGCTGATATTCAGCCTTCATAGCAGCCAAGTCTGCACCACCCACGCGTGCTTTCTTGTTTACCTTCTTCTTCTGTTGCACCTGCTGTTGAGGCTTTGGCGTAGGTGTTGGCGTATTGTTTATAGGAGTAGGAGTCGTTCCCAATAGCTGATGATATTGCTCCATCAACTTCTTGTCCTCCTCGCTAAGCTCCATCACGGTCTCAAAGTCCAGTTCTTCAACTTTCTCCTCTTCTTCAATATCAAAGTCGCCACCGTCATCAGGCGTTCTGGCTTCTCTTTCTGCAGCCATAATCTGCTCTTCCAGTTCAGCCATCTGTTCTGCCAGCGATACCGCCTTCTTATATACAGGGTCGCGCTGTGCCTTCTCTACCTCTGCTCTTGCAAGGTCGTCGAGAGGAGTATTGCAATGACTGCAGAAACTACGGAAGTTCAATGTGCCACATATAGGACAGGTGATACCCTTACGTGGACCGCCACATTCACAGCAGAACTGATCTTCTGGCTCCATCTCTGCACCGCAGTATGTACATACATCAGGATGTAGCGGATGATGACAATGTGGACAAAGTTCCATGTGGAAGTCTACTGCCGCTCCACAATGCGGACATGTATAGTTTGGGGTGTTATTATCGTAGCTTTGCGTAGCAGCAGTCTGTTGGCGTTGCTGTTCCTGCTGCTGTTGCTGTTGAAATTGATCCATTGTATTATATTTGTTTAGGTTAATTTCTATTCAATTATTTCTACAACCATCACGCTGACGTTGTCTTTACCTCCTGCCTCTTTTGCTGCAGCCACCAACTCTGGTGCGCTACCGCCATTCTCCATCACACTCTCTATAGTCTCGTCGTCTGCCATATCCGACAAACCGTCTGAGCATATGATGAACTTATCGCCCGGAATCACTTTCTGTGTAATATCCTCTACATCGGCAAAGACACTTTCTCCCACTCCCAGTGCGTTGTATATTATGTTCGACGGTATCGTTGGGTCTTTCTCCTTTTCGCGCATCGAGTGGTCAGTACTCAACTGTCGTAATATACCATCGCGAAATCTGTATATTCTGCTATCGCCGATGTTTATCCAGTTCACACTACCGTTATAGAAGAGCAATCCTACGAATGTTGTTCCCATATTATAGAATTGTGGCATCTCTTCGCCCTTGTGCTTTATCATATAGTGAGCATCTGTTGCCCACGACTTTATCAAATTCTGTAGTGTTGCAATGTCAACCATTGCAGGTAGTGTTTCCACAAAAGTTTGGAAACTCTGCACAGCTAACTCGCTGGCAAATTCTCCACCTGCATGTCCGCCCATACCATCTGCCACTATGGCTGCCATACGTGCGTTGTCGTTGAGTGTGAATGTCGACTGATAGGCATTATCTCTATAGAAATCGCCATTCAGCAACACTATGTCTTCGTTGTTGGTACGCTTCAGTCCAACGTCTGACATTAAATTGCAAGATATTATCATAGCTTCATCAGGTTTTAAATCTGTACCGCAAATTCCAAATTGGCAAACTTCACTATGTCGCCTACGTTCACCACTCTTGGCATGTTTGGTGTCAACTGCTGTCCGTTCACGAATGTGCCGTTTGTACTACCAAGGTCTACTACCTCAAATTGTCCGCAGGCATTATATTGCAAACGGGCATGGTTGCCCGACACATATCCTTGTCCAGCAAATGCCTGGGCATAGCTTCCGCGTCTACCTATTATAGCACCATCGCCAATACCCAACCTTATCGATGGGTTTTGACAAACCAAATGTCCTGGCTTTGCCTGTGGCTGACGCGGAGGTGGAGGAGGAGGCGTAGCTCCAGGACGCATCGTGCGGTCTGAATTCATATCCGCTATCGGCTGGCCTGGGGTTACCACTTGCTGCCCTGTATTCTGTATAGGCTGCCCAGTATTAGGCGTATGTTGCCCTACAAAGCCTGTTGGTGGCTGAGAATTATGATTCTGATTTACGTTTGGAGTAGGCGAAGGACCTACATTCTGCGTGTTGCCCACAGGTGGAGTGGTAGGATCTTTCACGCTACCTCCATTCTGGGCAAAAGCCTTTGCGGTCACAAGTTTTGTACCACATTGGTTGCATGTCATACCTCTTTTTATCGTACGACACGAAGGACAAACCATCAGTTCTGTACCACATTGGTCACAAAACCAGCTGTCGTCTTCAATGAGCTGTTTACATTTTGGACATGTCTGCATAGGTTGGTCAGTTATGTTATTAGTTTATGTAATCTTTATTATGTATTAGTCATATAATGTGCAAATATAATGTTTTTTATTTATTTCTCCACACATAATGCAGAAAAAGTGTACCTTTGCAACATAATCCCTATAAATATATGACTAAATACAAATTGATAGCCTTTGATGCCGACGACACCCTTTGGGACTGCCAGTCGCATTTCGTAAATATCGAAGAGAAATATGCCTCTCTACTATCTGATTATGGCATCGCTCCCGACGAGGTCAAGAAAAACCTCTTTGCCACAGAGTGTGCCAACATGCCGCTTCTCGGATTTGGTGTAAAAGCCTTCATGCTCTCTCTGATAGAGAATGCCAACCGAATGACGGAAGGCAGAATCGGTGGCAAGGGTATAGACCGAATAATGGAACTTGGCAGACAGCTCCTCACCTTCGACCCTAATCCGCTTGATGGTGTAGAGGAGGTGCTCACAGAGCTGTCCGACAATTCTGCACTCAAGCTCGCGGTCTTCACCAAGGGCGAACTCCTCGACCAGAATAGCAAACTCGACCGTTCTGGTCTTCGTCATTATTTCGACCTCGTTGAAGTTGTCAACGACAAGACTCCCGATGCCGTACGTGCCTTATGTCGCCTTGCAGGTGTCAAGCCCGACGACCTCCTTATGGTTGGCAACTCCTTCAAGAGCGATGTCGAGCCTACCATAGCAGCCGGTGCTTCTGCCGTCTACATCCCTACCCACCATACTTGGGAATACGAAAAGACTGAAGAATATGCTCACACACGAGTCACTAAAATCTCCAACATCCGTGAGCTCCTACAAATAGTGTAATAATAATATTTAAATAAAAAAAACTCACACTCTCAGCCCTCAAGTCTAATTACTCCACTCTCTTTTGGAGATGGGTTGGGGGTGAGGCTTTCTATTATGGAAAATCCCTACATCAAACAATATCCCGACCTCATGGCGGGCAAAAAAATAATGTATATCCATGGCTTCGGCTCTTCAGCCCAGTCTGGAACAGTTACTCGCATACGCGAAACATTCCCTAATGCCGAGGTCATAGCCTACGACATGCCACTTCATCCCGCTGAAGCTATGAGCCTGCTCCACGATATCTGTGAGCGCGAAAAGCCCGACCTTATCATTGGAACTTCCATGGGTGGTATGTATGCCGAACAACTCTATGGCTTCGACCGCATTTGTGTCAATCCTGCCTTCGGCATGCACGACACCATGAAGGAGCATGGCATGACAGGCAAACAGCAATGGCAGAATCCTCGTGCAGATGGCGAAACAGAGTTCCTCGTAACCAAAGCTCTGGAAAAGGAATACCGCGAGATATGCGAACTCAACTTCCAACATGCTGCCGACGACAACGACCATGTCTATGGACTCTTTGGCGACAACGACCCTGTTGTCCACACCTTCGACCTCTTCTGCCAACACTACACTCATGCTGCCCACTTCCATGGCGAACATCGCATGGACGATAGCTCTTTCTTTCATGGTGTGGTACCTGTGATACGCTGGATAAGCGACAAACAAGAGGGTAGGGAACGCCCTGCCTTGTATATCGATGCTGATGCCCTGATGGATAGCTATCGTAAGCCGAAGTCGAGTCTCGTCAAAGCCTACGAATTTCTGATAGAGCATTTCGATGTATATATCGTGGCTCCATGCCCTACCAATTCCCATACCTACGTCACAGATATGATGTCGTGGTGCGAACAATATCTCTCTACTCCAGCCCACGACCATGTCATCTTCACCAATCAGCCTAAGGCTCTCATCGGCGACTATTACATCTCATGCAATCCTCCTCGCGACTTCATGGGCACCACCATCGCCTTTGCCTCCGACACCTTCAAAACATGGGAGGAAGTCCTAACCTTCTTCCAGCGCATCTGTTAAGTGAAGAGTGAAGAATTGAAAATCGGCGGCCGAAGGGAAAGCCAACAGAAGAGTGAAGAATCCATTAGTCTTTGTGGCTATTTAATTATTCACTCTTCGTTCTTCACTCTTCACTTAAATTCTTCACTCTTCACTTTTTTCTCCATATTTTCTTATTTTTACAAAAACTGCCAATGTTTCTTTAGTTTTTAATATAAAAGTGTTATCTTTGCTGCATACTAAAATATAGCGAATGAAACATTTTGTATACATCCTTTTGCTCTCGGCTCTGATAGTGTTATCCATCACATCCTGCGACTCCGTCTTCGATATTCATCCCTACGACACTCGCGTAAAAGGCACCACCGACCTCAATGCCAAGAACATCAAACTTATCGAACAGCTGTGTCTCGATAAAGACACTATGCATATTGCTGTTATCAGCGACTCCCACCAATGGTACAAAGACCTTGAAGCTGAGATTGCAGATATCAACCGCCGAGATAGCATCGACTTTGTTATACACCTCGGCGATCTCACCGACTTTGGTTCTACACTCGAATACTCCCTTGCTCGTGAGCGACTACAACGCTTGCGCAAACCTTTCGTCGTCATGCAGGGCAACCACGACTGCCTTGGCACAGGCAACGAGGTCTATGCTAAGATGTTTGGCAACAACGACTTCTCGTTCATTGCCGGAAGAGTAAAATTCATAATGATAAATACCAATGCCATAGAGTACGACTACTCAGAGCCTGTGCCCGACTTCGACTTCCTCGAAGCTGAGGCTACTCGCGACTCTGCGCTCTTCGATCGTAGTGTGGCTTGTATGCATGCTGCACCATATAGCGAGCAGTTTAATAATAATGTGCTCAAACCTTTCAACTATTATGTTATGAACTTCCCCAACCTCATGTTCTGCCTCTATGGTCATGGTCATCAGATAGATGAACACGACTTCTTCAACAATGGCATTATCTACTATGAGGTGGCAGCAGCCAAGAAACGCAAATATCGTATTTTTACAATAACTCCTAATGGATATGCAAATGAAGTCATCAGTCTTTAAATTCCTCATGGCTGCATTTGCTCTCTTTGCAGCCATCGATGCTAATGCTATCACCCTTAGCGACAGCATCCTCTGCGATACCTCCGCTCACAATGGTCACTACGACCATC
>ERZ1032113.131-NODE-131-length-25065-cov-6.882407_pt1 | contig 25065 bp, 20 predicted proteins | sample MGYA00518164_ERZ1032113 | MGnify/ENA primary metagenome ERZ1032113 (study PRJEB33719, sample SAMN04261305) | wastewater metagenome | biome: rural village; feature: human; material: feces | host: Homo sapiens | place: El Salvador | collected 2014-01-14 ... | reverse complement strand
CGCATTCCGATTTGCCCGAGCGGATACACCATTACCGTGATGTATGACGGTTATTTAGTTTTGCACTAACTAAACGGAATTTGTTTAAGTCGGTAATTCATATTATACCAAGCAAATTCCGTTAAGTCAAGTGGTTTTTTGAGAAAATCTTAAACTTTTTTGCTTTATTTATCTTGACAAACATTAACTGTATATGCTATGATAATTTTATCATCATAGATTGGAGAAGATTTTTATGGCAATCGGTGAAAGAATACGCTTTTTTAGAAATTTAAGAGGTATGACTCAAAAACATCTCGGTATGCAGGTTGGTTTTCCTGAGAAGACTGCCGATATTCGTATGGCGCAGTATGAAAGCGGTTCAAGAACGCCTAAAGCTGATTTGACAAACAATCTTGCAGAAGTGTTTGGTATATCATCTCAGGCTCTTACTGTTCCCGACATTGACAGCGACCTCGGACTTATGCACACATTGTTCACGCTCGAAGACCTCTACGGTATGAGAATCGAGAACGCAAACGGAGAAGTACATTTATGCTTTGATGAAAACAAGCCGACAGCAAGCAAGTCTGTATTTGCAATGCTTGCAGCTTGGGTAGAGCAAGCTGAGAAATACCGTAACGGCGAAATCACAAAAGAACAGTATGACGAATGGCGTTATACCTATCCTAAACTTGACACCACACAAACTTGGGCTAAAGTTCAGTCAAAGGACTTCAGCGATGATATGGTAAAACGTTTCAATGACAAACTCAAAAATATGTAAATAGGCAAAACAAAAAGAGCTAACAGACACAGAAATCTGTTAGCTCTTTATTTATGAATAATTTTCAGATGTTGTCAAAATGTTGTCACGAGGACATTTCGTCTTTCAAAAACCCAGTAGCTATGCGGGTTTGCGGCGTTTTGACTACTATTCCCACTCTACTGTTCCGGGAGGTTTACTTGTTATATCATAGACTACTCTGTTTACATGTTCTACTTCGTTGATGATGCGGTTGGAGACTCTGCCTAGGATTTCGTAGGGGATTTTTGCCCAATCGGCTGTCATAAAATCATCGGTTGTAACGGCACGGAGAGCGATGAGTTCGTCATATGTTCTTGCGTCACCCATAACGCCTACGGTTTTAACACCCGGGAGGACTGCGAAGAACTGGCTCATTTTATCTGCGTAACCGCACTTATCCATTTCATCACGAAGAATTGCATCGGCTTCCTGAAGAATACGAACTTTTTCGGCTGTAACTTCACCGATTACACGCACACCGAGTCCCGGACCCGGGAACGGCTGACGCCATACGAGGTCGTGCGGAAGTCCAAGCTTCTCACCTACTACTCTTACCTCATCCTTGAATAGGTCTTTAAGCGGTTCAATTACACCTGCAAAGTCAATATCTTCCGGGATACCAACCTGATTGTGATGTGTTTTGATTTTTGCGGCATCGCCTTTACCGCTTTCGATACGGTCGGGATAAATTGTACCCTGTGCAAAGTAACCCTCGCCGTAGCTTTCACGGATTTTATTCCAGAACACCTTATAAAATTCTGTGCCGATGATGTGGCGTTTTTCTTCGGGTTCTTCAACACCTTTAAGCTTTGCAAGAAACTCTTCCTGACAATTAATGCGGACAAAGTTCATATCAAAAAGCTTTGTAAAGGTCTGCTCAACAAAGTCGCCCTCGTCTTTTCTCATAAGTCCCTGATCCACGAAAACGCAGGTAAGTTGTTTACCGACTGCCTTGCTGAGAAGTGCTGCGGCAACGGATGAATCTACACCGCCCGAAAGTCCGAGAACTACACCCTTGTTACCAATCTGCTCTTTAAGCTGTGCAACAGTTGTGTCGATGAAGCTTTCCATTTTCCACTCGCCCTTACATTCGCAAACATCGTAAAGGAATGAACGGAGCATATCTTTACCGTTATCTGTATGGTTAACTTCGGGATGGAACTGAACACCGTAAAACTTTTTTTCAGGACATGACATTGCGGCTACGGGACATACATCCGTTGTAGCTGTAATGCTGAATCCTTCAGGAGCTTCATTGATATAGTCACGGTGACTCATCCATGAAATTCCTTCACTCTTTACGGATTTAAAGAGTATATCATTGTTATTATATCTTGTAACTGTCTTGCCGTACTCACTTGATGAATTGTCTGTAGCCGAAACAACATTGCCTCCGAGCGTGTATGCCATAAGCTGACAACCGTAGCAAATGCCGAGAATCGGGATTCCGAGTTCAAAAATTTCAGGAGTATAATGCGGTGATGACTCGTCATAAACGCTGTTAGGACCGCCTGTGAAGATAATACCTTTTGGGTTAATGTCTTTGATTTTCTGAATATCAACGGTGTAAGGAAGAATTTCGCAATACACATTGCACTCACGAACTCTTCTTGCAATCAGCTGATTGTACTGACCGCCGAAATCAAGAACAATGACAGTTTCTTTTGTAGCATTGCTCATAGTAAAATTCCTTTCAAATTTAAAGAATACCGCACAGAGCTTGTGCGGTATTCAATTAATATTTTAATTATCTGTAAATAATATCGTTTCTGGAAGGACCGTTTGAAACCATTGTAATCGGCACACCGATAGCCTTTTCGGCAAATTCAATGTATTCACGGCATTCCTTAGGAAGTTTGTCATATTCTGTAATACCTGAAATTGAACACTTCCAGCCCTTAAGCTTTTTGAGGATAGGTTTGCATCTTTTAAGCTTTGTTGTTGACGGGAAGTAGTCAATTTGCTTGCCGTCAAGCTCATAACCTACACAAACAGGGATTTCATCAAGATATCCGAGAACATCAAGAACCGTGAACGCAACCTGTGTTGCACCCTGAACCATACAACCGTAGCGTGTTGCAACGAGGTCAAGCCAACCCATTCTTCTCGGTCTGCCTGTTGTTGCACCAAATTCTCCGCCGTCACCGCCTCTTCTGCGAAGTTCGTCAGCCTCATCGCCAAAGATTTCGGAAACAAATTCACCTGCGCCTACCGCACTTGAATAAGCCTTGACAACTGTGATGATTTCTTTGATTTCATACGGAGGAATACCTGCGCCTACAGCACCGTAACCTGCGATTGTATTGGATGAAGTAACCATAGGATAAATACCAAAGTCAGTATCCTTGAGTGAACCAAGCTGTCCTTCAAGAAGAATATTCTTTCCGTCTTTGAGCGCATTATGAACAAAAGTGAATGCGTCACCGACATAAGGAGCAAGAAGTTCCTTATATTCCATTAGCTTGTCAAAAACTTCCTGTTCTGTGATTGCGGGCTTGTTGTAGAGGTTTTTCAGAGTTGCATTCTTGATTTCAAGAGCGTGTCTGATTTTCTCTCTGAGTGAATCGGGATCATCATAAAGTTCATTAATCTGGAAACCGATTTTTGAATACTTGTCAGAATAGAACGGAGCGATACCGCTCTTTGTTGAACCAAAAGAATTTTTGCCGAGACGCTCTTCCTCATAGCAGTCAAATGCTACATGGTAAGGCATAACAATTTGTGCTCTGTCAGAAATAATAATGTTTGGCTCGGGAACTCCGCGATCTTTGAGGTGAGCCATTTCCTTAACGAAGTTTTCAACGCTGAAAGCAACACCGTTGCCGATTATATTGGTGATATTCTGATGAAAAACACCCGAAGGAAGCTGGTGAAGAGCAAATTTTCCGTAATCGTTGACAATTGTATGTCCTGCGTTTGCACCGCCTTGAAAACGAATTACGATGTCGCTGTCGTTTGCGAGAACATCAGTAATTTTACCCTTGCCCTCGTCGCCCCAGTTGGCACCTACAATTGCTTTTACCATTTTACAAAACTCCTTTTTACAGACGCATGGTCTGCTATAAATAAAATATATACTTGAACCAAAGGTTCGATTAAATCAGTCTAATTAAACATTGATTTCAGGCTTGTCAGACTCAACATCTGCGTACTTTTCAAGAACAGGCTTGATGCACTCGTTGAGGAAGTCCTCTGTCTGCTCTTTTGCTCTGCCTGTGTAGTTTTCCGGCTTGAGAATCTTTTCAAGTTCTTCAATAGTAACGCCGAATGCCTCATCTGCGGCAATTCTTTCGAGAAGATCATTTTCGCCGCCTTCAACCTTGACTACTCTTGACGCAGCCATTGAATGCTCACGGATTTTCTCGTGAAGCTGCTGTCTGTCAGCACCACGCTTTTTAACTGCATCCATCATGATATTCTCTGTTGCCATGAACGGAAGTTCTTTTCTGAGTCTTTGTTCAATTACCTTTGGATAAACGACAAGACCGTCTGCAACATTTGCATAAAGTGAAAGGATGCCGTCAACTGCGAGGAATGCCTCCGGAACGCTGAGACGCTTGTTGGCTGAGTCATCAAGTGTTCTTTCAAACCACTGTGTGGCAGTTGTAAAGTAACCGTTGAGAACATCAACCATAACATATCTTGAAAGTGAACCTATGCGCTCACTTCTCATTGGGTTACGCTTGTAAGCCATAGCCGATGAACCGATCTGATTCTTTTCAAACGGCTCTTCAACCTCTTTGAGGTGCTGAAGAAGTCTGATATCATTTGAGAATTTAGCGGCTGACTGAGCAATTCCCGCAAGAACATTGAGGAACTGTGAGTCAAGCTTTCTTGAATATGTCTGACCTGATACAGGGAAACAAGCCTTGTAGCCCATTTTTTCTGCAATCTTATGATCAAGCATTTTGCACTTTTCGTGATCTCCGTCAAAGAGTTCAAGGAAACTTGCCTGTGTACCTGTTGTACCCTTTGAACCGAGAAGCTTAGCCTTTGAAAGCTGATACTCAACATCTTCAAGATCCATAAGGAGCTCCTGAAGCCAGAGAGTCGCTCTCTTACCTACTGTTGTAGGCTGTGCAGGCTGAAAATGAGTGAATGCAAGGGTGGGAAGAGCCTTGTATTCATCGGCAAACTTTGAAAGGTTGCGGATAACGGTGATAAGCTTATTTCTGATAAGCTTGAGACCTTCTGTCATAATGATGATATCTGTGTTATCACCGACATAGCAGGAGGTTGCTCCGAGATGAATAATGCCCTTTGCGTTCGGACACTGAACACCGTAAGCATATACATGTGACATTACATCGTGACGAACAATTTTCTCTCTTTCCTGTGCAACTTCATAGTTGATATCATCAGCATGAGCCTTGAGTTCGTCAATCTGCTCCTGTGTAATTGGGAGTCCGAGTTCTTTTTCCGATTCTGCAAGAGCAATCCAGAGTTTTCTCCATGTTCTGAATTTTTTATCCGGCGAGAAAATGTATTTCATTTCCTTGCTTGCATAACGGGCTGACAAGGGTGATTCATAAGTATCTTTTACCATTATTTACATCCTTTCAATTAGTTGTCCTTTTTATTGTTTTCATCGAAGTTCATTCCGCCGCGCTCTTTGCCCTTAAAGGTTTCTTTTGTGATAGGAGCGGGGTAATTACCCGTAAAGCAACCGTCACAAAAGCCTACTGGAGCGTTGTGAATCATCTCACGAAGTGACTCAACAGGGAGATATCCGAGGGAATCAGCCTTGCTGAGCTTTGTGATTTCTTCGATTGTATGGTTGCAGGCAATAAGTTCTCCTCTTGACGGAATGTCAGTACCGTAATAACACGGCCACATAAACGGAGGTGAACTGATACGCATATGTACCTCTTTTGCGCCTGCCTCTTTGAGCATTGTAACAATTCGGTCAACAGTTGTACCACGCACAATGCTGTCATCAATAATAACAACTCTCTTGCCTTTGATTTTGTCGGCAATCGGGTTGAGTTTAATTTTTACGCTTTTCATTCGTTCCTTCTGACTTGGCTTTATGAAGGTTCTGCCGATGTAGCTGTTCTTCACAATAGCCTTTTCATAAGGAATTCCGGATTCTTCGCTGTAACCGATTGCGGCATCAATTCCCGATTCGGGAACACCGACAACCATATCAGCCTCAACAGGGTATTTCCTTGCAAGAATTCGTCCCGCCTGCTTTCTTGCCTCATAAACGCTTACTCCGTCAATAAAGGAGTCTGAACGGGCAAAATAAATATACTCAAAAATGCAAAGTGCCTTTTTCTTGTCACCAAAGTCGGGTTTCATACTGCGGACACCGTTTTGGTCTACAATTACGATTTCGCCCGGTTCAACATCACGGACAAATTCTGCACCGCAGGCATCAAGAGCCGCACTTTCACTTGCAAAAACATAGGAATCGTTGTACTTGCCCATACAAAGCGGTCTGAATCCGTGAGGATCACGAACCGCAATAAGCTTTCTCGGGCTCATAACAAGGAGCGAATAAGCTCCCTCAATTACCTGCATCGTTCTTGCAACGGCATCTTCAACAGAATGACATTTAAGTCTTTCACGGGCAATTACATAGCAGATAACCTCGCTGTCGATTGTTGTCTGAAAGATTGCGCCGCGCTGTTCAAGACTTCTGCGGATTTCAAGCGCATTGGTAAGGTTGCCGTTATGGGCAATTGAAAGCGTACCCTTTACATAACGCATAACAAGCGGTTGTGCATTTTCCAGCACAGAACCGCCTGCAGTCGAGTAACGGACATGCGAAACCGCCATTTGTCCGTTGAGAGAATCAAGAGTTTTGTTGTTAAAGACCTCGGTAACAAGGCCCATATCTTTGTGATAATCAATTACACCTTCGTCAGATACAGCGATGCCACAGCTTTCCTGTCCTCTGTGCTGGAGAGCAAGCAAGCCGTTATAACAAGCGTATGCAGGGTTAATTGTGCCGTCGCTGAATATGCCGAATACTCCGCACTCTTCGTGCAGACCTTCTTTTGCAAAATTATCGAAAGAAAATTCCAAGGTGCCACCATCCGATTAATCAAAATAACTATCCAAAGTTTAATTCACATATCTTAATTCAAAAATTCACAATGTAGTTATTATGCAAGACCTACACGCTTCATCATTTCGGCATAAGCCTCTTCAACACCGCCCATGTCACGACGGAAACGGTCTTTGTCGAGTTTTTCCTGAGTATCCATATCCCAGAAACGGCATGTATCGGGAGAAATTTCGTCAGCAAGGAGAATCTTGCCCTTATATCTGCCGAACTCAATCTTGAAGTCGATAAGATCAACCTTGCACTGCTTGAAGAATTCAATCATAATCTCATTAATCTTGAAAGCCATTTCTGTGATTGTGTCGATTTCTTCCTTTGTAGCAAAGCCTGCTGCGAGGATGTGATATTCATTTACCATAGGATCGCCGAGTTCATCGTTCTTATAGCAGAATTCAAGAACAGGAGTCTTCATCGGTGTGCCTTCGGGAAGACCGAGACGCTTTGAAAGACTGCCGGCAGCTTTATTTCTTAAAATTACCTCGAGAGGAACAATTTCAACCTTCTTGAGGACTGTATCTCTGTCGTTAAGCTCTTCAACAAAGTCTGTTGCAATGCCATGCTTTTCGAGAAGCTTGAACATAAAGTTTGACATACGGTTGTTTACAACACCCTTGCCAACGATTGTACCCTTTTTCTCGCCGTTGAATGCAGTTGCGTCATCCTTGTAGGAAACGATGCAGAGATCGGGATCTTCTGTAGAAAATACCTTTTTAGCTTTTCCTTCGTAAAGTAATTCTTTCTTTTCCATAATCAAATCCTCCATAAAGATGCGGCTTTGCGCCGTAATTAAAAAACAATACAAGATACATTATAATATATAAATCAAAAATAAGCAACCGTATGAGAATTAAAAATAAAAAAATTGACGAATTTTTTTAAAAATTGCCTGTATCAAAAAATTATGAAACAAAAATAATCTTAAACAGGGCATTTTGCAAAAGGAAAAGGAACAATACGGCGTGTATTGCTCCTTTGAAATTAAAATCTGACTGTATTCTGTTTATTTCTGAATATAAAAAGAATTATAGGTCTTAAAAGTCCTAAGGTAAGAACATTTACTACTGTGAGAACATCCGAATATCTGATGTTAAGATTTTTGAATATTTTATCGGCGATAATTACATCTATCACAAATGAGGCAATGGCACAAGCTAACAGGGCAATCAAGCCGATGATACCGATTTCCAGTTCAAAACAAAAAAACAGAACAGCAACGGTTGCGATTGAAAGGTTCAGCACACCTTCAATTATGCCTAAAGCCTTATTCCCTGCAATTTTACCGAGCAGATATTTATTATAAAACGGAATCCAAGCTGTACCGCTGTGCTTATAGTACAAGTTCTTGCACATACCCATTGCCGCAATGCTCTCAAAAACATAGCTTACTGCAAAATAAATAATCAGCACGGCAATTACTGCTATAAAGAACACATACATAGCCGAAAGCATTCCCAATAAAAGCATAACACTTATTCCGCCCATAATTATCGCCCTCCGAATTATACTAAAAAAGGACACTAACTCTATGAGTTAATGTCCTTTTGGTGCCGGTGACCGGACTTGAACCGGTACGGTATCGCTACCGGCGGATTTTGAGTCCGCTACGTCTGCCAATTCCATCACACCGGCAAATGCAAAACATATTATACAATACAAATCAGGAAAAATCAAGTTATATTTTTAAATTTTTTGCCTTAATTACTACGCTGTAAATAGAGGTGAATCAATTTGTGTGAAAATACAAACAGTTTTTCTTCTTTGGCGTCGATTTTGGGTGAATTTATTATACTGTATTTTAAAGTTACTTTTTGTCGGATTACATAATTTTAATCATGCAAATACTTTATACAGATGTTTTAATCCTTGAAAATAATATGCCTCTATGTTAGAATAGCTTTGAGGATGTGATAATTTGATAAATAACCAGTTTTCGGGTAATAATATGCCGTTTCACGGCAATAACCTTAATTATAACCGCAATTTCAAAAAAGAGTTCCAGTATGATAATCTCAAGCAAAGATCAAGCGGTTTAGGTTTTTTTGTATTTGCGTATTCGCTTACAATGACAGTAAGCGCAATGATAGTTGTAGAAGTTTTCAAGGCTTTTGGTTCGGCAAAATATATTTATTCTGACAATTATTCAATACTGACTTACTTTATGGATATATTTATTTCCGTATTTGCCGTTGTTGTTCCTGCATTTTTTTATATAAAGCTTTCAAGAAACAGTTTAAATGATATTATCAGCACAAAATATGTAAAACAAAAAAGTATGATACCCATTCTGTTTCTCGGAATGGGGGGTGCGATGATTGCAAATGTTGCCACGAGTGTTATCGCAGACAACTTCTCGCTTTTCGGAATTGAAAACACATCTTCGGGATTGACAATCGGAGATTCAAGTGTTTTGAGTATTGTTCTGAACATAATTTCAACAGCAATCGTCCCCGCTTTTGCCGAAGAATTTGCTTTCAGAGGAATAGTTATGGGTTCTCTGAGAAAGTTCGGTGATACAACAGCAGTTATAGGCTCTGCAATTTTGTTTGGTGCAATGCATCAGAATATATCACAAATTCCGTTTGCGTTTATTCTCGGACTTATTTTTGCGTATGTCGATTGCAAATTCAATTCCATTCTTCCGTCAATTGCAATCCATTTTCTTAATAACCTATATGCTGTATCCATGAGCATTTTAAGAGATGCAAACATTGTTTCCGATTATGCGGCAACAATAATCAGTTACAGCCTGATTATTTTCTTCTGTATTGCAGGCTTTGTTTCATATATCGTACTTGCCAAAAATGATAAGAACTTTTTCAAAATGTCCGATAAGAAAGACGGAATTGTAAGTGAACTTAGCTTAAAAGAGAAAATGACTGCATTTCTTGTGAATCCCGGTATCATACTTTCACTTGTACTTTTTCTGATAACTACAATCACAAATTTAGGATTAATTAACAATGGATAAAACTTTATACTATATGCAAAAGGCTATTGAACAGGCTGAGATTGCCGCTGCGGAAAACGAAGTTCCCGTCGGTGCGGTAATTGTCAGAAATGATGAAATTGTTGCCACAGGAAGAAATCGCCGTGAACAAAGCAAGAACGCTCTTCTTCATGCCGAAACCGACGCAATCTACAATGCCTGTCAAAAGCTTGGCGGTTGGAGATTGTGGAACTGTGAAATTTATGTAACACTTGAGCCTTGCCCTATGTGTGCCGGTGCAATAATCAACGCTCATATTCCAAAGGTATATTTCGGTGCTTACGACTTAAAAAACGGCGCTTGCGGTACAATTACGAATCTGTTTCAAATGCCGTTCAATTTCAAGCCTGAATCAGTCGGAGGTATTATGCAGGAGGAGTGTTCTAAACTTCTCACCGACTTTTTTAAAAACTTACGCAATAAAAAATCATAGCAAAAATCCCGCTTTTGTAAGCGGGATTTTTTATTTGCAGTTTTAATCAAAGCAACAAGATTATATTATTTTTCATCTCTTAAAATCTTACTTGCCGCAAGCATTACACCGAGCTTACCGCTGTGGAAGTTAAGACTTCCCTGCATCCATACTGCATACGGTTCACGCAACGGTGCGTCTGCAGAAAGTTCAATAGATGAACCGAGAGTAAATGCACCTGCAGCCATAACTACCTGACTTTCGTAACCCGGCATATCCGACGGAATCGGAGATACAAAACTGTCAACAGCCGAACCGCTCTGAACACCCTCGCAAAAACGGCATACCTTTTCTGCATTACCGAGCATGATAAGCTGAATGATATCTCCTCTTGCATCATTGTACTTAGGACTTGTTTCATAACCGAGAATTTCAAAAAGCGCCGATGCAAATACTGCAGTTTTAAGTGCTTCACCCGTAACATGAGGAGCATGGTACGCACCCATAAAAAGTTCTCTGTTTGCGTTAAGAGTAGCACCGATTTCTTTGCCTGTACCGGGAGTGGTAAGTCTGTAGGCACACATCTCTACAAGTTCTTTCTTACCTGCAATATATCCTCCTGTCGGAGCAATACCGCCGCCCGGATTCTTGATAAGAGAGCCTGCCATCATATCAACGCCCACCGACAAAGGTTCAACCTTGTCAATAAATTCACCGTAACAGTTATCGAGCATAATAATACTTTTTGGCGAATTGGCTTTTGAAATTTCACAAAGCTTTTTGATTTCTCTCCATGTGAGCGTAGGTCTTGTGCTGTAGCCTCTTGAACGCTGTATGTAAACCATTTTAGGCTTTTTTTCTGCAATGTCGCTTGCGATTTTGTCATAGTCAAGTGTGCCGTCAGGATTAAGCTCGGTCATTTCAAAATTGATTGAAAAGTCCTTGAGTGAGCCGGGATAGTCACCCTCAATGCCTATAGCAGAACGGATTGTATCATACGGCATTCCTGTTACGGAAAGCATTGTATCCCCAGGTCTTAAAACGCCAAAAAGTGCAACTGTAAGGGCATGAGTACCGCTTACGAAATTATGACGGACAAGTGCGTCTTCTGCATCAAAAACATAGGCATAGACCTTGTCAAGAGCCTCTCTGCCTGCATCGTCGTATCCGTAGCCTGTAGAACCCCAAAGGTGACTTTCACGAACATCTGCAAGCTGAAAAGCCTTTATCATCTTCTGCTGGTTGTATTCCTGAATATTGTCAATCTCCGCAAGCTTGTCCTTGCAAAGCTCCATTGCCTTTTCGGATGCTTTTATAACTCTTTCATCTATATCAAAAAAACTCAAATATATCACCTTTCAAAATAATATTCCTGCCATGATCCGCACTGTTCAAAACCGAGATTATTATAAAACGACTGATTTGCATTCTTGGCTCTGTGAAGATACACGGTCTTGTTCTCGGCAATCAGTCTGTTAGATATGTACTTTACAACAGTTGAACCGTAGCCGTGCTTTCTGTAGTCGGGATGACACGATACCGCACCCAACACGGCACCGTTACTGCTTTCAGCAACGGTCATAGCCATTGCAACAAGTTTTGTGCCGTCATAAACGCCGTACATTCTCGTTGCATTATGACGAAGCTTGTGATTCACATCAACATAAAAATCATCAAACGGCGGCGGAACGAAATTTTCATCGGCACAGCTTACGATGAGATTATAAACCTCTTTAATATCGGGAACATCAAAATTTATACTTTCGTCAACATTTTCAAACGGTTCTGATTTTTTCAGAATAACACCTGACACAGATTTACTGCCGTATAAATTAAGGTTAAAATCTCCGCTGCATATTGCACTTGACGCACCTGCAACACGCATAAATGACGAAACTTCTTCAAGATTTGTTTTATCTGTGAGAAATAAAATGAAGTTTGTTCCGCATCGGGAAATTGCACCTGTACACTCATCTGTTTTATCGTCAATTATCGTCCAGTAGTCAACGAAAGCAAGCGATGAATCGTAACTGTTGTACTGAGAAATTATTCTGCACGCAAACGGATCTTCCGCCGACAGGTTCATAATTACATTTATATAATTTTCATTGGCGGTTACTATCATTCAGACCGTCTTTCCTTTCGCTAAATTTCCGCCCGCAATATAATCGGACAATACTTTTGCAAGTTTTAAAACGCTTTCGCAATCATCAAGGTTTGCCGCAGTTGAAGGAGCATGAATATACCTTGACGGAAGTGATACCGCAAGCGTTCTCACTCCGCCTCTGCTCTGATGAATTGCACCCGAATCATTACCGCCTGCAACTGCTCTCTTATACTGAACAGCTATGTTATTCTTTTCGGCAAGTTCAAAAGCGGCACTTATCATTTCTTTATCATAAACTGTCGCCCTATCCATAACGGTAACTGTTGCGCCTTTTGACAAATTGCATACCTGATGAGATACATCAACCTCCGCAACATCAGCGGCAGTTGTGCTTTCGATAACAAGAGCAAAATCAGGATTAACCGTAAAAGCCGCAGGTCTTGCACCACGCAATCCCACTTCTTCCTGAACAACAAATGTAAAATACATATCATATTCGGGTTCGGATTTTATAAGATTAATAAGCACATAGCATCCGAAACGGTCGTCAAGTGCCTTTGTAACAACAGTTTTGCCGTTAATCTTAAAGTCGCCCTCAAAATTAATGCCGTCACCGTAGTTTACATATTTAAGCGCATCTTCCCTGCTTTCGGCACCGATATCAATGTACATATCATTCATTTTCGGAACAGCAGTTTTTTCATCACCGTTTGTAAGATGAATCGGTTTCACACCGATTACACCGTTAAGACCGTTTCTGCCAACACATACACGCTTACCGGGAAGAACTCTTCTGTCAATTCCGCCGACCTCGTCAAATTTAAGGTAACCGTCAGATGTTATATCCGTTACCATAAGACCTACTTCATCCATATGTGCCGACACCATAAGTTTGCTTTTTGCAGACTTTTTTCCCTTTTTAAACACAATAAGGTTGCCGAGATTATCCGTTTTAATATCATCGGCACAGTCTTTAATCTCGTTAATTATAAGATTGCGAACATTCCCCTCATCACCCGAAATACCGTTGCAAAGGCAAAGCTGTTCAAGCAATTTTATGTCAATCATTGAAAGCACCTCCGCATTTAATGTATTCGGCAATAAGCTTTGCCGTATTGTCAACATCAGCTACAGAAATAACTTCATTCTGTATATGCATATATCGCTGTGGGATTGATACAACAGCAGTTTTTACACCTTTTCCGCTGATTGAAATATGGTCGGCATTTGTGCCTGTTCTGCCTGCTATCGGTTCAAGCTGATACGGTATATTTTTATTCTTTGCAACGCTTTCAAGCGATTTGCTCATTTCTTTGTTGAGAATTGAAGAAATGCAAATCATTGGTCCTTTGTCGAGTTCAACCGAAGAATAGAATCCTGAAACATCCGGCTGAGATGCAAAGCTTACATCAACAACAATTGACTCGTCCGCTTCAACGGTAAAAGCACCTGTTTTAGCACCTGTGCCAAATGTTTCTTCCTGAGAGCTTAAAAGGATAATTACTTTATAGTCTGTTTCATTGTCTTTCAATAACTCTGCACACTTAACAAGTGATGCAACACCGCATCTGTTATCAAGGCAAGGCGCAACAATTCTGCCGTTCAAAAGATTTGCCGGCTTTGAGGCAAATGTCAGCATATCACCGAATGAAATGAGTTTATTTACTTCATCATACGGCAGACCGAAATCAACCCAGATTTTGTCGGTTGGCATAGCCTTGTCCTCTTTTCCGTCGGAAAGATGAGGAGGCATACAGCATACAACACCTGTTACATCAGGATTGTTCTGCAGACAAAGCAGAGTATCGGCAAGAGTTCTTGCGTCAATTCCTCCGCACGGAGAAGCTTTTACAAATCCGTTTTCATTTATTTCGGTAACCATAAATCCTATGCGGTCAATGTGAGCGTCAAGCAATATGGTTTTATCTGAATTTTTGTTACCGCAAACAGCCATAAGACTGCCGTTTGATATCTTTATGTCATCCGTGTAATTCGATAAAAACTTTTCGGCAACAGACAAAGCGGGTTCTTCCCTGCCCGACACACCCATTGCACAACAGAGTTCAAAAATAAGTTCTTTTGTGTTCATTGTATATCTTACTTCAAAGCGTTGACAATTGACTTGAAGTGATTACCTCTTTCTTCAAAATTCTTGTAAAGTCCGAAGCTTGCACTTGCGGGTGAAAGCGAAACAATATCTCCCTTTGTTGAACGCTCACGGGCAACAGCTACAGCCTCTTCCATATTTGTTACATTGATGATTTCAATTTCATCTGCATCATAGTTTGAAGCCTCTTTAACGGCTTTTTCAATTTTCGGGGCAGTATCGCCGAGAAGAATAAGAAGTTTTACTTTATCGTTGATCACGGGGCCAAGCGGCTCATAAGGAATATGCTTATCATATCCGCCTGCAATAATGCAGATTTTTCGGCTGTAAAGCGAAAGTGTGCCGAGTGCGGTTCTTGTAGGGCTTGACGCAATTGAATCGTTGTAATACTTAACACCGTCAACCTCTCTTACAAACTCTGCACGATGAGCAACACCGCCAAAAGTCTTTGCAACAGCTACCATTGTTTCTGCATCAACAAGTCCCCATACGGCTGAAATAGCGGCAAGATAATTTTCTACATTATGCATACCGGGAATTTTGATGTCATGAATGTTCATAATACGGGTAATTTTTCCGTAGTCATTATAGCAGATTGTATCGCCGTCAAGGAAAGCGCCGTTTGAAACATTTTCTTTTACGGAGAACTTTGCGAGCTGACCCCTTACGCTGTCAGAAAAGCCGTTTGTAATCTCATTATCAAGGTTGAGAACAGCCTTTGAAAAAGCATTCTGATGAAGAATGATATTTTTCTTTGAATCAATGTACTCCTGCATATCCTTGTGTATATCAAGATGGTTAGGAGCAAGGTTTGTTACCACGGCAATATCCGGACTCTTTCTCATAGAGATAAGCTGAAAACTTGAAAGCTCAACTACTGCACAGTCATCATCATTTACGCTTTCAATCTCAGGAAGAAGCGGCTTGCCGATATTACCTCCGAGATGTACATTAAGACCTGCCGCCTTTAAAAATTCCGAAATAATCGTTGTTGTGGTTGTTTTGCCGTCAGAGCCTGTCACAGCAATAATCCTGCACGGGCAAAGGTCGAAGAAAACTTCCATTTCGGATGTAAGAACAACGCCCTTGTTACGAAGTGCAACAAGCTCATCCTTATAAAAAGGTGTGCCGGGACTTCTGAAAACGATATCGGCATCAATCTCGGAAAGATAATTTTCACCGAGTAAAAGTTCTGCACCGTACTCTTTAGCCTTAATACCGTTCTGTCCCAAATCTTCAAAATTCTTCTTATCGCAAGCAGTAACTTTTGCACCCTTTTCAACAAAAAGTTTTATAAGCGGAAGATTGCTTGTACCGATTCCGATAAAAGTAACTTTTTTCCCTTTTATACTGTCAAAAAATTTATCAGCCATAGCATTCATTGTAAAATCCCCTCTGCAATTAGTATTTTATGCCATTTCAGTGAATTTATGCCATACCATATAATTATACATTTTAACGGAAACAATTTCAACCGTAATACACTGATATTGCAATAATATTTTCAAAATGTTAAAATACGGTAGGTGATGTTATGCTGTACGATTTTATAATTATCAATAAAAAAGATAAAACTCCGCTTTACAGGCAGATTTATATGTCGGTCAGAAAATCAATTGAAACTGGAAGTCTGAAAAAAGGAACAAAGCTTCCGTCAATAAGGCGATTGAGTACCGACCTTGATGTTTCAAAAACTACAGTCAACGGAGCGTATGAACAGTTGTGTGCAGAGGGATATATATCAAACAGACCACGAAGCGGATATTATGTTGAGGCACAGTTCAGCGGTACACCGTCAAAAAGCGATAAAATGTCTTCAAATACCAACAAAACAAAAAAATACTATGAATATGATTTCAGCAGTAAAAGCATTGATGACGGTATAATCAACATAAACGAATGGAAAAAATATGTTAAAGAGGTTTTAAATCAAAACTATCTGCTCACTTCCTACGGTGAAGAACAGGGTGAAGAAATTCTGAGAAATGCTCTGCAAAAATACAGCCTCGGCACACGGAGTGTAAACACCTCATACGAAAATATTATCGTCGGAGCAGGTACTCAGACGCTTTTGCACATACTCTGTTCACTTCTCGGCAATAATAAGAAAATCGCACTTGCGGATTACAGCTACATTCAGAGTGAATATGTGTTCAACAGTCACGGTTATGACATCAAATATTTCAGATGTGATAAATACGGAGCCTGTATTGATTCACTTGAAGAAATCAAGCCCGATATAATTCTTATAAATCCTAATTTTACCGTAAACAGCAACATTACAATGCCTGTTACACGCAGACTTGAGATAATCAAATGGGCAAAAGAAAATAATGTTTTGATTATTGAGGACGATTACAACGGTGAACTTCGATACAGTACGCACCCTATGCCGTGCGTACAGAATTATGATACCGAAAACACGGTTTATCTCGGCTCTTTTTCAAAGATACTTCTTCCCTCTGTCAGAATCAGTTATATGGTTCTTCCACAAAAACTCACCGATGAATACAACAAAATTAAAAAATACACAAATCAGACAGCATCAAAAACAGAACAAATTGCCCTTGCAAAGTATATTAATAACGGTAAGCTTGATGTTCATCTGAGAAAAGCAAGAAGAATTTATCTTGAAAAAAGCAACCTTATGCTTTCAAACATAAAGAAATATTTCGGAACCTCCGTTAAAATTGTGTTTAACGAAACTTCGCTTTATGTTTCGCTGATTTTTAAGGATAAAACGATTGACGATTCTGTTATAAAGAAAATTGACGACGCATTAATTAAAACTATGCAGTTCAACAAAGCCGAAAATATGATTGTGTTAAGCTTTTCGGGAATAAAAGATGTAAAAATTGAAAGCGGAATAAAATTACTTTATGAAACAATTTCAAAATAGCATAACAAAACGGGACTGAAATCAGCCCCGTTTTTCTGTATAATCAGTTTTCACAACCGCATTTAAAAGAAGATGTATGAGAAGAGTCACGGTCGCCACGGTGTATTGCGTTCGGCGGAAAGAATGAGTCTGTAGGAAAATCAATTTTACTGAAAACTTCGCACGGATCATCGGGCGCTGACGGACATTCCTTGCGGGGAACACAAAAATCATAGGACGGAATCATAATCTGTACATCTCTTTCAAGCCTTGTAATCGTAAAAATACCGATTGTAACAAGCACTCGCTGTGTTTCAGGCTGAGCAGGTTCTCCGTCAAGGTAATCAATAACACAATTTGGAAATGTTCTGCAAACAGTTATCGGATTCGCATTATTGTAATCCTGTAGATTTGCAGACAATGCCATTGGATTTGAAATTTGAACCGTTGCTCTCGGCAGGCAATAGGGATATTTGCACGGACAATCCGAATCTGATGTATCGCAAACAACATCTTTGTCACTGGAGAAAGACTTTACGCAGCCTTCACCGCCGTAAAGCACAACTCTTTTGCCGTACATTGCAAGACCTGTGACAGTTTCGGGAATCGCACCTGCGGCTGTATAGGCTTCAACGGTGACGGCAAAATAGTACATCATATCAACCGAATAAAAGCCACGATGGAACGCAACAGGCTCAACCTCTACCGTAGATGTAATTATGCGCACATTACTTATCTTTACGGAACAAGCCCCATCAATAATTTTCTGGTTTGCTTCGGTAAACATAACAGGAAGATTTGAAAGGCAATCTTTTGCTCCGCAACTGTCATAGATTCGTGAAACATTGATACAAACAGGTTCACAACCGTTAGTTTGCTCGCCGCCTTCGGTGCATGCATTTTCCGAGGAACAGAAAGGTACATCTGACATAAAAATAACCTCCGTAAAAGTATTGACAGTTCAATTAATGCACTGTAACAATACATTTTATGGAGGTTTTGATTTTTGGTGATTAACAGCCGAAAATTAACCGTAAAACGGGGCAAGTGTTTTCTGAATGTTATTAAACAGGTTAATCGGACTGCTGTTTGAATAATTTGAAAGTGCTATATAAATTTGATTTTCGTCTTTTGTAAAAGCGAGAGCAGCATTATACTTGTCGATTTTTCCTGTGTGAGAAATCATATTGCTGTCTTTTGACACAACAAAGCCGTAACCGTAGTTACCCTTGTACGGAGTTGTCATTTCTTTAAAAGATTTTTCCGAAATGAGCTTGTTTGTACAAAGAGCGTCAACCCATTTGAGTAAATCGGGAACATTGGATATTAAACCAGTTGCAGAATATCCTACTCCGGGATACAATGTCCACGCATTATCGTAAATATCCTGATATCCTACAGCGAGCTTATCTGTGCTTTCAAAACCTGTGTTCATCATTCCCGACGGTTTAAGAATATTCTCTTTAATATATTTTTCGTACGAGGTTTTGCTGACCTGTTCGATGATATCACCGAGAAGAAAATATGCACTGTTTGAGTACATATACTTCTCATCGGGTTCAAAATTAAGTTCCTGATCAAGTATCCAGTCCATTACGGCTTTTTTATTTTTCTTTGCGGAATTTTTGGCTGAAACCTTATATTCAAGCTGAGATTCGTTGTATGCATAAGTATTTGTATCGCCGTCTTTGTTGATGTAATCCTTTATGCCCGCTGTCATTGTAAGCAGGTTTTTAACGGTGATTTTTTTGCCGTATTTATATGACGGAAAATATTTGTCGATTGTATCATCAAGTGAAAGCTTTCCCTCCTCAACAAGCTGCATAACCGCAACAGCAGTAAACTGCTTTGTGAGCGAAGCAATTCTAAAGCATGTGTCCGTAGAATTCTTTGTGTGCCTGTCCTTGTCGGAAAATCCGTTAGTGCCGATATACTCAAGAGCATTTCCGATTTTGACATAAACTGTTCCCCTGAATTTGTTATCGGTTATTATTGCGTCAAGATTTTCGGAAATATCGGAAGATTTTCTTTTGAGTTCGGAATAGTTCCATGTGGGTTCTTGTGTCTGCTCATCGGAGGTTGCCGCCTTTGTTACAGGCTGTGAGGCAGCCACGGCGGTTGTTTTCTCGGTAGCAGATACAGAAGACTGCGTGTCTTTTCCGCAACCTGTAAGGCACACAGAAAAAGCTGTCAACGCAGAAATTGCAAGACACAGAACCTTTTTTGATGATATAAGCACTTTAATCACCTCAGATTTTTTTCATATTACTGCAATAGTTCGCCATAAGAGTTTTTGTGCCGGCTTTATCAAAGGCGATTTCAAGCATAGTATCATTGCCCATTTTCTCGGCTTTCATTACCATACCCTTGCCAAACACCTTGTGCTGAACACAATCTCCGACATTGAATACAGCACCGCTCTTAACAGGAGGTTTTGTAAATCCAAATGATTTATTCGGTGAATACGAGCTACCCGAAGATTTGCCGACGGAAACTTTTTCACCTGTTCCCGATGCAAACCCGGAAGATGCCTGTGTGAACATCTGCTTTCTTCCGCCGCTGTATTCAAGAAGACTATCGGGAATCTCGTTTAAGAATCTTGATCCCTTATTATAGCTTGTTGAACCGAACAGCATTCTCGAATTTGTTTTTGTGAAATAGAGAATTTCCTTTGCTCTTGTAATTCCGACATAGGCAAGTCGCCTTTCCTCGTTGAGTTCATCGGGATTCATCATTGTTGCAACGGACGGGAACATTCCTTCTTCCATGCCTGCGATGAATACAACAGGAAATTCAAGTCCCTTTGCCGAATGTAATGTCATCATTACGCAGGTATCTGCATCTGCATCGTAGTTATCAATATCGGTCTGGAGAGAAATTTCTTCAAGAAATGCAGAGAGGTCTGCCTCATCGCCGTAGTCCTCTTCAAACTTGACGATATTTGAAGAAAGTTCTTCGATGTTTTCAATACGAACTTCAGGGTTGTCCTTTTCGGTTTTAAGATACTGTTCGTATGATGTGTGTTCAATCACAAGGTTATATAATTCTGCAAGAGAATATTCGCCGCTCTGCTCGGCTTCAATAAGTCCGTCAATAAGTGCAACAAAAGCTTTGAGCTTTGCAGAGGCACGAGAAAGCTGCGGATAGTTTTCCGCCTCCTTGATTACATCGTAAATGCTTTCGCCGAGTCCTGCGGCAATGTCTGCGGCATGGGAAACGGTTGTCGCACCTATTCCCCTTTTAGGAATATTGATAATTCTTGAAAGTCTGACATCATCATGAGGATTATTTATAACCTGAAGATATGCAACCATATCACGAATTTCTTCACGGTCATAGAATCTGTGACCGCCGATTACACGGTGCGGAACACCGCTTCGTGACAAAGCCTGCTCAATTGCGTTTGACTGGGCATTCATTCTGTAAAGAATTGCATAGTCGGAATATTTTCTTCCGTCGGCAACACCGTCAAGAATAGTCTGAGCAATGAAATTAGCCTCGTCACGCTCATTCTCGGCTGTATGTACCTTAATTTTCTCGCCCTGACCGTTTTCGGTCCACAAAGTTTTACCCTTACGCATTGTGTTATTTGAGATGACCTCGTTAGCGGCATTGAGGATATTCTGTGTACTTCTGTAATTCTGTTCAAGGCGAATCATCTTTGCGTTCTTAAATGTATTCTCAAAAGAAAGAATATTTTCGATTGTAGCACCACGGAATTTGTAGATACTCTGATCATCATCACCGACAACGCAGATGTTTCCGTATTTGCTTGCAAGCAGGCTTACAAATTTGTACTGCACCTTGTTAGTATCCTGATACTCATCGACCATGATGTACTTGAACTGATTTCTGTAATAGTCAAGTATATCGGGTGCTGTTTCAAAAAGCTTTACGGTATTGCAAAGCATATCGTCAAAATCCATTGCGTCGGCTGTTTTAAGCTTTGTCTGATAGATTTCATAAACCTTTGCAATCTGTGCTTTTCTGCTGTCAAATTCAGCCTCCTTACGCATTTCTTCGGGAGTAAGCATTTTATCCTTAGCCTTTGAAATTTCGGAGAGGATTGATTTTACAGGCAAAGTTTTTTCGGCAATATTGAGTTGCTTTAAAATATCCTTGACGAGTTTTTTCTGATCGTCAGTCCCGTAAACCGTGAAATGACTTGTATAACCGATTCTGTCGCCGTATCTGCGAAGGATTCTTGCACAGGTTGAATGAAAGGTAGCCGCCCAGATGTCGGCACCGCCCTCGGGAACAGCCGCACAGATTCGTTCTTTAAGCTCTCCTGCGGCTTTATTGGTAAAAGTAATGGCAAGTATCTGCCATGGTTTACAAAGCTCACACTGCAAAATGTAGGCTATTCTGTTAACAAGAACAGTTGTTTTGCCCGAACCGGCACCTGCAAGTATGAGCAAAGGACCTTCTGTGCAGAAAACAGCCTGTTTCTGCATATCATTCATATGTGAAAAGTTTTTTTGAATCTCAGTCTGTACCATTTTTAACCTGCCTTAAAATATTGCAAAAGAAAGGGGCGAACGATGTTCGCCCTCAGTAAATTTTAAATGAATTATTTAATGCTGTCATTAAACATTGTAAGCATATCGGATGCCTTTTCGCCGATAATCATTGTAACAAAGTTACCGTCTTTTGTAACCTTACAATTTTTCACCATATCAAGCTCTTCAGCTGAATAGGAAGCGTTCTGCTGGAAAATTGAATTATAGCGGTTTGTAAGAGCAGTTTCAACTCTTGAAGCGGCATCTGAATCAGTTGCCTCAACAAGAACTACCTCTGTGTTTTTGCTGTCTGTATCAGACTTACCGACCTCAGCGGCAAACTGCTTGATATCGTCGGCATTGATATTGTAATATTTGTACATATCATCCTTTGTTTCATACTTTGTTGCATCTACGCTGTACTCGGAATTCATCTTATCCATAAGATCAGCAAGATTAACTTCCTTTGCACCGCAACCTGCAAATATCGAAAGGCAAAGAACAAGAGCAACTGCAATCGAAATTACTTTTTTCATAAAATTACCTCCAAATTTTTCAAAAAAGAAAATGCGCCGAACTTAAAAAGTACGGCGCTAAACTGGTCGAGGTGACAAGATTCGAACTTGCGACCCCATCGTCCCGAACGATGTGCGCTACCAAACTGCGCTACACCTCGAAATAAAAGAGCCCCGAATAACTTCGGGGCTGTGGCTGTGGAATAGGGATTCGAACCCCAACAAACAGAGTCAGAGTCTGTCGTGCTACCGTTACACTATTCCACAAGATGTAATTGCTACCGAACTTGCAACGATATGAATTATAAGACATATCGTTCAAAAAGTCAATACTTTTTTTAAAATTTTTTCAAAAAAGTTTTCAGACCTTCAAAACAGCCGACAGCAACAGGATTTTTGACGAAAATATTTTAAAATTATTTTCGTCTGATCCTTATATCTCTGCCCAAAAAATCAAGCTGACGGGCATTTCCGCAGATTCTTGAAACAAATCTGTCTGTATAATTCTCCTGCAAATCTCTTATTGTCAGATTTGTATTTATAATTACGGGCTTGTTTGACAACATCCTTGAGTTAAAAATGTTGTAAAGCTGTGATACAGAAAATTGAGAATGAAATTCCGTTCCGAGGTCATCTATAATAAGAAGGTCACATTCAACAAGCATATCGAATGTTGAATCATCTTCCTTGTTTGAAAAATATATTTTTTCAAGCTTTGAAACAAGTTGCGGAGCAGACGCATAAATTACACCGTATCCCCTCTTTATTGCCTCGTTTGCAATTGCAAGCGACAGATGAGTTTTACCGAGTCCGGTTGCACCTTTCATAAGTATACTTTCCGAATGTGAGTTAAAATTGTCGGCATAATTCTGACAATATCTTAAAACTCTGCTCATATGGTCGTAAGGAGATACCTTAAGCTTTGGATCAACAGTCTTGTCATAATATTCAAGATTAAAGCTTTCAAATGTAGAAAGTGACAGCGGAGCGTTTCTGTTAAGCTCGGCACATGCACAGGCTATGAGCGCAGACTTCATGCATGAACATCTGACAGTTTTGCCGTTAATATCATAGTAACCCTTGTCTTCACACTTTTTACAAAAATAATCGGGTTCAAAATAATTTTCGGGATAACCGTTATCAGTAAGGATTTTCCTGACCTCTGCCTGCATTGCAAGATTCTGATCACGAAGCTTTGAAACGGCGTCCTTCACATCTCCGCCCGCAAGAACTGCTCGGGCTGTTTTGATTCCGCCCACGGAAATCTGTTTTTCAAGTTCTTTCACACGGGGGAATTTTTTATAAACCTCTTCTTTTCTTCTTTCCGCCGCCTTTTCGGCGTTAAGTCTGCGTTCATGTAATGTGTCCGAAGCAGCCTTATAAACACTATTGCTGTATCCCATACCAACCTCTTAATTAAAAATTATCAAGTGAATTAAATTTGTCGAGTTCATTAATATCATAAGATGACGACTGTTTCTGCGACGGCTTTGACGCTGATTTTTCATACTTATGAAGTTCGTCAAGCGTGTGCAGATTGCTTGCATTCCAACGCTTTAAGATTCCGTCAATGTAGCGAAGATTCATTGTTCCCTTTGTATCAACGCATCTTTCATACGCCTCTCTGAGCATTTCTGGCGAAAACTTCCACTCGCTTACCCACTTGTCACCGTATTCAAGCTGTTTCTTTGTAGGAGAACCGACATTTTTAAGTCCGAATGCTTTTGAAACAATTGAAAAGTTTGCCGTTGTTTTTTGAATCTGCTTAATCTTGTTATCAGCCGCCTCAAGCGAATAAACACCGTCATTTGCCCATTGAATGCCGATATTTTCAATCGTTCTGATATTGCCCTTATCAATGCTTGCACAATAATGTATAAGCATAAAGATAACATCAAGCGGAAGTCCGCAGGTGTCCTTGAGCATAAGCAGAGTAGCGATATCGGAATTTGAAAGAACCTTTCCGAGTGTTGTCTGCGTTTCTTCAACAAGCATTTTTAATTCTTCATCAACCGCAAGCCTTTGTGCCGTAAATACAAAATCAGGCTTTTGCGGTCTTGTAGCCGTAAAATGTTTTTGCGGTTCTTCTGCGTTTTCCTTTGGTGACTGTTCTGTTTCCTGTTTTACAGGCTCTTGAACCGCTTGAACAGGCTGTGGCACTGTCTGTTGTGGCTGTAAAACAGTCTGAACAGGTTGCGGTGTCTGTTCCGTTTGAGCATGAGTTTGCGGTGCAGGAACAAATTCCTCGTTATTTTTTACGGGAGTAAAGGTATTTTCAATTCGATTAAACACACCCATACTTACCCAATAGTCAAGCGCCTCGGGGATATCGGTTACATTGACACCTGTTGCCTTTGAAATTTCTGTGTCGTCAACGGAACGACCGGCATTACGAAGGACAAACAAAAGGACTTTAAGCTTTACGCCGTCAGAAAATTTTAATCCTTTATCGACTACTTTGGAGGGAACTGCAAAAATTGAGTTCCATGCTCCCAAATCTATATTAATTGACATTATATCCTACTTTCTGTGATTTGCTTTTTGTAAATGTCTGTTACAATATTTATAATAGCTCCATTCTCTCAGAGTAGTGGAACATCTGCACTTGAATTTTAATCAGAACAACGCTCTGCTTTCATAACAGGGCCAAAGAAAGGCAGTCGATGCTCATGCTTCCCTTTACCCGACGGTTTATGGCGATGGT
>ERZ1032113.122-NODE-122-length-26018-cov-8.455148_pt1 | contig 26018 bp, 19 predicted proteins | sample MGYA00518164_ERZ1032113 | MGnify/ENA primary metagenome ERZ1032113 (study PRJEB33719, sample SAMN04261305) | wastewater metagenome | biome: rural village; feature: human; material: feces | host: Homo sapiens | place: El Salvador | collected 2014-01-14 ... | reverse complement strand
ACATGGAATTTTCTTTGCAAATAAAAAACTGTTGATAATCAGCTACTTATAAAAATAAGGAATTTTCTTTGCAAATAAAAACCGATTAATATATATGTTCCTTAAAATGAGTCAGTAGACTCTTTTTTCTAAGAGTCTTAGAAATTGTTTCGTTGTCGCCACGCTCTGGAAAGAGAATGTACCTATTTTATCGACCACAGCAAATCTTTAACATCCACATCCAAGCATTTGGCAATCTCAACGAGAGTTTCCAAGTTCGGCTGCATAGTGTTTGTACACCATTTGGATACGGTTCCTGGGTCTTTGTCCAACTGTTGGGCTAACCATTTGTTGGTTCGCTTCTTTTCTGCGAGTACAACTTTTAATCTATTTATATCTTTGTCCATAATAGGATAGTTTTGATACTTATATGCAAAGGTATATTGTAAATGGGACAATAACGAAACTTTTGTAATAAATTAGGATGATTTATGCATTGAAGTGACAATAAGTTGAAATATATTACAATTTTCTTTTGGTTGGCGGTTGAAAGTCCTTAGTGATTTTCAACTTGTCAACTTTGATACTTGACAACCCTTAAAAATCTCTATAATTTTGTAGAGTTATATGCTCAAGGATTCTGCATTGGGTGCAACAGAGAGAACAGATTATAAATATTGGGTGCAAATCCTCTGATTTTGCAGAATTACATGTTGAAGATTCTGCAATGGGGCAAGTGAAATGGAGGTCTATGAATTATGGGTGCAAATAGGGTGCAACTTTGAAATGTATAAAAACAAAAGAGCCTTGCAAGTAATTGACTTGCAAGGCTTTATCTTCTGCGCTTCAAGATGGGCTTGAACCAACGACCCCCTGATTAACAGTCAGGTGCTCTAACCAACTGAGCTATTGAAGCAGTGTGCGTGTCATTTCTGATTTGCGATTGCAAAGGTACGCACATTTCGCGAACCCACCAAATATTTTCGCGATTTTTTTATTATTTTTCTTCAATTTCGTTATTTTTGCCCTCTCAAAAGAGAGTTTAGGCTCTATTATTAGTATCTTTGCACATATATAAAGCAAACGTGGCATACATAGACACACTATACGATAAAACGCAGTTTATTCGATTCACACATTTATAAATGAAAAAAACATATCTTTTGCTGCTCTGCCTCTTCACGGGCGTGTTTGGCTACGCGCAAAACACAGACGAGCACTATTTCAAGGTGGCGAAGAACCTCGACCTCTTCAACGTCATCTACAAGAACCTCGACATGATGTATGTCGACACGCTTGATGCCGACATCACCATAGGCTCGGGCATCAACGCCTTGCTGCGCAGCCTCGACCCATACACGGAGTATTACCCTGCCAACAAGAGCCAGGACGTGAAGATGATGCTCACCGGCAAATACGCCGGCATAGGCTCGCTCATAAGATACAACTTCAAGCTCGGACGCGTGTGCATCGATGAGCCTTACGAGAACATGCCAGCGGCAAAGGCTGGATTGAAAAAGGGCGACATCATACTCTCCATTGACGGGGAGGACATGACCAAGAAAGACAACGAATACGTGAGCAGCCACTTGCGTGGCGACGCCGGCTCCACTTTCGAGCTGAAGATCCACCGCCCGTCCACGGGCAAGGACATGAAGTTCAAGGTGACGCGTGGGGCCATACAAATGCCTGCCGTGACCTATTATGGCGTGCAGGCTAACGGATTCGGCTACCTGAACCTCAACTCCTACACCGAGGGGTGCGCGCGCGACGTGCGCAACGCCATAATAGACATGAAGGAGAAGGGCATGAAAGGTCTCGTGCTCGACCTCAGGGGCAACGGCGGCGGATCGGAGATGGAGGCGGTAAACATCGTCAACTGTCTCGTGCCGAAAGGACGTCTCGTGGTGAGCAACCGCGGCAAGATGAAGAAGGTGAACCACGACTATTACACTCAAGTGGAGCCTGTCGACACGATCATGCCCGTGGTGGTGCTCGTGAACGGCAACACGGCTTCGGCGGCGGAGATTACCAGCGGATCGCTGCAAGACTTCGACCGCGCCGTGGTGATGGGAACCAAGACTTTCGGCAAGGGTCTCGTGCAGACCGTGATGAACCTGCCATACAACGCGCAGATGAAGCTCACCACAAACAAGTATTACATTCCATCAGGACGTTGCATACAGAAGATAAACTACAGGCACAACGGCAAAGGCGGAGCCGAGGTGGTGGCCGACTCGCTGACACGCACATTCAAGACGCTGCACGGGCGAACGGTGAAGGACGGCGGAGGCATAATGCCTGACATAAAGGTGGAAAACGACTCCATGCCCAACATAACATACTATCTCGCGGCCGTGCGTGACTCCAACGAGCTCGTGGACTCATGGGAGCAAAAATACATAGCCGCCCACCCCACCATAGCCAAGCCATCGGAGTTTTGCCTCACCGACGACGACTTCAACGACTTCAAGAAGACTGTTATGGCAAGCTCGTTCAAATATGACGACATCAGCGGCAAGCAACTCGACGAACTGGAGAAGCTGGCGAAGTTTGAGGGCTACTACGACGACGCAAAGGCCGAGTTTGACGCCCTGCGCAAGAAGCTGCACCATAACATAGAGAAAGACCTCGACAAGGCAAAGGAAAGCATCATGCAGGTGCTAACCAACGACATTGTGACCGCCTACTATTTCCAGCGCGGAGCCGTGGAAAACGCGCTGCGCACCGACAAGCAAGCCAAGGCCGCTTTCGAGCTGCTTGCCGACAAGGCTAAATATGAGGCCATTTTAAGGCCATCTCCAGTGGAGCAGCCAACTGTCAAGCCACAGCCTCAACAGAAGAAAAAAGGCAAGAAATAAGGCTTCTGCGCCAACATAAACACGAATGCCCAGGAACGCTACACAGCAATGTGCGCGTTCCTGGGCTTTTTCATGCATGCTCACGGGCGTTTCGGGCCATGCTCACGGGCTGTTTGGCCCATGCCGTCGGGCCGTCAACCCGCGTGTTTTCGCAAGCTATTTCACGATTTTCTTCTTTCCGTTCACTATGTACACGCCCTTCGGCAAGTCCACGGAGGATGAATCGTGGCCTACGACACGGCCACGCAGGTCATATATGGTGTCAGAGGATTTGCCATTGGCCTTGCCGTTGCTAACGAAATAAGAGCCCTTGGGTGCCATCACGCCTTCCTGGCCTCTTCGGGACTAAGGTTGTTGTGGACGGGCACCCCACGGCATTGCAAGGGCGGCCCCTGTGGCCGTCCGCGACCCGAATGGAAATCAAAAGCCATCACATGTTGCGATGTTATAGAGGTCGAACGTTTTTTGTGGGTAATAATAATTTACAAAATGTCGTCTGAGAATCGATTTTTTTCAATCAAGCAGTCGCTTGGTCGAAAAAAATCGATTCTTGGGCTATTTTCATAAGCTCTTAATTATCAATGTATTATGATTTTGACAGTTTTCAGACGTCGCCATTACGGCGTAAAGGCGTCGCCGTTACAGTGCAATCGCGTCGCCGTTACGGTGCAATCGCGTCGCCGTTACGGTGTAATCGCGACGCCGTTACGGTGTAATCGCGACGCCGTTACGGTGCAATCGCAAAACTTTTTGGCCGAAAACACGCTGACAAGGCAGTTGCGAGCGGTTTTTCCGCTCTAAATGGACCCGTTCCCAAGTGTTAAATTTTGGCAATAATATTTTACATTTCAGCATAAAGTCCTTGTCGCGCTGCATGTTGGCGTTGACATATTTCACGTCTCCAAGAAGCCTTAGCCGACGGCAATGAACATCACTCCCAATCCCGGGAAACCCACAAAATAAGAAAGGATCGCAAGCCCATGATAGAGCAGCGATCCTTTCTACGTTAGTATGTTATGAAAAATTTGAGAGAATTGAAACTTCACAGTTTCCTTTGTTGTTGTTTTACTTTAATGATTTATAGAGAAAGCATAGAAATTTCTTATTTCAGCACCGGCATTGCCGCGGGCGCGCTCGGTGTGGCGAGGCTCTGTTGCAGGGTGTCGGTCATGGAACTGTCGCCTATGGCCACATTCGTGCCATTGTCGAGCTCCGGCTTGTAATACCCGTCATAATTGCTAATGGGGTCGCTCGAGCTCCTCGAGAAAGGCACCTGCATGGCATTGCCCAACGTAAGGAGAATGGCTACCGAGGCCGCCGCCTTGAGCAGGGGTTTGAAGCGCTGCCCCATGGAGATGACACGGGCCTTCACCGGCTTGCGCTCAGCTATGGCGGCAAGGAGCCTCACGTCGAAGTCATCGCCCAATACATCACGCTTAGCCTCATCAGCCTCATAGCTGAACAAGGGCTTATAGCGCATCAGCTCCGTCGGGATATTGTCCTGGCTGAAGAACGCGCGAAGGATGTCTTCCTCCTCAAGAGAGGTCTCACCCTCCCAATAGCGGTTCAAAAGTTGATTTATGTATTTATAGTCCATTGTTTTCGTGTTACTACTTAGACGACGACGGGGCGGCTGTTTTGTTACAGTCGCCCCGTGGTATTTAACATTTGTTTCGATTTTATTTCTCCACGCCTATCTCTTTCAGCAGACGGTCGGCGTGTCCCCACTTGTCGATCATGTAGACCACATACCTGATGTCAACGCCAATGCAGCGCGCGAGGTTGGAGTCGAAGTTGATGTCGGAAGACAGGCTGTCCCAGTTGCCGTCGAAAGCGAGGCCGATGAGTTGCCCCTTGCCGTCGAACATTGGCGAGCCGCTGTTGCCGCCCGTGATGTCGTTGTTGGTAAGGAAGCAGAGGTTAAGCGTATGGCTCACGGGGTCAGTGTACTTGCCGAAGTCGTTGGCCGACATGAGCGTGCGCATTATCGGCTCGGCCTGGTAGTCGATCACTCCCTTGTCGCCTTTCGCCATCTTGTCGAGCAAGCTCTTCGCGGTGGTGTAGTAAGCCTTGTTGGTGCCCAGGGCGAGCGGCTTCACCTGGCCGTAGGACAAGCGCATGGTGAAGTTGGCGTCAGAATAATGAGGTTTATCCATCTCCATCTGCACCTTGGCGTCGCAGAGATAACGCTCTTGCACGGCAATGCTGTCGGCCAGCGACCATCCCTTGCCGTTCTCGCCCATGATCTTGTCGTAGACAGCCTTTATGGCCTTGGCATAGGCCACGCCGGGGTCTTTGGCATATTGCTTGGTGGCGAAATAAATCTTGCCGCCCTTCAGCATCACGGAAGTCTTGAAAAGCCAGTCGGCATACTTGCGGTAGTCGCCCTTGAAACGCTTGTCTATGGTGTTGTAGACGGCCGTGGGCAGGAAGTCGTTGTCGGCCTTCTCGCGATAGTTCTTCAGCAGCGCGGCCATCATGTCGGCATCGGTAGCGGCGTCCCACTGGTCGGCGTTGTCCTCAAACTGGAAATACTCGCCCTTCTTCGAGCCTTTGGCCTGCTGCTCGTTCATGAGGCGGAGCGCGCGCGCGTTAAACTCTATATTGCTTCTCCTGCTGAACGTCTCCGACCACTGCGTCATGGCCTTGGTAAGGCGGCTGCGGCGCGCGTAGAGCTTCTCCAGGAGCGGGAAGTCGACCTTGTGGGTCAAGTGCTTGGCGGTATCCTGCCATTGCGCGATTTGCTCCTCGTAGGCACGCTTCTGGTTGACGAGTCCGATGGAATCGATACATTTGTTCATTCCGATGGAGTTTTTCCAGTAGTTGGAGCTTTGTGCGAACTTCGAGTCGTATTTTATCCTCACCGCCTCGCTGGCCCTCATGTGGCGCAGCATCACTTCCTGCTTCACGCCACGCACCTGCTGCCTTGGGTCGTTCTGGCAGTCGCGCATCTCCTTGATGCCATAGCTTGAGAGATAACGCTCTGTGCTTCCTGGATAGCCCACGGTCATGGCGAAGGAGCCTTCACGATAGCCGTCCATGCTCACCTTGGCCCATGTCTTCGGATGGTAAGGCACGTTGTCCTTGGAGTAAGGGGCAGGGCCACCTGTCTTCGGGTCGCAATAGACGCGGAACACGGAGAAGTCGCAGGTCTGACGCGGCCACATCCAGTTGTCGGTCTCGCCGCCATACTTGCCCATCGACTTTGGCACCGTGAACACCAGTCTCAAGTCGGTGAAGTCTTGGTAAGTGGTGGCATACCACTTGTTGCCCTCATAGAAGGCGTCGATGTCCACGTGTAGCGTCTTGTCGGTCTTCTTCACCGAGTCGGTCATGGCCTGGCTCAGCGAGTCGACGAGATGCGCCTGCGCCTTCTTGTTCATGTTGTCGATGCCGAGGGCCTTCAGGCGCGGCGTGATGTCTTGCTGGCTCTTCATGAACGACACGAACATGTTCTCGTTAGGCAGCTCCTCAGCATAGCTCTTCGCCACGAAACCGTTGAGCATGTAGTCGTGCTCGGTGGTGCTGTGCGAGCGTATGGCCTCGAAGCCACAGTGGTGGTTGGTGAACACGAGTCCGTCGGGCGACACCACCACGCCGGAGCAGAATCCGGAGAAGTTGACGACATTGTTCTTTATGGCGTCGGCGTCGGAATAGAGCGCGCCTTGCGGCAGCAGGAATCCGTACCCGCGCATTGCCTCATAGACCTGCGTTGGCAGGTCGTAGAGCGTCCACATGCCCTCGTCGGCCCTTGACGGCAGAGGGGAGAGCATAGACAGGGCCAAAAGGCCAAGAGGAAGCCTCTTTTTCATTTTGTTGGTCATATTAATCTTTTGGTTTGAGTTTCATTTACGCAGCCGCGCCTTGACAAGGCTCCAGAAGTCGCGCTTCACTATCACCGCGGCAAACGCGATGATGAGCAGCGTGTTGACACCGAGGGCCAGCCACATGGAGAAGTGAGTGTTGCTGAAGTCGAGCACGAAGAACACCACCAGGGCCAAGGCCACGTAGAAGGCGATGTCCTTGAGCGGATACTTGATGGGATAATATTTCTGCCCGAAGAAATAGCTCAGCAACATGCTGACGGTATAGCTCACGAAGCCTGCCCACGCGCACGCCCAATAGCTGAAACGCGGAATGAAGACCACGTCCACGGCAATGAGCACCACGGCGCCGATGCCTGAGAAATAAGCGCCCCAAATGGTCTTGTCGATGAGCTTGTACCAGAAGCTGAGGTTGAAGAACACGCCGAACATTATCTCCGCGGCCATCACGATGGGCACTATCTCCAAGCCTTCCCAATAGCTCTGGCCCACGATGTAGCGTATGAGGTCCATGTAGCCTATGACGCACAGGAAGGCCAGGAACGTGAAGATGACGTAGTATTTCATGACCTTGGCATAGGTCTCCTTGCTGTTTTTCTCCTTCGACTGGCCGAAGACAAACGGCTCGTAGGCATAGCGGAAGGCCTGGGTTATCATGACCATTATCATGGCTATCTTGATGCACGCGCCATATATGCCGAGCTGGACCCTTGCCTCGTCGGCGTTGCCGCTGAAGGCGTAAGGGAAGATTATCTGCGAGGCGCACTGGTTGAGCTGTCCGGCAAGACCCATGACGAGAAGCGGCCAGGTGTATGAGAGCATGCGCTTGCAGGTGGCCTTGTCGAAAGGATTGCGGAAGCCCTTCAGCTCCTTGAACAGGAGCGCGAGCGTGAGGATGGAGCCAGAAAGCTCTATCCAGAATATCCATACCACCTCAAGACTGAAGTGGGCGTCGTAGATTCCGAGGAAGTTGACGTGCATGTCGGGCAGCACGATGAGATACATGCTCACGCCCACGAGGTTGACCACGATGCTCACCATCTTGAGCAAGGCAAACTTCAACGCCTTGTGCTTCAAGCGAAGGTAGGCGAAGGGGATGGCGGTGAAGGCGTCGATGGCCACGCACGTGCCCATGATCATGATAAACTCGGGATGGTCCGGGTAGCCAATGGCCCCGGCTATAGGGTGTAGAAAGGCCCACAGCAAGCACACGAACACCAACGACGTGGTGGCCACCATGCGCAGCGTCGTGGCATAGACCTTCTCCGGGTTCTCGCCCTGGCGGTTCATGAACCTGAAGAAGGTGGTCTCCATGCCATAGGTCAAGATGATGATGAGAAGGGCGATATAGGCATAGATGTTGGTAATGATGCCATACTGCCCACCTGCCGCGTTGAACTTGGCCGTCTCTATCGGGACAAGTAGATAACCAATGAAACGCGCGGCGATGGAACTCAAGCCGTAGATGGCGGTTTCCTTCAGGAGTGATTTGAGATTTGCCATATATCCGAAAAGAATGTGTTGATTATCCGAAGAAGATGTAGGCTATGACGATAGCGGCTATGGTGCCTACCAAGTCGGCGAGAAGTCCGCAAGCCGCGGCATGACGCGTGAACTTGATATTCACCGATCCGAAATACACCGCGAGGATGTAGAACGTGGTGTCGGTGGAACCTTGCAAGATGCACGACAGCCTGCCCACAAACGAGTCGGGGCCGTAGGTCTTCATGGCCTCGAGCATCATTCCGCGCGCTCCGCTTCCCGACAGTGGCTTCATGAACGCCGTGGGCAGGGCGCCCACGAAATCGGTGTTGAGCCCGCACTTGTCGGCGCACCACGATATGCCGTTGATGACAATGTCCATGGCGCCCGAGGCGCGAAACACGCCAACGGCCACGAGGATGGCAACAAGGTAAGGTATGATGCGCACGGCGGTCTGGAAGCCCTCCTTGGCTCCCTCGATGAAAGCGTCGTAAACGTTGATTCGCTTGATGAGCCCGCCGACGATGAACGCCACTATCACCGACAAGAGGATGACGTTGCCGCCCACGGAAGTCACCGTTGCCATGGTGTCCTTGTCCATGTAGCCGAAGGCCGCGATGATAAGGCCCACAAACGCGCAGAAGCCCACGAACATGGCGAGCATGGCGGGCTTCAGGATATTGGTGCGCTGGAAAAGGCAAGTGATGATGACACCGCAGAGGGTGGCCACTGTGGTGGAAAGGAGTATCGGGATGAAGACGTCGGTGGGTTGCGCCGCGCCGTAGCTGGAGCGGAAGGCGAGTATGGTGGTGGGTATGATGGTAAGGCCCGACGTGTTGAGCACGAGGAACATTATCATCGGGTTGGTGGCGGTGTCTTTCTTCGGGTTCAGCTCTTGCAGCTGCTGCATGGCCTTCAGTCCGGTGGGCGTGGCGGCATTGTCGAGGCCAAGCATGTTGGAGGCCACGTTCATGAAGATGGACCCCATTGCCGGATGGTTCTTGGGGATATCAGGGAAAAGACGCGAGAAGACAGGGCTGAGCATGCGCGCCAACAGGTTGACGGCGCCGGCCTTTTCGCCTATACGCATGATGCCGAGCCAAAGGGCAAGCACACCCGTAAGGCCAAGGGAGGTCTCAAACGCTGTCTTCGATGTATCAAAAGTGGAGTCAACTATCTTCTGGAAGATAGTGGTGTCGCCCATCAAGAACTGCGCTACGGCAAAGATGAAAGAAACGACGAAAAAAGCTATCCAAATGTAATTCAGTACCATATCGCGTGCAAAGGTACTGCTTTTATCTGATGTATAAAGTGTGAGCGGAAAGTTTTTTCCGCTCACACTTTACATAAAATTCGCCAACGGAACCATTCCGCTCACTTTATGTTAAATCTCAATCCTATGTTAAGGCTGAAACTCGTCGGCCTGTCCTTGTAGACGTTGACCACCGACGAGTGGTTGTCGAAGAAGTGGGTCATGCCTGGCTCGGCATAGACGCTAAGTGACGGCGTGAAGTGGTAGGCTCCGCCCACGGCGGCCTTCACCGACCATTGCGGACGTTTCTCCGTGAGGTTGTCTGGCTCAAAATTGTCCATTCCCCTTGAGCCTTTCACCAGCTTCTCCACCTCGCCGCCAGCGGTGACATACACCTCAGCGTGCCTGGTGAGCAGGAAGCTATAGCTTGCCGTGAGTGGCACGCCAACATAGTGCAACTTCTGACGTTCCACGACGTGTTTGTCTTCCGCGAAATTGGAAGAGAGGTAACTGTAAGTGACGCCCGTGTTGACCGCCCAGCGGCTTGAGAGCCTGTAGCCCAGGCTCACGCCCACCTTCACGGGCTGTGCGTGGTGGGCCTTCACCTCGTGTCGCTTGGCCATGTAGACGTTAGCCTTGCCAAGTTGCATTGGGAAAGCGCCAAAAGGCATCGCGTCGGAGTAATAAGCATTGGCGTTGTTTACGTTTCCGCCATCCCCCAGCCCGTTGCCGTTGAGCGCGCCACCGCAATAGGCGGTTAGGGATAGCCGCGACGACGCGGGCGCGGAGCCACGACGAGCGTAGCCTGCCTCGGCTTGATATTGATAATCGTTTCGTCCGGAGTGCTTCACAGGCTTTGTTTGCCTGCGCGACTCCGACAACGGCTTGCTCTTTTCCTCCAACAGCTTGCTCTTTTCCTCCGATGGCCTGCCCTTTTCCTCATTAGATGTCATTGGGGCATTTTGCCCCGAGGAGGCTTCACTTGCCATGGCAATGGTTTCGGCATTAACAGGATTAGCGCTTGCCGCCTCGTGGTTGGTGGCCAAGACGCCAGCGAGAGGTTTCGCGTCGAGAGCCGCTCCAGCCTCGGTGGCTACCGTGGCAAAAGCCGAACCTATCTTGCCTGCTCCCGTGCCAAGAGCCGTGGCGGCCTCAGCGCGGTTTGCCGATTGCTGAACGGCTCGCGTCACGGCGACCACGCGCGGCGACTCGTCCACCTTCAGCAGTCGCCACGTCACGGGAACGGCGATTGCCGCGACTACGGCGGCGGCAGTAAGCCAACGATAGCGCCACATCGCCACTTTTCGCGCAGGCTGAATCGGCTCGCCGGGGGCAACGGGCGAGGTAGAGGCGAGACGCTGCTTCACCTCTTCAAGGAGACCGTCGGGTGCCTTGACCTTCCGGTCGGCCATCAGCCGTTGTATGTCTTTGGTCCAGTCTTCGTTCATTGCGTTTCCTTCTTTCTTTTGCTTAGTAGCCTTGCCAACATGGCCTTGGCCCTGTGATATTGCGAAGCCGAGGTGTCGGGCTTGATGCCCAACAACTCGGCTATCTCCTTGTGGCTCTTGCCTTCTATGGCGTAGAGGTTGAACACCGCTCGGTAGCCGTCGGGCAATTGCCGCAACGCCTCGTCGACCATGTCGGCCGTGAGGCCCGACGTGTCGGGCGGTTCATCGGGCGCGTCGGGAATGTCGCGCTCGCTGTCCACGAACAACATCTTCTTCTTTTCGCGTAGGAACATCAGCGCCTCGTTCACGACCACGCGCGTCAGCCATGCCTTCAACGAGCCTTCGCCGCGATATTTGAAAGTGCCGACCGAGGAGAACACCTTTATCAGGGCCTCTTGCAACACGTCGCGAATGTCGTCGGGCTGGGTCACGTATCTCACGCAGACTCCGGCCATGTAGTCGGCAAACTCAGAGTACAGCACATCCATCGCGCGGGAATCGCCCCGTGCGAACAGTTGCAGGATGTGCCGTTCATTGTTCATTCGCGATATTTGTACTTAAAGGTATGACTCTTCTCGCCCGAGAACGAATTCCACTTCAACGTGATGTTCTCGTATTTGCCGCCGTCTTCCGGCTTGGGGACATCGTTGAGCCTGAAGGCTATGATGCCATCGCCCACCGCGCCCTTGGCGTCGCCGTTGGCGTCGTGGAAGAGCCTGAGCGTGCCGTCAGCCTGGCGCACCAGCCTGAGCGTGTGAATCTTCATGCCACCAAACAATGTGCGGAAGTGGAGGGTAAGGTAGCCATCCTCGCACACGGTCTTCCAACTGTCTAAAATCTCCACGGGGTCGTCGCCATAGACCTTCTCCATGTCGTTGACAATTGGCGACATCGGCTTCGTGCGGATGGTGTCGAACACGTTTACGATATGCACGTCGCGCTGAAGCCCCGTGTAGTTCTTATTGTCGAATATCACTGACACAAGGGCACGCAACTCTTTCTTGTCGGTGGCATTAAACGGCCACTGCTTGTAATCCTTGTCGACAAGGGTCACAGAGTCGTTGAGCTGCATGTAGACTTGCCCCGTAGTGGGATTGGTCTTGAAGGTCACCAACACGTTGGGGCTATGGACTGGGCATATAACATAATTGTTGTCGTAGTCATCATCGCACGATTGCAACGTGAACGCCGAGGAAAACATTATGGCCGCGAAGGCCATCATCTTTAATAGTTTATTCATAGCTGTCCTGATTATATTCACAGGTAAAATGCCGATAATGGCAAAACCTTGCACAGCTATAACATTTTTTAAAGAATTGCCGCCTTCAGTTCCTCAAGGTTTTCCACGACCTTGATGTAATCGGTCCAATGGCCACGCATGAAGCCACGCCGCTGCATGTCGTCGAGCATCTCGATGGCCTTGTCCCAAAAGCCTTCCACATTATAGAGTATGGCCTCCTTGCAATGATACCCAATGCTATGGGACGCGGCCACCGTGAACACCTCGTCCAAGGTGCCTACGCCGCCTGGCAACGCCACACACACGTCGGCTTGCGCGAGCATGAGGTCCTTGCGGTCGGAAAGGTTGTCGCATGGTATCTCCACGTCGAGGCAGTCGGGACGCTGGCCACTATTCGCGAGAATCTGTGGTATGACGCCTATTATCTGCCCGCCGCCATTGTGCACGGCCTCGCCAACGCACCGCATGAGCCCACGGTTCTGGCCGCCATAAACGAGAGTGTGGCCACTATCAGCCATCCACTTGCCAAGCTCCTCGGCGGCCTTGAAATAAACCGGCGCTATGGAGTCGTTGGCTGAACAAAACACTGCTATCTTCATGTCTAAATTATTTTGCATGGCAAAGATAACAATAATTATAATATTTTTGTCGCTTAATCTCTTATTTTACAGTAACTTTGCACATTATTTATTTTATATAGCTATATTTTTTTGAAGACGTTTGAAGAATTGGGCGTGAGCGAGCCTATCCGCCGCGCCATTGAAGAACTTGGATTCGAGCAGCCGATGCCCGTCCAAGAGGAAGTTATCCCGTATTTGTTGGGGGAGCACAACGATGTCATCGCGCTGGCGCAGACCGGCACAGGCAAGACGGCCGCATACGGCATTCCCGTGTTGCAGAAGACCGACGCCACGACAAAAGACACGCAGGCACTCATCTTGAGCCCTACGCGCGAGTTGTGCCTGCAGATAGCCGACGACCTAAACTCGTTTGCTAAGTACATTCCCCATATGCACATCATACCCGTATATGGTGGCGCGTCCATCGTGACGCAAATCAATGAGCTGCGACATGGGGCGCAAATCATCGTGGCTACGCCAGGCCGACTCATCGACCTCATGGAGCGTGGCAAGGTGAAGCTAGAAAACATTCGCAACGTGGTGCTCGACGAGGCCGACGAAATGCTGAACATGGGTTTCTCCGACAGCATAAACGCCATCTTCGAGCATGTGCCCGAATACCGAAACACGCTGCTCTTCTCTGCCACGATGAGCAAGGAGATAGAGAAGATAGCCAAAAACTATTTGCACGACTACAAGGAGATAGTGGTGGGCTCGCGCAACGAGGGCGCCGAGAACGTGAACCACATCTACTATCTCGTGAACGCCAAGGACAAGTACCTGGCACTGAAACGCATCGTGGACTTCTACCCACGCATCTACGGCATAATATTCTGCCGCACGAAGCTGGAGACGCAGGAAGTGGCCGACAAGCTCATAAAGGACGGATACAACGCCGAGTCGCTGCACGGGGACCTGTCGCAGCAACAGCGCGACCTCACGATGCAGAAGTTCAGACAGCACTTGGTGCAACTGCTCGTGGCGACCGACGTGGCGGCTCGCGGCCTCGACGTGGACGACCTAACCCACGTTATCAACTACGGACTGCCCGACGACGTGGAGAACTACACCCACAGGTCTGGACGCACGGGACGCGCCGGAAAGAAGGGCACCAGCATCTCCATCATACACTCGCGCGAGAAGTTCAAGGTGAAAGCCATTGAGAAGGTCATTGGCAAGGAGTTTGTAGACGGCACGCTGCCCACGCCGGAGGAGATATGCAAGAAGCAGCTGTTCAAGACCATGGACGACATCATGAAGACTGATGTAGACGAGGACTTGATAGCGCCTTACATGACCGACATAAACCGCCAGTTTGAGTATATCGACAAGGAAGACATCATAAAGAAGATGGTGTCTAACACCTTTGGCCGCTTCCTCGACTACTACAAGAACGCGCCAACGATAGAGAAGCCCACACGCGGCAACGCTCGCGACGACAGGAAGAAGGGCGAGAAAGGCAGAAACGGCTCGCGCGGCGACCGCCCACGCGGACCTCGCAAGGCTGAGGCTGGCTATCGCAGGCTTTTCATCAACCTTGGCAAGGCCGACGGCTTCTACCCTGGCGAGGTGATGCAGTTTATCAACCACCACGTGCACGGGCCGAAACAGGAGATCGGGCACATAGACCTGCTGTCGAAGTTCTCGTATATTGAGGTGCCCGAGAAAGACGCCAACAAGGTGATGGGAGCCATCAATGGCGTGAGATACAAGGGACGCGAGGTGAGGTGCAACGACGCTGAGGACAAGAACGCCGGACGCGGCAACGCCCCACAGAAGAAACGCGAATACCGCAAGAAGAACGCCGACAACAACGCGAAAGGCAAGGACGACTGGCGCGCGCTGATGAATGGCGGCAACAAGAAGGACTTCAAGGACGAAGAGCCCGACTTCTCGGAGGAAGGATGGGCACGACGCTTCCCGAAGAAGAAATAAGAAAGGTATATAAAAACAACAATAACACAAACCAAACAATGAAAAAGACTATCCTGGCCATGGCAGCCATGGCTATGCTGACGGCTTGCGCCGACGCTGCCGACAACAAGGGCAACGTCAGCTTCTCAGGCGAGTTGGCAGGCTTGAAAGACACGCTCATCGTGATGACACCAACAGGTGGAAGAAGCATGACAAGAGACACGGTGCTCACTAAAGACGGCAAGTTCCAGTTCACCGTCAACGTGAACGAGCCTACATTGATATACGCTTATACCCCTGGCACGCTGCGCCGCACTGAGCGCGTAGGGTTCGAGGCTATTGCCGTGCCTGGCGAGAAGGCCGTGATGACCGGCGACCTGAGCAAGGAATACTTCTTCAGCGGCAGCAAGTTCTACCAGGAATACAATGAGGCTGACAGGACTTACTCTAACGCCCTCAAGCCTCTCAACGAGTTGGTGGAGTCGCTGAACAAGCGCATGCAAGCAGGTGAGTCGCAAGAGACACTGCAAAAAGAATACGGCGAGAAGGGCCCCGCGCTGCAGAAGCAAGCCATAAACGCCATAGTGGACTTCATTGCCAAGCATCCTGACTCGGAAGGCGCGGCGGCATTCATCCCTTCGCTGGGCGACCTGGCCACGATGAAGAAAGCGGCGGCATCGCTGTCGGAGAAGGTGAGAAACGGACGCATGCACGCTTACTACCAGAACACCATAGACCAACTGGAGGCACGCGAGAAGGCCGAGGCTGAGGCTGGAAAGAAGCAAGCGGCAGGCGCTGTGGCTCCTGACTTCACGCTCAACGACATCAACGGCAAGCCTCTCTCGCTCGCCAGCTTCAAGGGCAAATACGTGCTGCTCGACTTCTGGGGCACGTGGTGCGTCTGGTGCGTGCGCGGCATACCAAAGATGAAGGAATACTACAACAAGTACAAGGGCAAGTTTGAGATTCTGTCTATCGACTGCAACGACACCATGGAGAAGTGGAAAGAGGGCGTGAAGAAGCATGAACTGCCTTGGAAGAACGTGTACCAGCCAAAGACCGGCAACGTGCAGACAACTGAGATGTATGCCATCCAGGGCTTCCCGACAAAGATTCTCGTGGGTCCAGACGGCAAGATCGTGAAGACAGTAGTGGGCGAGGATCCCGCGTTCTACACATTCCTCGACGAGACTTTCGGCAAATAACGCTTAGGCCGGCACAAGACCGGCCACTGCAAAGCCACCGAAAACAGCATTGGTTTTCATGTGGCTAAGACATAAAAGGGCGGTTCCGCTATGGAGCCGCCCTTTTTATTATGTTTGCTGGGGCCGCACCATGCAATGCCATCTTCTTCCACCATTCGGGTTGCGGACGGTTTTGCACATTGCGGTTTCTTGGCAGGGGCGACCCCTTTGGCCGTCCGCGGTCGGAATATACCCGCGCCTCGCGCGAGGCACGAAAAAAGGGAAGAATCAGCGCGCTGATTCTTCCCTTTAGGGTTTTATCGCATACGGCACTCAAAGGCTCGAAATAACGTCTCTGAAGCCGTCAGCAGACATGTTAGTCGGCAAGCTTAGCCTTGATGAACTCGCGGTTGAGGCGAGCGATGTTGGCGATAGACTCATTCTTCGGGCACTCAGCCTCGCAAGCGCGGGTGTTGGTGCAGTTACCGAAGCCGAGCTCCTCCATCTTGGCAACCATGTTCTTGGCGCGACGCGCGGCCTCTACGCGACCTTGTGGCAGGAGCGCGAACTGGCTGACCTTTGAAGAGACGAAGAGCATTGCGGAACCGTTCTTGCAGGCTGCCACGCAAGCGCCGCAACCAATGCAAGTGGCGCAGTCCATGGCCTCGTCGGCGGCGTCCTTAGAGATAAGGATGGCGTTGGCGTCCTGGGCCTGGCCGGTGCGCACGCTGGTATAGCCGCCAGCGGCGATGATCTTGTCGAAAGCCGAACGGTCTACCATGCAGTCCTTGATGATAGGGAAGGCTGCCGAGCGCCAAGGCTCAACGGTGATGACGTCGCCATCGTGGAAACGGCGCATGTAGAGCTGGCAAGTGGTAGCGCCCTGCGCTGGTCCGTGAGGATGACCGTTGATATAGAGTGAGCACATGCCGCAAATGCCCTCGCGGCAGTCGTGGTCGAAGACGAAAGGCTCGTTGCCACCCTCAATGAGTTGCTCGTTAAGGATGTCGAGCATCTCCAGGAAAGAAGTGTCGCCGGGGATGTCTTTCATCTCAAAGGTGTCGAAGTGGCCTTCTGCTTTAGGGCCGTTCTGACGCCAAACCTTCAGTGTGAATGATATATTCTGATCCATTGTTTTTCTTGAGTTAATGAACTTAAAAACTATGATTTATAGTTACGTGTCTGAACCTTGATGTACTGGTAATCGAGGTCTTCCTTGTAGAGCGCCGGGGCCTGGTTCTCGCCCTTGAACTCCCAGCAAGCCACGTACATGTAGTTCTCATCATCACGCTTAGCCTCGCCTTCCTCGGTCTGGCTCTCCTCGCGGAAGTGGCCACCGCAGCTCTCGTTGCGCTCCAGGGCGTCGTAAGCGATGAGCTCACCCATGAGGATGAAGTCGCGGAGGTGGATAGCCTTGTCGAGCTCGACGTTGAGGCCTTCCTTGGATCCTGGCACACGCACGCAGGTGTTGAACTGCTCGCGCACGTCCTTCAGCATTGCGAGGGCCTTCTTCAAGCCTTCGGCGTTGCGTGCCATGCCCACGTAGTTCCACATGATGTTGTAGAGCTCCTTGTGGATGGAGTCAACGCTCATCAGCTTAGACTTGTCGGCCTGCTTGTTCTGGATGTCCATGATGCGGTCTATCTCGGCCTGCACGTTCTTCTCAGCCTCCACGAACTCAGGAGCGTCGGTGCTTGGCTTCTTCACCTGAATCTGGTCGGAGAGATAGTTCTGCATGGTGTAAGGAATGACGAAGTAACCGTCTGACAGGCCCTGCATCAGCGCGGAAGCGCCGAGGCGGTTTGCGCCGTGGTCGGAGAAGTTGCACTCGCCCAGGGCGAAGAGGCCCTTGACGTTGGTCTGGAGCTCATAGTCTACCCAAAGGCCACCCATGGTATAGTGGATAGCAGGGAAGATCATCATCGGGTTGTCGTGAGGATCCACGTCGGTAATCTCCTGGTACATGTCGAAGAGGTTGCCATAACGCTGGTCTACCACGTCGCGGCCGAGACGGTCGAAAGCCTCAGAGAAGTCGAGGAACACGGCCAGGCCAGTGTTGTTGACGCCATAGCCCTTGTCGGTACGCTCCTTGGCTGCGCGTGAAGCCACGTCGCGAGGCACGAGGTTACCGAAGGCAGGATAACGGCGCTCGAGGTAATAGTCGCGGTCTTCCTCAGGAATGTCGCGGCCCTTGATCTCGCCCTTCTGCAGCTTCTTGGCGTCCTCAAGCTTCTTAGGCACCCAGATGCGGCCATCGTTACGAAGCGACTCCGACATCAATGTCAGCTTAGACTGCTTGTCGCCGTGCACGGGGATACATGTCGGGTGAATCTGCACGAAGCAAGGATTGGCGAACCATGCGCCCTTGCGGTAAGCCTGGATGGCGGCGGTGCAGTTGCAGCCCATGGCGTTGGTAGAGAGGAAGTATGTGTTGCCATAACCACCTGTGGCAAGGCAAACGGCATGTGCGGAATAACGCTCCAGCTTGCCTGAGACGAGGTCCTTGGCGATGACGCCACGGCAACGTCCGTCGACGATGACCACGTCCTCTATCTCCGTGCGGGTGTGAAGCTCCACGGTGCCGCGGTTCACCTCCTTCATCAATGAAGAGTAGGCGCCGAGCAAAAGCTGCTGACCGGTCTGGCCCTTGGCGTAGAACGTGCGGCTCACCTGCACGCCACCGAACGAGCGGTTGGCCAACATGCCGCCATACTCACGTGCGAAAGGCACGCCCTGGGCGACGCACTGGTCGATGATGTTGGCGCTGACCTCTGCCAGACGATACACGTTGGCCTCGCGAGCGCGGTAGTCGCCACCCTTGATAGTGTCGTAGAACAGGCGGTAAACGGCGTCACCGTCATTCTGGTAGTTCTTGGCTGCGTTGATACCACCCTGCGCGGCGATGGAGTGAGCGCGGCGAGGAGAGTCCTGGATGCAGAAGTTGATGACATGGAAACCCATCTCGCCAAGAGAGGCGGCGGCGCTTGCTCCTGCCAGACCCGTACCCACGACGATGATGTCGAGCTTACGCTTGTTGGCTGGGTTCACCAGCTTTTGATGAGCTTTATAGTTGGTCCATTTCTCGGCCAGAGGGCCTTCTGGAATTCTTGAATCTATCTGAGTCATTTTTATTATGAGTTTATAGTTGTTGGGAATTATAGTCTATAGTTTGTGAGTTTTTCGTTTATAGTCTTGAATAGCATTTGGCTATAGGGTTCATCAACTAAAAACTAAAAACTATATTTGCTATCAACTATTAGAAGCTGGGCGCGAAACCAAACCAGAATGACAATACCAGGAAGGCGAACACGGCCATGAGGATGGTGACATAGGCGATGCCGATGCACTGCCAGCGCTTCAGCCAAATCTTGCCGCTCCAGCCCAAGGTCTGCATTGCTGACCAGAAGCCATGAGAGAGGTGGAACCACAGGGCCACGATCCACACGAGATAGAGCACAGAGTAGACAGGGTTGGAGAATGTCTCCTGAATCCAGCCAAAGCCATCGGCGGGAGCCGGTGTCGTGGCGCAGCCAGCGAGCTCGGCGAGCATCATGTGGGCCCAGAAGTTGTAGAGGTGGAGCAGAAGGCCTACCACGATGATAAGGCCGAGCACCAACATGTTCTGAGATGCCCAAGACACCTCGGGGCGACGGCTTGTCACCTCGTAGCGCTGTGGGCCACGAGCCCTACGGTTCTGTGCCGTGAGGATGAACGCGTAAACGATGTGGCACACTGCCAGGAAGGCAAGGCCAAGCGTTCCCAATACTGCGTACCAGTTGCTTCCCAAGAACTCGCACACCATGTTGTAGGCATGCCCAGAGAAGAATGCGGCAACGTTCATGCAGCAGTGGAAGGTCAGGAAGAGAATGAGGCAGATGCCAGTGAGAGACATCACCACTTTTCTACCAATCGGAGAATTGATTAACCACATAAATGATTGAGTTTAAAGATAATATTAATGTTATGTTTTTGTATTATAATCATTTTGGGGCATACTCATACCTCATTTTAGGTACTGGTCGCGCCATTCCGCTGCAAAAATACGATATTTTTAGGACTTTAACAAGTCAAAATGACAAAAATTACACATTATTTATCATGGCACGTTCAAGTCCACGGCTTATACGCTATGAGCCAATTATCATCAAATGACGCCATGCACGATAAACAGTTTTACCATTTGTATTTCATTTCTTGCACCATTTTTAGGCAATCAAAGCCCATGGCTAATCTGCTCTTTTTACGGTCAAAGACCAAGCATATTCCGACAGTAAAGGCATGTTTTCGGCGAGGTGCTGCCAGAAGTTGTATTAGTTGTCCCTTAAAATCATAATTCTTAATGAACTTATATATATCTTCGAACGGAAAATCCTTAGGAGAAACCAACCAAACGGAATCGACCTTTCCACTTGATTTCACGATAAAATTCACGAAAACACTATCTTGAATCTTGAGTACAGTTTCTACGCATTGTGTAGCCATGTAATTAAGAAGGCTGACGTTAAACTGTTTTCTCTTCCTTGCGTATTCCTCTTCATTGATTTCTGGATCTGTTTCAAATACTTCATTGTCCAAAGTATCCACGATCACCTCCTTGGCATTTACAGGGGCTGCCCATGCCATCGTGGTATGAACTAACAGAAATAAAAAGATAATTAAGCCTTTCATACTTTTTAGATACTCACTCTTTTGACAAGTTGATAACCACAGGCTTTTCATTCCAGTTCTTGTATTTCTTCTTCAAAGTCTTATACCCTTCCTTTTCTAATGATATTTTTATCCCAGGATACCCCAAGAAACCTCCTACTGTCATTTGACTTATGTTAAACCAACCCAAAGAGTCTGTATATATACAATTCTCTTTTTGATTGCCAATGTAAATGCGCACGCTATCCACAGGCAACTTGTTAACTGAATCAACAACCGCGCCTGATAAATGCAGAAACGTATCACACGACGCGCACAATATGGAAGCCAAGACTATTACTATCAATTTATTCATAATAGGATAGATTGAATTATCGTCCTTAGTATCTTCTTGTATAATCAAAGTGTATACTTAATTTGTTTACTTTACGGTCTAAGATTAAGATAATCCTGACTGTAAAGGAATGTTTTTGGGAAGGCATTGACAGATATTCTACAAGCGACCCTTTAAAATCGTAATTCTTAATGAACTTATATATCTCTTCAAACGGAAAATCCTTAGGAGAAACCAACCAAACGGAGTCGACCTTACCATTTCCGTTCACTATAAATTTCACTACAACGTTATCTTGTATCTTGAGTACTGTTTCGATGCATTGTGTGGCTAGATAATTAAGAATACTGTCGTTAAACAGCTTCATTTTTCTAACGTATTTTTCTAAGTTGATTTCTGGCTCCGTTTCTAATATCTTATTGTCCAAAGTATCCAATACCACTTCCTTGGGCTCTAATGTGGCAGCCCATACCATCGTGGTATGAGCTAACAGAAATAAAAAGAAAATTAAGCCTTTCATACTCGTATTATTTTATTCTTGTACCAGAAATCACAACGTCATCCAACATAATACCGCCATCGACCACAACAGGATTTCCTCTCCTTACTCCGTCCCATCCTATGGCATATGTCGGGATTACATTTTTCAAAGGATCACCTGGTGACAAGGGTGTGGATCTGGGATGCGTATGATACATCTCTCTCACGTCAAATTGCTGCCCCATACCTAAATCCAAATAAGGTTTACCGTCTCTTCTTTGGCTAATACTGTACAATGTTCCCGCATCAAGGGCATTGTGCGCATAATATATGTATTGCCCATCCGGACGCGTTCCAACGAAAGCAAATCGATCTCTATTCATTTCTTTTGAAGAGAACACATACCCTTCGGATTGCTCAAAGTAATAGCCATAGTCTGTCTTGTACATGGCCATTTCAACATTGTTTTTCTTGGAGGTATATACCAACCACTTTGAAGCCTCGTATTGAGTGCCATGGAAAAACCTGCTGTCATTCTCCTTGGACTTTGAGGGGTTTATGTTTAGTGATATGTTTCCACCACCTCCGGCTTTTGTTGACCAATTGAGATTCCAATTATTCAAACTGCCAGCTCCTCCAATGGTTAGTCCGGCTCCAACCACAGAGTTATTGATTCCAAAAGTATATCCTAACGTTCCGGGGTTTATTAACCCATAAGCACACGAATAACCCAAAACAGCGCCAACGCCTAACCCTAAGTAAGTTGTCGCTTGTTTCCAATTCCAAGTAAACGGATTGAGGTTCCCCTTGTTGGAAGCCACACCGCCAATATACGCGCCTACAACAGCCGCGGCTATTAGCCAGAATAGCTTTCCGTCCTTGTCAACATACTTCAATGGATTGTTCATGCAATAGCTGTACCTGTTGAAGTTTTGGGAGAAATCGGGCATCTGCACGTATGGATCAGGACTAAGGAACCTGCCCAAGGCGGCATCATACAACCTTGCGTTCATGTTGATTAATCCAAATCGCGTTAGGTGCTCGTGTCCCGTATAGCCCCTTCCGAGGAACAATTCAGGCTCATTGCCTGGCTCAAACACCTGCAGGGTTGCCGGGTCGCGCAAGCGTCCCCATGCGTCATAGCTCAGTTCCTGGACAAGACTGTCGTCCGGGGCTATGACATGCGTAACGCTACCGAGATTGTCACGGAGAACGTTATATACTTTTTCCACCCCGTTCTCCTTGACAAGGACGGCCGGAGCACTATAATAGTCGCCTCCCAAATAGAGCCTTTCCTTGTTGCCAGAAGAAGTAGATTCCAGCTCATAGCAATCGCCCATGTAGTATCGTGTCATCACGTCGTTGCCATCGCGCGAGATAGCCATCCTTGTCCTTTCGTAGTCGGCGGAATAGGAAAAGTCCGCGGTGTACCCATTCTCGGAAATAGACTTGGGGCGCGAGAAAGACGTGTATTCCACCTCTTGGTTACATATAGGCATGTTCCCGGAAGTAAGGGTTACGCCAGAGACGGCGTAAGGCTTTTGCGGTATGTCGTATTCAAACGAGCCAACGTCACTTTGTGACGTGATGTTGCCTTTGCAATCGTAGGTGGTGCCCTTGTCGCCGAATGATGTCAGACGGTTCAAGTTGTCATACTTAAAGTCTTCCGTCAGGTCCCTAAGGTTATCCTTGCGTGACATCATGTTTAATGTATGGGCATTAAACGTGTAGGAGATGTCTTGGTATTTCTTGCCTGGGCTTGCGACGCTTCTTCCGCTCAACAATCCAGCTGGAGTATATAGATACTTGCGCGTAATGTTTCCCGACACGATGCTTGATGCCGTGCCATGGGAACTCAACGTCTCAATGCCATAAACTTTCGTAGTGCCATTCAGGTTCACTTCCTTGAGACTGCCGTCAACATACACGTAGTTTTCCTTGGAAATCAGCCCCGCTTGGGAAGTGTATTCGATTGAGGAAACATTGCCGTCGGCATAAGCATAATCCTTTTGCAACCATTTGCCGTCTTGTACGGTTTGCTTCCACTGCCTGACTCTCCCGAAGTCATCATAGGAAATGGTTTTGCCAGTGCCGTTACTGGTAGCGACCTCCACCAAGTCGCCCAACGTATTGTATTTATACGAAGTCGTGAACTCCGGACACGTGCTCTTAACCAATCTGTCGTATTGGTCGTACTCATACTGCTTGACGTTTCCGTTGGCATCGGTTTCCTTGCTCAAGTTTCCACTGTCGTCATACTCATACGTTGTGGTCCCCATGCTTGGGTCAACCAAACGTATGCGTCTCCTGTATGTGTCATATCCAAACCTGGTTGTAATGTTTCCCGGTGCCGTGATGGACACAATGTTGCCATCTGGCGCAAATTGGCAGGCAATGGTACCTGCGGAATCAGTAACAGAAATGAGATTCCCCAACGCGTCATAACTTTGGGTTTGGGTAATGCCCTTTGAAGTTGTCGTTACGCTGTTTCCATCGTATTCGTACTTGGTTACTGCCGTAGAGGATTCCGTACACGACGTGACACTGCCGTAAATGTCATAGTCATAAGACTTCCAAAACGGAGGCACGCTTTTGTCGTAAGGGTTGGAGACGCTCGACAAGTGTCCGTCGTCATCATACTGTTTTAACACCACCAGTTCTTTCCCGTTCAAAAGTCTCTCGGAAGTACACACGTCACGGTTCAAGGCGTCAAAGACGATTGCGGATTTAGGCAAGCCTGTCGTTTCCTGTGTCTTTCTATAAATGCCATCAGAGCCATCTGTTTCCCAGGAAAGCGCAATGCTTTTGCGGGTATTGTCCGGATAAGTGACAGAAGTCTCGCGCCCGAAGTCATCGTATGAATAACTCGTGGCGCCTCCCCTGAAATCATACATGGTTTTAACCCTGCCAAAATCATCATAACCAAATTCTGTTACAAGCCCCATCGGGCTTGTCGTCTTGCTTGGCCTGCCGTATGTATTATACTCGTATTTTGTAATTTGACGATTTGCGCTGGAATAGTCCTTGACCGATGAATTGATGACGTTTCCATAGCTGTCGTAAGAAAACGTTTCTTCCTTTACGGCATTGCCGTTTTTATACAGGATTCTCACGTTAAGAAGCCTATGAGAGTGTGCCGGAATGAATATCCTTTCGGTATATCTCATTCCCTCTCGTATAATGGAAGAGGTTTGACCAACCGGGAATCCAAGATTGTAACCATCCCCAATCGACTCCTGCTTGGAATAGAGCGTGTTCTTCGTTATGACCGTGCCGTCCGAATAACTAATATATTCCTCCGTAGGGTATCCGTAATCATCGTATGAATAGGAAGTAGATACTCTAATGTTCTTAAGCAGGTCTGTTTCCGTTTTCTTGGTAAGCAAGATTTTCAACAAGCGATTCGCTTGTGTCGTGACGGAGTATTCGTATTCGCCTTTGGATGTTGGCGTGCTCTCGCTTTTCACGACACCTCGCCTATTGGGATCATATATCCTTACGCATACACGCCCCCTGTTGTCATGGGACGTGATTTCCTCAAAGCCACAGAAGCCTAATCCCTGGCGGTGCATGACGGCGTTCTTGTAGTGGTAAGAGTTCCCTTGGGTGCTTTTTCCGCCGACATATGTCTCAGAGGCGACTATAATCGTCATGGGCGCATGTATGTTCACGTAAGGATATGTCGCGCCGTACCCTTTTTGGTATACGCCGCTCGTTATGCCTTCCTCGTTGGCCCTTGAATAACAGTTCTTCTCTATGACACCGAGGCTGTTTGCCACGCCTGTAAGCAATGATTCCTTGCCGTAGTCTGAGGAGAAAGAGTACTTGGTGGCCTTTCCCTCTTTAAGGCTGACCAATCGCGTGAAACTGTTTCTGCTGTTGATGTTTGTCGGAACGAGTATGGACTTGGTGGAAGGGAAGTTGCAGTAATCCGTACATACCGCTACATTATTGTCGCTTGCCAGATAGGTAAAGAAACCCGACGCGCTATAACTAATCAGATCCGTCGTGCCGTCACTGTTGACATCCTGAATGACAAAACCCGCATTGGCGCTGTTGCCATTGGTTGTCCCACTGAATGTGGACTTGTCGAATTGACCGTTGCCCTTTGAGTTGTAGACCGTCCATTTGCTGTCTCCCCCTTGAGAGGAGGGAGAAACCAGCAAGTCCATTAGACCGTCACCATTAAACTCACCCACGAGAAGCCTGCGGTTTTCCAGGGCTGCCTTATTAAGTCCGGTATAGGATGCAGTTTTCCTCGCCCCGACTATTTTGCTGCCAGAAGTCTCAAACGTATATATATCAACGCCATTCCCGTTGATGTGGCAGATGTCCGTCTTGCCGTCTCCGTCATAGTCCATGACCAACAGCTTGTCGGAGTTGTTGCTTGCGGCATCTGGGTCAGATTGCTGAACTCCCACGAAGTCTATGTTGAGAGGAAAGACATAATCCTGAAACAATATCTTGTCATTTACCAAGTCAAAGACATAGCATTTTGATGGCTTGCCGGTATCCCCAAAAGGTTGGTGTATGGATGTGGCGAGAACATCCATTCTTCCGTCACCGTTGAAATCCCCAGTATAATAGTATTTCGGTTGGATGCTTTTCCCATCGTCGGCATCCGTATAGACGGTCGGAAAGTTATATTTTCTTGTATACAACTTTGCCAAGCCTGAATACAAGTTGGAGCGGTAGACATTAACCCACATTGCAGGGTATAGGAGCGTAACTTTCTAATTATCAAGGATCGCTT
>ERZ1032113.118-NODE-118-length-26436-cov-82.148251_pt1 | contig 26436 bp, 18 predicted proteins | sample MGYA00518164_ERZ1032113 | MGnify/ENA primary metagenome ERZ1032113 (study PRJEB33719, sample SAMN04261305) | wastewater metagenome | biome: rural village; feature: human; material: feces | host: Homo sapiens | place: El Salvador | collected 2014-01-14 ... | reverse complement strand
TCCGCCCCTTCTACGAGAAGAAATACGAGTTCCTCTTCGATTTCAACATGGAGACTACAGAGAAGATGATAGAGCTCCTCGACATCCGTCCCAGGATTTCGGTTACCGAAGAGTACATTCAGCGTGAAGAAATGGGAGCAGAGAATGAAATCAAGGATTTCCGCGATGCGATTCGCCCTAAGAAACCGCTCCCTGATGCCGAATTCGAGTCGAAGCGTTATTACCAGGTTTACGAGCAAAAATATGGTTTTCAGCCCAATATGAGCATCCTTGACCTCCTCTTCAATGAAGGCAACGAGGCGATATTCTACCTATAAATCATCAAGGTAGAGTATCGCCTCGCTGCTTTCTTATAATTCAATGTGCCTGGTTCTGTATTTAGAAGTAGTAGGCCAGCTTTGCGTGCAAGCCATTGTGATCGATTCCGTATCTATATTTGTTGCCGTCCCAGCCTGCCGGCTGCTTGTAAGTGGAGGAAAAACCGCCCAAAGTCACGCCTGCCGACCAGTGCTTGCTGAGCATGTATTCGCATCCCATTTCCGAATAGACGCCAAAGCCATCTGCGGTGTTGTAACCATCGTCTGTGCAAGCGTAGCCAAGGCTCAGCAGCAGATTCCAGATGAAGCGCTTGTTGGTCTTGTAGGCCATTTTGTAACCCGCACCGACAAAATAGTTCATGATCACTTCGTCGACGTCGTCGGCGCCGTTTCTTGGGATTTTCAACTTGGTTCTGCTGCCCACGCCATTAATGGAGAAGCCGATATAAAAGGGACGGCGGGAGTTCTTCAGTTTCCACAGATGGGCGTACTCCATGGTCACGTCGAAGCCGGTAGGTGTCCCCAGTTTATCGCCGTTGTCCGTAAGAAATTCGTTGCTGAGCCATGAATATCCGCTGCTTACGCTGATGCTGTTGGCTGGCAGATAGCGCTTCTCGTTGTCTGCATCTTCTACCACAACCTTCTTCTCCTGCTCTTGTGCGCAGGCCTTCTGTGAAGGAATTCCACTCAAAAATAGCGCTAATGAGGCGCAAGCAGCCAATTTTGCTGCTGATTTTGAATTCATACTCTTAAAAATTTATTGTTCATATTTTGGCAGCAAAGTTATGAAAAATATTCCAATTTTCTGCCTCGCGAGGCTGATTTTTTTCCATCGTGATGAAAATTTTCTTCCCTCGTGATGCATTTCTCATTCCGTCGCGATGCATGATCTATCCCCTCGTGAGGCATCATTTAGCCTCCTTTTCAGCCATCATTTAAGCCTCGTATCAGTCATCATTTATGCCTCGTGCCAGCCTTCATATAAGCCCGTAAAATGGACTGTAGCAGGGTGTTTGAGCTTTTTCTGCCAAGGCTCAGCCAGTCTTCTTTTAACAGGCATCGGGAGAGGGGGCGTTCTGTTGGGAGAGGAGCGTTCTGAGAGGGAAAGGTTAACAGGTTAACAGTTAACACCCCAAAAATGCATACTTCCATCCACACACTTATATAAAAATAAGTATATATATTATTATATAATAAGGTACGCGAGGGGGACCATGCAAAAAACAGCTGTTAACTGTTAACCCTGTTAACCCCCCAACAACAAGTTAATAGTTTATAGTTAACAGTTGATAGGGCGTAGCCGTTCGCAAGATTGCTATAAACTATAAACTTTCAACTATAAATTAACCGAAGTTTAAAACCCCCTCGGCTTCTCCGTCCCCTCTTTTAGGAAATTTAAACAAGAATGCTTGGTGGTTTCACCGAAAAACCTTACTTTTGTAACCTGACTACAAACAAACGTAAAAACAATAATAACAACATAAAATGAAGAATCTCACATTCCATATCGTAGGACTCACCCATAATGACGTGAAAGGCCATGAGGTAGAGTATGCTAAAGAAGCAGAGGGGAGAACCATCTGCCTCGTGCCCGATGACGCCAACACCTTCGACATGCTGGCGGTGAAAGCTTATGACAAACAGCAGCTCATAGGCTATGTTTCAGCCCTGGAAGGCGAGGACGTACGCGCCCTCATCATCGCCCGTAAGGAGCGGAACCTGCGCACCCGCTGCATAGGCTGCAACAGCAAAAACGAGGGCGATAAGGCTGGATTGCAGCTCATGGTGAGGGCGCTCTCTGATGTTTCTGATGAGGAGATGGAGCAGGCGCGCCGCGAAATATATGATGATAAGATTTATGATGACTGGCAATACTCCGGTCCTGTGCTGCCCATCGAACAGCTCACCCGCTTCAGCGACTGCACCATGATGCTCGAAGGCGTCATCAACAGCATCATCCGTCTCCAGAATACGCTCTCTGAAGGCGCTTCGGATAAGAGCTCTTCTGCATCGGATAAAACCTCTTCTGAGGCAGAGAACCGTTCTCTTGATGCAGAAACTGAGGCGATGCTGCGCGAGGAACTTTCTGATTGCCTTTCTGAGGCTAGAGAGCGGCTCAGCAGTTTCCTCGAAATCCAGCGCAGCGATTATTCCCGCGAGATGACGCAGGCCAGAAACCGCATTCTTCATAAGCTGGAGCAGATAGACGATGAGGAACTGCAGCGCCTCCGGGCCGTTCTGCTTACCGAGATGGGATTCATCACCAGTTCGGCTTACCGCGAGCGTGCGGCCTATTCTTTCTTCGTAGAAGCCCCGAATGCCATCAAGAAGAAGCAAACGGGCACCTACGATTATAAAGACCAGCTGGACGCCATAGAACAGCAGCTGCACGCCTTCCCCCACAATCTCTACCCGACATTCAAGGCCGACCCTGTAGATTTCCTCCGTCAGGTGTTCTATAAGCGTGTGCCTAGAAAGAAGATGCTCCAGCTGCTCTCGGGCATCGTGCTGATGATTATGAACGGCAGGGTGGACGATGTGAAGCAATGGGGCAAGCACGGCGATGAGGAGTCGATGAAGGCGATGAAGGCGGTGGGTGCCAAGCCTTCGAACGAAGTGAAGAAAGAAAAATTCATGGAACTGGTTGATTTGGTAATTCCGAAGATAGCGGTTTATAAGAAAAACGGCTGTCCTGAATTGTTGGTGAAAAAGCAATCCGACTGGTTCCCTGTGTTCCGACTCTTAAACGGGTGGGGGCTATTCGATATGGGAGCTCCTACAGCCTTCTGCAAACATCTGGCCCACCTGTATGAAAAACTACCTCCGGAGAATACGGAGCGTGCTCCGCTCTGCAAATGGAAGGATCTTGCGCGGGTGAAATCTGCACCTTTCAAATATGCGGCTCTGGAGTGGTGGAAACTTGGTTCAGATGAGTTGGGCTCGGTAAGCAAGGAAAGATTCAATCGTTATTGCGATATTGTGAATGCTTTCAAGCTGATTATGGGAACAACAGCCTGTTCGGAGAATGTGAACTTGAGGGAAATCTTGCCGAAATTGGTGGATGAGAAAGTGCCAATCTCGAACACCATGAAAGATGACGAGATGATGGCGAGTGATGGTAGCTAGCGGGGTATTAATATACCCCTCTTATACCCTTTGTTTATTCTTTTATACCTTTTTATACCCCTCTTTATACCCCTGTTTTTTAACCTCAGAAAAAACTTGCAAACGGCTTTTTTTTTGTTTATCTTTGCACCGCTTTTCAGAATGGAAGGCGGCAGGTTTCTGCAAAAAGAGCCTGTCTTTTACAACTAAAAAAAATATAGATTTATGACACAAAAATCATTAACCTTTGATGAATGCAAGCAGCTCAGCAGCCGCATCATCGCAATGAACCCTAACCGCAGAGCGAACATGGGACAGATTTCATCCCATCTCCTCGATTACTACACCGAACTCACCAAGCAGCCTTGGCTCGCACAGCTTGTTGGTCAGATCCGTGACCTCACCGCCCAGCAGAACCAGATGATGCAGGAGGAGATGAAGGCGGGAGAGACTTACCAGCAGCTCGACCGCAAGATTACTGACCTCAAGAAGCAGCTGCCTTTCCGCTCACCTCACTACTTCCACTTCCTTGAAGACCATCGCGCCCAGAAATTCATCGACCCGGAGGCCTTCACCTTCCAGACAACAGTAGACATTGATAATCCTGAGGAGGTTGAGCCGGCGGTGAAGAACGCCCTTCTGCTGAACGGAATGTTTGATGAGCCTACAGAGAAGCTCTTCAGAGAGAAAATCTTCTCAGCCGAAGACATTGAACTCTGGAAGGGAAAGGTGCTCCACATCGAGCGCTCAGCCCGCAACAAGGCCCACATCGATATCCGCATCCCGGTAGGAATGACCATCGCTGAGGCTCAGAGCGCCTTCTGCAAACTCATCCACGCCACCGAAGACCCTAGCTGCGTAACCCCGGAGCGCATCATCTTCATCACCGATGCGGCAAGTCAGATTTATACTGCCGACGACTGGTACAAGCGCCTGGATAAGGAAGCCGTGGCTGAATATCGTGAGGCTTACCGCAAGAGAGGACTGGATATTGACGGACGTCCGCTGGATGTAGATTCAGCCCGGTCAGGAGCCTCTCAGAATGCATCTTCTCAGAGCCAGGCATTTCAGAATGCATCTTCTGCTCCAAACGTAGATTTCGAACCCATCGAGAGCGAGGAGGAGAAGGCGAGACGGGCTGCCAATGCCGTGCAGTATGAGCAGACTTACGACGGCGTTCCTTACGGGGAGATTGTGAAGGCGCTGGTAGAGCTGATGGGCGGCGCTCCTGTCCACGGCAACCGCAACAACTTCATCTATCGTGAAGCCTGCCTGCTGAGATACATCTGTAATAGTGAGGCGGCTTGGATTAAGCAGGTAATAGAAACCTTCGGAGAAGACGAGGCGAAGGCGTTCGCCACCGTAGAGAATGCCTGCAAGGTGGCGCAATCTACCGTGATTCCGGATATGGTGAAGTTGGCAGTAGAGACTGCCCGCAAGAATCATCTTGCCAAGCAGGCCACCGAGAAGGCGGGAATCTATGCCGATGTTCCTCCTCAGTTGCCAGCCAAGTTGCCTAAGCTCATCAAGCTGCTTACCAGCAAGGTGCCTGCCGATTTCAAGGCGGCTGTGGCAATGGCGGTCTTCCCTCCGCTTGCTGCTCATCTCAAGGGCGTAACCTTCCGCTACACCGATAATCAGGTGCACGAGGCGGCGATGATGAATCTGCTCATTGCAGCCATGTCGTCGGGCAAATCGCTCGTCAACGGACCCATCGACTGCATCATCGAAGACCTGGTTCAGATAGATAAGGTGAACCGACAGAAGGAGCAGGACTGGAAGGACGAGGTGAACACCATGGGCGACAACAAGAAGAAGCCTGTGCGCCCGGAAGACATCTGCATCCGCATCGTTTCGCCCGACCTGACGCGCGCTGCCTACATCCAGCGCCTCGACGATGTGCAGAAGGCTGGCGATGCTTACCTCTACTGCAAGATGGACGAGGTAGACATGCTCAGGAAGTTCAACGACCCTAGCCAGCTGATTCGCCTCTGCTGGGACAATTCAGAGGACGGCCAGGAGCGCGTAGGAACCAAGAGCGTTACAGCCCGCGTAAAGACCCGTTTCAACTGGAATGCTTCGAGCACCATTGCCGTTACGCAGAAGTTCTTCTCGGTTCGTGAGGTGGCTGATGGAGCCGTGAGCCGCCTTTCGCTTGCCACCATCATCCGTCCCGATTTCGCTCCGCGTCCGGAGGTGGGCAGTTATGATGCGCAGTTCAAGTCGCAGCTTTCTCCTTACATCCAGCAGCTGAACGCAGCCAGCGGTTTCAAGGAGTGCCGTAAGGCTCGCCAGCTCATCGAGCACCTGGAGAATGAGATTATGGAGATGGCTCAGCTGGCTTACAACAAGCCTTACGCCGAGTTTGCCAAGCGTGGTCTGGCGAATGGTTTCCGCCGCGCGATGGTGCTTTATCTGGCGAATGGCGAGAAGTGGGAGAAGGCGATAGAGGATTTCATCGTATGGAGCGTGAAGTATGATTTGTGGTGCAAGATGCGTTTCTTCGGCAATCAGATGCAGGAGGCGATAGATGCAGACAGCCGCTCTGTGTGTCATACTCCCGGTGTGAGCAATCTTCTTCTCTACGTTCATGACACCTTTGACAAGACTGAGATTCAGAACATCTGTCAGGTTCATGGCACCAAGACGAAGCTTGCCATCCTGCTGTGCAACTGGAAGAAGCGTGGCTTCATCATGAAGAACGAGGACGGCACCTTCACCAAGACCGCCCGTTTCATTGCCAAGTACGGGCACTACGGAACGCCAGGAGTGGCAGCGTAGAGCCAGTGAAGAGGGGTGTGGTAAAATGCCACGCCCCTCGCCCTGAAGGGCAAAAAACTTAAAAATAGCCTGATTTTGTAATGAGAATGTAAATGTTCTTGACCTTAATCAAGAAAAAAGGGGTTTTTGAAACTTTTCTCCTAAAATGTTTGTGTGCGCACACAAAAAGTTGTACCTTTGCACCAGAAAAAGAAAAAAGGATAAAAGATTGATTCAGTAAGGATAACTTATGAAATCGATTCGAGACAAGTTTGAGACCTGCTCGGGACCAGGTTCTGAGATTCGGTTGAAGACTTCTGAGAAAATCTCGAAGAGACTGATTAAGAGGTTAAAAGAAAGGAAAAAGATTATGGCAATGTTCGGGATAATGACAGTAGCAGTAGTAGCATTCGCAGTAGTTGCTTGCGCAGGTATGAACCTCGGAATGAACTGCGGCAAATAAGCTACGAAGCTAAGAGAGCATAGAAATCCTCCTTCGGGAGGTAAGAAATAAAGAGAGTTAAGATTTTGTTAGGTAAAACTACAAGATTGTATATTTAAGATAACAAATTTAAGAAAGGAAAAGATTATGTTAGTATTAGGAATGATTTTCGCAGTAGTTGTTGCATGTGTAGCTGAAGTTGGTGCTATTAACAACAAGTTGGCTTAATCGGAGATTAGCCATGCGAAGGGCTCCAAAAGAGCCAAGATTAAAAAATGGCTGGCAGCAATGCACGGCCGAGTAAAAAACAGTAGGGAGCCATAGGGGCTTCCGAAATCAGAGAGGAGAGTAAAAACTCCTTTTCATTTGAAATTCATACTTGTCCCCTGAGAGTTTTCGTGATAAATTCTGATTGGGGATTTCATATATAGATTGTTAAGAATTCGTTTTAGGTTTTATAGATTTTCATTTTAGGTTTTTAGGTTTAAGTTTTTAGGTTAATTGTTAGTTGTTTTTAAGAAAAAAGCAGTTTTTAATTCATTAAATTACGAAGGCAACAACGAGGGAAGTCGCATGACGACCCAAGTTGTTGCCTTCTTTGTTTTCTTATTATTTGAGCTATTTATTTGAAAATCAACATTATCTGAAAATCAGCGTGGTGAGCCTGTCTTTATCAAACAACTCCTGAGCCACGGCCTGTATCTGTTCGGCAGTAATCTCATCCACCTGCTCGTAGAGTCGGTCTACATTCTTCTCCCAGCCATAGTGAAGGAAGCTCTTGCCGAAGTCGAGGGCAAAGTTCTCGCGGTTGTCGCAAGCCACGCCTACCTGTCCCTTTATCTGCTTCTTGGCGGCCTTGAGCTGCGCCTCGCTCAGCGGTTTCTGCATGAATTTATCCAGTTCCTTGCGAACCAGTCTGAGGCAGCGCTTCACATCGTGCTCATCGCAGCCGAAATAAATGCTCCATACGCCCGTATCGCCATACGCCACCATCGTACTCTCTACGGTGTAAACCAGTCCGTTGTGCTCGCGCAGGGCTAGGTTCAGCTTGGCGTTCATTCCCGGTCCGCCCAGCATATTATTAAGCAGATAGAGCGGCATTCGGCGGTCATCGTTCACATCGTAGGCGCGGGTTCCAATCATCACATGAGCCTGATGCGTATTCTTCTGCATCACAATCGTCTGCCCGGCAATCTCTTCCCCCACAGATGGATAATTTTCTTGCCCCACAGATGGATAATTTTCTGGTCCCACAGATGGATAATTTTTAGGTCCCACAGATTTCACAGATGACACAGATTTTTCTTCAGCAATGGAATTTTCATTCCTTGAGATCTGTGTAATCTGTGAAATCTGTGGGAGATTTTCTTCAGCAATAGAATTTTCATCCCCAGAGATCTGTGTAATCTGTGAAATCTGTGGGACTTCATTGTTAGCAAGCTTGCCCACAGAATCATTATCTGCGAGCGCCCTCCCGATAAGCTTCACCAGCTTCTTGAAATCAATGTCTCCGTAAGCGAAGAATATCGCATTATCCGGCCGGTAAAGCTTTCTTGTAAAGCGCAGCGCATCTTCTGTCTTGAACGAGCGAACCTGCTCGGCTGTGCCCAGAATATTGTGGCCCAGCTGCGAACCCTTGAAGATGATATTTTCGAATTCATCATAAATCAGTTCGGCAGGAGAATCGTTGTAACTCTCTATCTCATCGCAGATTACCTCAACCTCCTTGTCGATTTCCGCTTGCGGATAAACCGAATGGAAAACGATGTCGGTGAGCAGATCTACGGCTCTTGCGATGTGCTCCTTGAGGATGGCGGAGTAATAAACCGTGCCTTCCTTGTTGGTGTAGGCGTTCAGGTCGCCTCCCACGCTCTCCAGACAGTTGAGAATGTGCCACGCCTTGCGGCGCTCTGTGCCCTTGAAAGTAACGTGCTCGCAGAAGTGGGCAAGTCCTTCTTCGCCCGGCTCCTCGTTTCGGGTGCCGGCGTTAATCTGGTAACCGCAATACACCACCTTGCTGTCTGAAGGCAGGTGGATGATGCGGAGTCCATTATCGAGTGTATAAGTATTGTATTTCATTTCAAGGTGCAAAGTTACACTGAAAATGTAATTTATCCAAAAAAATAGTCATTTATTTTGCATTATCGCCAAAAAGACTTATCTTTGCTCCCAAAAAATAAATATAGACATCAAAAAACAATGCGCAAAGTAATAGGAATAGGAGAAACCGTGCTTGACATCATCTTCAAGGGCGGCAAGCCGATAGAGGCAGTACCGGGTGGCTCATCATTCAATGCAGTCATCTCGTTGGGCCGTGCGGGCGTAAATGCTTCGTTTATCAGCGAGGCAGGCAACGACCGCATCGGAGAATATGTGATTCAGTTTTTGAGAGATAATGGGGTGAATGCTGACAATGTGAGCATCTTCCCTGATTCCAAGTCGCCGCTCTCGCTGGCTTTCCTCGACGAGAACAACAATGCCGACTACATCTTCTACAAGGATCATCCTCACGACCAGCTGGAGTTCGCCACACCGGAAATCAATCCTGGCGACATCGTGCTCTTCGGTTCGTTCTTCGCTCTGAATCCTGTGGTCCGTCCTCAGGTTGCCGGCTTCCTGGAGTATGCGAAGGAGCACGGCGCCATTCTTTATTACGACATCAACTTCCGTGCTTCTCATCAGAACGAAATCATGAAGATTACGCCTAATCTGATAGAGAACCTGGAGATGGCTGATTTCGTACGCGGAAGCCACGAGGATTTCGGAATCCTCTACAAGAAACCGGAGGCGGATAAGGTTTATAATGCCGAAATCAGTTTCTACTGCAAGAAGTTTATCTGCACCCAGGGAGCTGAGCCTGTAGAGGTTCGTGCCGAGAACGGCTTTGCCAAGAGTTATCCTTCGAAGAAGATGAAGCCGGTGAGCACTATCGGAGCCGGCGATAATTTCAATGCCGGTTTCGTTTTCGGACTGATCAAGGATGGAATCACCCGCGAGGACATCGACCGCGGCTTATCTGAGGCGCAATGGGACAGTCTCCTTGTTTCGGCTCAAGAATTCTCCACCGAATGCTGCAAGGACATCTACAATTATGTTTCCAAGGAATTCGGAGAAGAAAAGAAGAAGGAATTATAAAAATATAAAAGATATGACAGAAATTACAAACAAGATTTATTACGTAGGCGTAAACGACCGCAACAAGCATCGTTTTGAGGGCCTCTGGCCTTTGCCTAACGGAGTGAGCTACAACTCTTATATCATTGACGATGAGAAGGTAGCGCTGGTAGATACTGTAGAGGTTGATTTCTTCACCCAGTTCCTCGAGAATATCCACGAAGTGATTGGCGACCGAGAAATCGATTATCTTATCATCAACCACATGGAACCTGACCACAGCGGCTCCATCGCCCTCATCAAGAAATATTACCCTAACATCAAGATTGTGGGTAACAAGAAGACCCTGGGGATGCTCGAAGGCTTCTACGGCGTAACTGATGATGTGGTAGAGGTGAAGAATGGCGAAACCCTCTCTCTCGGCAACCACGAGCTGAGTTTCGTTCTCATCCCTATGGTTCACTGGCCAGAGACCATGGTAACGCTCGATGCGAAGAACAAGGTGCTCTTCTCAGGCGATGCTTTCGGCTGCTTCGGTGCGCTGAACGGCGGAATCATCGATACGGAAATCAACTGCGAGATTTTCTGGCTGGAGATGGTTCGCTACTACTCAAACATTGTGGGTAAGTATGGCGTTCCTGTTCAGAATGCGTTGAAGAAGTTGGCTGGCGTGGAGTTGGATTACATCTGCTCAACCCATGGACCAGTTTGGCACGAGCATATTGAGAAGGTTATCGGCATGTATGATAAGATGTCGAAGTACGAGACAGAGCCAGGCCTCGTTATCTGTTACGGCACCATGTACGGCAACACTGAGCGCATGGCTGAAATCATCGCCCGTGCAGCAAGTAAGGCTGGCGTGAAGAACATCGTAATGTACAACATCTCGAAGACTCACCACAGCTACATCCTGCGTGACATCTTCCGCTACAAGGGTCTCATTGTGGGTGCTCCAACCTACAATGCCGGTCTTTATCACGAGATGGAGGTTCTTCTCTCCGAACTTGCCAATAAGGACGTCAAGAACCACCTCCTCGGCTGGTACGGTTCTCATTGCTGGGCAAGCAAGGCTGTGGCTAAGATTCAGGAGTGGAACGAAACCAAGCTCCACTACGAGCCAGTAGGCGAGCCGGTGGATATGAAGCAGGCGATTACTCCAGAGGTAAAGGCGCAGTGCGAGGCTCTGGGTAAGGCTATGGCAGAGAAACTGCTGGCAGAATAAAAGATTTCTTGTTAGAGATTATTATAAAAGAGCGGAATGGCAACTGGGGTTAACAGAGTTAACAGTTAACAGTTGTTTTTCCGCTCTTTCTTTTGTTTTTTAAGGAACTAATCGAAAACGATTCATTCTAAATGAAAGGTTTTAGGTAAAAGTGTTCATTCAAAATGAAAGATTTCTGAAAAATTATTCATTCAGAATGAAAGATTTTTGTTTTTCTCTTGCTACTTTCAGATATTTTTCTTATTTTTGCCCACGAATCATAAAATAGTAAAGCAATGAAAGAACTGTTGAAACAAATAATATTTGAGCAGCAGGACAACTGCAGGCATCTTATGCAGGATGCCATCCCTCGACACATAGAAGAGGAATGGCTTACCACCTCGGAAATCCTTATCATAACTGGTGTAAGACGATGTGGAAAGTCGGTGTTGCTGCAGCAACTGCGTGATAAGTTGGAGGAGAAAGATTTCTTCTTCAATTTTGACGATGAGCGTCTCGTAAACTTTAAGCTTGAAGATTTTGCAACCTTGCAGGAATGCTTCTTTGAGCTTTTCGGCGAGCAGCACACCTATTACTTTGATGAGATTCAAAACATTGCGGGTTGGGAAACCTTTGTGAGGCGCCTTTACAATGAAGGCAATAAGGTGGTGGTGACAGGCTCAAATGCCCGGATGCTGAGCAAGGAGATGGGCACTCATCTCACAGGGCGTTATATCTCTGTGGAGGTTTATCCTTTCTCTTTTGCCGAATACTTGCAGCTGGAGCATATTGAGCCTTCGCAGAAAGATTTCTATCTGATGGCGAGCCGTTCCAAACTGCTGGGTCATTTCCGTGATTTCTTGGAGAGGGGTGGTTTCCCGAAATATCTTCAGACGGGTTCCGTCAGTTACCTGTCCTCACTTTATGAGAGCATTATCTTCCGGGATGTGATGGCTCGCAATGGTCTTACAAACGACAAGGAAATTAAAGAACTTGCATTTTATCTTGCCAGCAATGCCACCCAGCGTGTTACCTATAACTCGCTGGGAAAGATAGTGGGCATTCGCCATCCCGAAACCATCAAGAACTATCTGGAATATATTCAGCAAACCTACATGATATTCCAGTTGTTGAAGTATGCTCCATCGGTAAAGACCCAGATGTTGAGCCCGAAGAAGGTGTATTTTATAGATAATGCCATCATCAGCAGGATGGGTTTCAATGTCACGGATAACAATGGTGTAAAACTGGAGAATGCCGTTTTCATCGAATTGCTGCGAAGGGGTTGTGACCTGTTCTATCATGCCGACAAGAAGGAGTGCGACTTTGTGGTGAGAGAAGGTGTAAGGATTACCCAGGCTTACCAGGTTACGGTGAAGATGGATGATGAGAAGACTCGCAAGCGTGAAATTGAGGGTCTGCAAGAGGCGATGGAAATCTATGATTTGTCAGAGGGTTACATCATTACGCTGAATGAGAAAGAGGAGCTTACCGTGGATGGGAAGACTGTGCATATAATTCCTGCTTGGGAATGGATGCTGAAGTAATTTTCTTTTTGAGCGGGAAGGTGATAAGGAATAAAGTTTAAGGGCGGAAGAACAACTGGGGTTAACAGAGTTAACAGTTAACAGTTGTTTTTCCGCTCTTTCTTTGTTTTCGAGCATTCATTTTCCTTTCTTGTGTGCCCCCACATCTATCTTTTTTGCTTTTCTCTCTAAAAAGTTCCTGGAAAAGGAGTGGCATTTCAAATATTTTATATACCTTTGCACGCAGATACCCATTCTGCTCACGCCGAGTTGATGCTTTTTTTCTCAAAAGAGAGATTGCTGAGATGAGGACTTGGGAGGGTAGTGGTATCATGACATAATATTAAAGTGCGTTTACTATGCGCTTAGTTCTTGACGAACTGAAACCTGGCAGTTTCAAACTCATGTCAAAGACTATGCAACGGTAGATGCTCTCGGGATGTGTATATCCACATCTCTCTACTGATGTGGCACCCTACGCAAGTAGGGTGTCCAATTCGGTATAGGGATAAGTGTATCATATCGGCGTGGGCTTCGAAGTTGTTCGTTTCGACATGATGGGCTTGCCAGGGCCTCAGTTCGTGAAGCGAGCAATGGGCAAGTTCACGCTTTCTTTTTGTTGTGTTGTTAACAGATTGTTTCACATTAAAAAGTTAGAGGTATGGTACAACGAAAATTATCGTTTGATGTTGATGATGAAAAAATTGCAGCGATAACTGCTTATGTCAGAAACAATGTCTCTTCGATTTCTTTCATAGGAAAGATGGCAGGAGTTAAAGTCAGAAGTGCAAAAATTGAGATAGGAACGGTAACCCCATCTCCTTCTGACAATCAGCACTGGGATATAAAAGGGCATGCTTGTTTAGAGTATCAAAAAGGAGATGGCTACCTTACACAAACCTTTTTGTTTTCTAGTGATTGCCAATTAAGTAAGGGAGAAAATGGAGAGCCAATAGTTAGCAATCTTAGAAGTATTCAAATAACTGATGTATTATAATTTTTAAAATATATAGATATGGGAAATTTTACTTTTAAAGGAATGTTGCTGGCAACAGTATTTATGTTGCTTGGTTGTTTGTCTATTCAAGCGGGAGATGATGGCTTGATTACAAAGCAAATTACAGTCACATTGGATAAGGCTGGTACTTTGCAAAATAAAATAGGAAGTGCTAAGAAATATAAAATTACGAATCTGAAGATTGTAGGTGAGATAAATGGAACGGATTGGCGCATGATTCGTGATATGGCTGGACGCAGTGTTCATCATGAAGAAACAGAAGGGAAAATGACTGAATTAGATTTGTCTGATGCATCGATAGTGTCTGGTGGTGATTATTATATAACTTGTGCTTATTTCAATTATCCAAGCAAAATATATACTAGTAATCAGACAATTGGTGATTTGGCTTTCGAGGGATGTAGTGGCTTGACAAGTTTAAAACTTCCTTCTAATATTCTTTACATTGAGAGACGTGCATTTGCGGGATGTAGTGGTTTGACAAGTATAATCCTCCCTTCTGGTCTTCACGAAATTTCAGAAGGCACTTTCTCTGGTTGTAGTGGTTTAACAAATTTAACCCTCCCTTCAGGTGTTACCGAGATTGACCAAGACGCCTTCTCTGGTTGTAGTGGTTTAACAAATTTAACCCTCCCTTCTGGTCTTACCAAGATAGGCGTTTCCGCCTTCTCTGGCTGTAGTGGTTTAACAAGTATAACCCTTCCCTCTGATGTTGATTGGATTGAGAGTTCCGCCTTCTCTGGCTGTAGTGGTTTAACAAGTATAACCCTCCCCTCTTATATTGCTTGGATTGGCAATTTGACCTTCTCTGGCTGTAGTGGTTTAACAAGTATAACCCTCCCCTCTGGTATTGCTAGGATTGGCGATTTGACCTTCAAAGACTGTAGTGGTTTAACTTCTATTTATGTATGTACAGAAAAACTACCAGATATGGGACGTGACGTTTTTGATGGCTGTGATGCAAAAAAATGTACAGTTTACGTTCCAAAAGGAACTTATGACGATTATTGGATTTCTGAATTTGGTTATTTTGAAAACATCGTAGAGTTTGACCCAACAGGCATCAATAATGTAATCACCTCAAATGACACCAAGGAACTCTCTCGCTATTCCCTGAATGGTCAGCGATTGTCTGCTCCAACCAAGGGCTTGAACATCGTGAAGTACAGCGATGGTATTGTGAAGAAAGTTGCTGTTCAATAGATTCGGCTAAATTGTCAGATAAAACATGGAGATGGATAGTAATTTTATGATTAAGCAGTTTGTGGCAATTGATGAGCTAAAGCCTTCATATATAAGTAGTGCCATGAATGGGTTTTGTGAAGTCTATGCTAGAGCTGTTCTGAAACTGTTATTTCTGTTGACTGAGGAAGAAAATTTTTATGGTGTTCCTCGGAGGGAATATTTTTTCAATCCAAAGAACAGGGCAGCTTTTGGGAGTTTAGAGCGTTCAAACATTGTTGGCATCTGTGCTATCAAACATTGTGGAGATGATGTGAAATTGGAAACATTTCCTTATAAAGGGCAGTCCTATAGATTTTCTGTCTATTACGGGAATTTCCTACAACCGGAAAGAAAATGGGTAACAGTAGGGGGTATACCTTTAACGGATATAGTTTTGTGGGAGCAAATCTACAATTGTTTATGTCAAGAATATGAAGAGGTAATACATAAGCATTGACCACCTCCCATAAGGTAATATGTTTTACGAGATTAGTCTGATAAAATATGTCGGACTATAGATGAATCTAAGATACGCAGATGAATATTTTTAATAACTTAAAAATTAAAATTATGATGGAAGAAGTAATTCTAGCATTAGTTTTAATGGTATGTGTCAGAGTACACATATTTATTAAGCATTAAAAGCATTCTTTGCTATTTGCTACGGCAAATAAAAAAATTTTAGATATTGATGTGGTTTTCTGCATCTCATCGATTAGGCAACTATGGCAGTACTTGCCTTCTTAAAGATTTCTGCTATTGGGCACGAGCAATCGTGCCCCTTTTTTATGTTTCTAAGAGTTAAATTGATGAAAAAGCTTGGCGTTATCAAGTAAAAAACGTATATTTGCGACAGAAAACCGTGTCTTGACACAAAAAAACGTCATGGAATTATGTATTTTGAACGTAAAGCATACTTGAAAGAACTCATCTCGGCAGAAGGCAATGGGATGATAAAGATTATCACTGGCATTCGCCGTTGTGGTAAATCCTTCCTTCTCTTCAACATCTTCCGCAAGCATTTGCTTGAAAGAGGTGTTGCGGAAGATCATATCATACAAGTAAATCTTGAAGACCGTAGAAACAAGAAACTCCGTGACCCTGATGCTTTGCTGGAGCATATCGATGCTTTGATGAAAGATAAGGATAGGTATTACATTCTTCTTGATGAGGTTCAGATGGTGAAGGAGTTTGAGGATGTGCTTAACTCTTATCTCCATGTGGAAAATGCCGAAGTGTATGTTACTGGTTCCAATGCCCGATTCTTATCGAAGGATGTGATAACTGAGTTTCGTGGTCGAGGTTGGGAAATCCGAATCCATCCGTTGAGTTTTTCTGAATATTATGAAGTGGTAGGAGGAGAGGAGCGTCAAGCCCTGGAAACCTATTATCTTTATGGTGGATTGCCTGCTGTGGCGCAGATAGAAACTCCTGAAGCGAAACAGAATTATCTTCGTGAGATTTACGAGACGGTTTATCTGAAGGATGTTTTGGAGCGTAATCGGCTGAAGAATTCTGATGGAATGCGCGAATTGGTGCGCCTTCTGGCTTCTACGATTGGTTCCTGTACGAATGTGCAGAGAATTTCTAATACGTTCAAATCTGTTGGAGGAGTGGAAATCGGTACTAAAACTATTGGCAGGTATCTGGAGAACCTGCAGGATTCCTTCATCATTAGCGAGGCTTTGCGCTATGATGTGAAAGGACGCAAATATATTGGTACTGGTACCAAGTATTACTTCGAGGACATCGGTATCAGAAATGCCGTGGTAGATTTCCGACAGATAGAATTCACCCATATCATGGAGAACGTAGTTTATAACGAGTTGCGGAAGCAGGGTTATACTGTGGATGTGGGGTCAGTGGAGAACTTCAAGCGAGATGAGAATGGCAAATTGCAGCGTAGGAATCTTGAGATAGATTTCGTGGTGAACCGTCATGATGAACGCCTCTATATTCAGTCGGCTTACGCCTTGCCGGATAAGGAGAAGGTAGATCAGGAGCAGGCTTCTCTTTTGAATGTAAATGATGGCTTTCGCAAACTGATTATCGTAGGGGATAGGTATCGTTCGGGTTATAATGAAGAAGGCATTCTGATGATGAGCCTCTCCGATTTTCTCTTGGGGAAGAGCTAGATTTTCTTGAAGAAAATGTCAAGGGCGGAAGAACAACTGGGGTTAACAGTTAACAGTTGTTTTTCCGCTCTTTCTTCATCTATTTCATATAGGATTTTTATGCCTCGCAGAGCTTTGCCAATTCTTCCAGGTTATCCGCCACTTCAATCACATCCCGCCAATTGCCACGAATCATGCTTTTCTCTGCCATATCATCCAGCAGGGCGATGGTTGAGTTCCAGAAGCCTTTCATGTTGTAGAGAATCACCATTTTGTGATGGTAGCCGATGGTGTGGGCAGCAGCGATGGTGAAGATTTCATCCAGGGTGCCGACGCCGCCAGGAAGGGCTACGAAGATGTCGCTCTGGGCAAGCATCAGGTCCTTGCGGTCGCTGAGATTATCACACGGAATCTCGATGTCGAGGTCTGGGAAGGTTCTGCCGCCTCGCTCTACAAGCGTAGGAACCACACCGATGGTTCTGCCGCTATTCGCCTTTACCGCCTTGCCGATGCAATCCATCAGGCCGGAGTTGCAGCCGCCGAAAACCAGGTCGTGGCCGTTCTCTGCCATCCACTTTCCCATCTCTTCAGTCAATGTGAAGAAGTCGGGGTCGATATTCTTATTTGCTGAACAAAAAACTGCTATTTTCATATTGCTTTATCTTCTATTTGATGATGTTTTATCTGTTGTTATGAATGTTTTAGGCAAAGGTACGCAAAAATATCGAGATTATTGGGCTCTTTTTGCGGATAATTTCTTAATTTTGCAAACAATAACTAATCTTATAAACAGGAAGAAAGATTTCTAACAAAACAAGACAAGAGAATGAAAAGGATTATCACATATAGTATCATCGCATTGTTGCAGGCGTCTGTGTCGCTTGCACAAACCTCTGTGTCGCTTGCAAAAACCTCTCCGAAGCCGAAGCTTCAGAAGCGGGAGAAGTATGAATGGCAGGGAGAGATTCCTACCTATGTAGAAACGCTGAAGAAGGAACTGACCTATCCGATGGCTTGGGGAAACAGTCCGATTAAGAACTTCAAGAAGTGGAAGAAGGTGGCAAGGGCGAAGGTTCTCGAATGCATGATGACGTCTCCGAAGGCGGCTGCGGCTTGGGATATGGAAGTTTTGGGCGAGGAGCAGAGAGACGGATATAAGGCGCAGAAAATCGCCTTCAATATCAACGCCTATTCCCGTATTACGGCTTATCTCCTGATTCCGGATGGCAAGGGACCATTCCCAACAGTCAATGCGCTTCATGATCATGGTGCCCATCTCTTTATCGGAAAGGAGAAGATGATTCGCCCTTTCTTTACTCCGGAAGAAAAAGATTCTCCTACGAAGCAGGCGCTCTGCCAGGAGATTCTGGATGATGCGGATGCGTGGGCAAAGCAACTTTACGATAATCAGTACGTGGGCGATTATCTGGCGAAGCATGGCTACGTAGTCTTTTCGGCAGATGCTCCGATGTGGGGAGAACGAGGCCGCAAGGAGGGCGTGGATAGAAACAAATACGACCTGATAGCCGGCAACATGATGATGCTGGGTAGAGACCTCTCTGCCTTCATGACTTACGATGATATTTCCAGTACCGAGTTCCTGGCTTCGCTGCCGATGGTGGATGCGAAGCGTATCGGATGTGTGGGCTGTTCGATGGGAGCCTATCGTTCGTGGATGCTCTCGGCTTTATCGGATAGAATCAAGGCGGGTGCTTCCATCTGCTGGATGATTACTACCGATGCTCAGCTTACCCGGAGATTCGGAAGAAAGGAGAATGGCGGTTTTGCGAATTGTATCCCCGGTCTTCGCCAGTATCTCGACTATCCCCACATTGCTTCCCTCGCCTGTCCGAAACCGATGCTTTTCATCAATGGCACAAAAGACAAGCTCTTCCCGGTGCCTGGCGTAAAGGATGCTTTCGCCGAAATGCACAAGGTTTGGAAGAGTCAGGGGGCTGATAATCTGCTGGATACGGAGCTTTGGGAAATTCCTCATTCCTGCGGATTGAAAGCGCAGGAGAAGATATTGGAGTTCTTGGATAGGAATCTGAAATAAGAAGTAGGTAGTTCTTTGGTTGAAGAACAGAGGAAGATATATTCTTAAAAGAGCAGAAAGTAACTGGATTCCAGTTTGCTTTCTGCTCTTTTCATGTTGTCTATTGCTTTTGAAGTGTCATAGTGTAAAGGGTATTATTTTATTGGAATCCATGAATGTGCTGACAATGTGGCTGTTCCATCTTTATGAAAAGTAATGTTTTCATTGTTTTATTATTTTACGAATTATACTTTATAATCAGAAAGACATACAGACATTTACGCCAACTTTACCATCTGCATAGAAAGGTGTGCTTATCGTATGAAAGTTAGAGTGATGGCATTTGGATTTAGTGAATACTTTCGGATAAAGCCAATATGCAAACTTTGTACTGATAATACCAATACAAGCTCCTGCAACAACATCATTGAGATAGTGGCGATTATTGTAGATTCTTAAATATCCAGTAGTAGCTGCAATCAAATAGCCAGAATATCCTATCCACGGCGAAATATCTTTGTACTCTTGGTATAGAAATTCAGCTCCCATGAAGGCTGTTGCTGTATGTCCAGATGGGAATGAATTACGGGCATTGTTGTCAGGACGCTTTTCTTTAAAAGCATATTTCATACTATTTATGATTATTCCCATGGTGGCATACGAAAAGGCAAGAATACCGGTTCTGTCCCAAAATTTATGCTTTCCGTCAATACCTAATAAGTTGAGACCATAGACGGCAAGCATGGGGGAGTACTGCATGTAATTGTCGATTTTTACCTTATGTTTCCCCTTGGCTGATAATTTGTCTTGTATGTTCTCACGTTGTTTGGTCAACCATCCGTTATGAACATAGAAGGCTGAGGTTCCAGTGAGGACAATGGGTACAACTAATGTTTTCAACTTGAGACGATGAGTGTTGTCTGAGACAACAGAATCTGATAGTGTTGTATGGTACAAGCTATCTTGTGCATGTACGGATACAACACCACCAAAGAGGAAGAGTATGGATACAACTCTCCCATCTAATGAATGGAGTCTTTTCATTTTGAAGCGCTAATTGGGCGAAAAACTATCTTAGCGGTGGAATCGTGGGATTTCTTAGGTGGACTATGGAAAAGATAAAATGGCGTGAACGGCAAATTATCTGATTCCAAGGCCCTGAGAAAGCCCACACATACCGATAAGTCCCGTCCACACCAAAGCGCAGACGTTTACAGACTTATTCTTTCGGTAGGTGTTTCTATGAAATTTCTCAGGTTTCAGGAATCAACCGAATAAATAGCAAACGCGATTTCTTATTATGTTATTAAAATGTATTTTCTTATGCTCTTTTATTTTTTAATTTTTAATGTCTTGTAAGAAAGGATAGATGCATAGTCTTCCAATCTGTTGCAAAAATACAAAAACTTTTTGAATAACAAGAATGTTTTCTAAAAAACTTTTTATTCTCAAGGAATCATATTGCCTAAGCTTATTGTTGAATATGTGCGATAGATACTGATTAATCTATCTTAGATTTTAACTTTTTGCCTTTAAATCCACCAAAAGTATGTTTTTGTTTGAGATTTGAGGATTTTGACGACAAAATATTGTATCTTTGCACAGTTTGTTTAATATACATTAATTTAACGGCTGTTACATTATGAAGTTTTATGATCGGAAAAAGGAGATAGAGATACTGCGCAGAAACTGGGAAAAATCGGCTGAGCATTCCCTTTTCACTGTGATGATAGGCAGAAGGCGTATCGGAAAGACGCTTCTCTTGCTCAAGACAGAGCAAGAGCAGAAGTGTTTTGCTTGTGTTTTTATTCCCTTACTCCCGATTATGCAGCTTGGTTAATCGAGCGCAGGGATTTTTTTAATTAGTGATTTTGAAATAACTAACTGAGAAAATACTAAAATAAAGAAGAGCGGAAGAACAGCTTGGGGTTAACAGAGTTAACAGTTAACAGCTGATTTTCCGCTCTTTCTTCTATAAATCAGTAAAAGTCTACTACGCTAACGCCTTAAAAAATGGAGTTAGCGTAGTGAACTTTTTGAGTATGCTGAATGCGTCTTTACCACAACTCCTTAGGCGACAGGTCTTTGTCCTTTCTGCCCATCAAGTAGTAATCGGCAAGGAACTGGAGGTTTGCCTGCGTAATCTTCAAGCCTTCTTCCTTTACATACTGGCTCGTAAAGATGTTTGCGTCAGGAATCAGGTTGTTTTCTATCAGTTTGCAGACAATTTCGTAAGGGAATGGGAGACCATTGCCGCTGATAATGCCAAAGCTGTCGGTCTCTGCACGCTCCTGTACATAGTATGGGTTCTCAGGTGATGCGATGCAATGAGCCAGACCGAAACTGATGTTGATGCCTGTATATGGACTTCCGCTTAAGATGATGCCCTTCTCATATTTCTGAGGGAATCGGATGTCCTTTGGCAACTCGAACTCAATCTCCTTGAGGAATTCCTTCAGCGTCTTCACATCTTCCAGGAAGATGAACTTGTCTTCGTATCCCTTCGCCTTGAGCAGATTGTAGTCGTGAATCGCCTTCTCATGATCTGCCTTTTCATGTAGCTCTATAGCCTTCTTCCTGAACTCCTCATCCTCCCAGATCTTGTGGGTAGGCATGTTCCTGCAAATCTTGCGGAGCCATTCGTAAGAAGTGAGCGCCAGGAGATTGTTTCTGCCGGCGATGGTCATTTCCATCTGCACAGAATAAGCGAGCGGTTCGGTGAGACCCTGAGGCGAGTTTGCCATCTGCTGGAGGGTAAACTGCAGGCGCTTCTGGTTGCCCACGTTGAAATAGCAACCATAATGGAACCACGCCAGGGTGTCGCGACGGTGAATCTCATCCAACTCCTTGTTCTTCTCGATGTCCTCTTCGGTCGTTTCAGCGTTGCCCTCTATCTCAGGCATTTCGCTGAGATAAGTCAGAAGACGCTCGTTTTCCGGAGCAGTTTCATATTCTCTGTCGAGAATGTTGTAGGCAAGTTTGGCAGCCAGTTCCAGGGTTCCGAAGAGGAAAGGAACAGCTTCCTGTACGAAACTGCTCTGCTGGTAATGGTGCCAGAGCAGGAACTTGACATCAGCGATGTTGATTTCCTCAGGGTCGTAAGCCGGGTCATCTTCGTTGAGCGTACTCTTGATGAATTCGCTTTCTTTCTCATAGAAAGGAATGTAGGTGCCGTAGCGCTGCTTGCATTCTTCCGTGAAAGTTTTCCAGATGCCTGTGCCCGAAATCACATCTTCGAAATAACCGGCAATGCTGAGTGCCAGCTGCTTGGCGTCATCCATATTCTTGAAGTTATGGGTGTAGCACGCCTCGTCAAGAGCGTGGTATATTTCGTTGGCGAGTTCTGTATAATACAGATCTGTTTCGTCTGCTTTTTCGTATGGATGCAAAGCAATCCATTCTTGGGTGAAAATAACTTTTTTCATATATTTCAAGTTTTCTTGGTTATCTGTTTGTTGTAACTTTCATGCAAAGGTAATAAAATATTGCAGAAATCTGCAAGAAACTCACATTTTTTTCGTATCTTTGCACCCGAATTTAGGCAATCTTAATAAATGCGTGGGATTGCCGCAAGCGTTTCGGAAGGATTTTGCACCCTAATTCATGGCTGGGAGGGTGAATTCGGCCTTCCATTTAGATTATAATGAATTAAGGTTAAAAAGATTTGAAGACATTTGAAGAATTAGGCGTGAGCGAGGAGATTCGCCGTGCCATCGAAGAGCTTGGATTTGAGAATCCAATGCCAGTTCAGGAAGAAGTAATCCCATATTTGCTTGGTAATAAGAACGACGTGATTGCGTTGGCGCAGACCGGTACGGGTAAGACTGCATCTTACGGTATTCCGGTTATCCAGAAAACTGATGCCAGCAGCAAGCAGACACAGGCTATCATCCTCAGTCCTACACGTGAACTCTGCCTCCAGATAGCAGACGATTTGAACAGCTTTGCCAAGTACATCGACGGTTTGCATATTGCCGCAGTTTATGGCGGTACCGACATCGGAAGCCAGATTCGCACCTTGAAGCATGGTGTGCAGATTATCGTGGCTACCCCTGGCCGTCTGCTCGATTTGATTAATCGTGGCGTGGCTCAGTTGGAGAACGTGAACAACGTGGTGCTTGATGAGGCTGACGAGATGCTGAACATGGGCTTCTCTGAGAGCATCAATGCCATCTTCGAGAACGTTCCGGAAGATAGAAACACTCTGCTCTTCTCGGCTACCATGAGCAAGGACATCGAGAAGATTGCCCTCAACTACCTGCACGACCACAAGGAAATCGTGGTGGGTTCACGCAATGAGGGTGCTGAGCACGTAAACCACATCTACTATCTCGTAAATGCCAAGGATAAGTATCTTGCCCTGAAGCGTGTGGTGGACTTCTATCCACGCATCTTTGCGATCATCTTCTGCCGTACCAAGCTGGAGACTCAGGATATTGCAGATAAGTTGATTAAGGATGGTTATAATGCAGAGGCCCTGCACGGCGACTTGAGCCAGCAGCAGCGTGACCTCACCATGCAGAAGTTCCGCAATCATACCGTTCAGTTCCTGGTGGCTACCGATGTGGCTGCCCGTGGTCTGGACGTAGATGATCTGACTCACGTTATCAACTACGGTTTGCCTGATGATGTGGCAAGCTACACCCACCGAAGCGGTCGTACGGGTCGTGCCGGAAAGAAGGGAACATCCATCTCTATCATCCATACCAGAGAGAAGTTCAAGGTTCGTCAGATTGAGAAGCAGATTGGCAAGGATTTCGTGGATGGCGTTTTGCCAACCCCAGAGGAAATCTGCAAGAAGCAGCTCTTCAAGACCATGGATGACATCATGAAGACTGATGTGGATGAGGACCAGATTGAACCATACATGGCAGAAATCAACCGCCAGTTTGAGTACATCGACAAGGAGGACATCATCAAGAAGATGGTAACCATCACCTTCGGTAAGTTCCTCGATTACTATAAGAATGCTCCTGAGATTATCAAGCCAGAAACAGGCAAGGGTTCCCGTGGTGGCGAAGGTCGTGGAAGTCGTGGCGAGGGCCGTGGCAAGGTTTCCAATGGCCGCAGAAAGCATGAGACTGAGGCTGGTTTCAAGAGACTGTTCATCAACCTGGGTAAGGCGGATGGTTTCTATCCGGGCGAAATCATGCAGTATCTGAATAAGCACGTGAAGGGTCGTCAGGAGGTAGGTCACATCGACCTGCTGAGCAAGTTTGCCTACATCGAGGTGCCTGAGGAGGACGCTAAGCGCGTGATGAAGGCTTTGAATGGTACTGAGTACAAGGGCAGAACCGTGAGATGTAACGATGCTGATGAGGAAGGTCATGGCAGAGCAGCCCGCGGAGGACGCAGTTCTGAGGGCAGAGGCGGCCGTGGTTCAGAAAGAGGCGGACGCAGCCGCAGAGGTTCTTCTGATGATGCAAGAGACTCTCGTGATTCTCGTGGAAAGGGAGGACGTGGAAGCCGTGGCGGAAGAAAGTCTCGCCCTCAGGAGGATACAGGCGATTGGCGCCAGTTCTTCCAGAACAACGACAACGTGAAGTTCAAGGGTGAGGAGCCAAACTTCGAGGAAGAAGGTTGGGCTCGTCGCAGACCTAAGAAGAAGTAGTTTAGGCAGCGATTTATAATAAGATGAAAGCCTGCATCAAAGGGATGTTTTGATGCAATATCCATATTTTGCGGTAAAAATACAGCAATTTCTTTGGTAAATTGCGGTGTTTTTACCGCATTTTTTGTATATTTGCAGCCGTAAACATCAAATTTATTGTATCTTTATACGCAATTTTAACCCTAAAAGATATTCTGTAATAAGTTAATGAAGAAAACTATTCTTATCGCTTGTCTGGGACTGGTAAGTCTGGGCTTGCAAGCACAGAGCATTTCGCTCGCTGGTGAATGGAATGTGGAGTTGGGAAAGAGCGGTAGTGCTTTCGCCAAGAGTAAGCGTGCCTCGCAAGGTGAGGTGAAGCGTGCCATCCTCCCAGGCACCATCGACACGAACCATCTGGGATTCGCTCCGAAAGATACAATGGAAACAACGCATCTTACGAGACTCTATGCCTATAAAGGAGCTGCAAGATATTCCAGAACCATCAATATTCCGAAGGATTGGAAGAAGAAGCCGGTAGAACTCTTCCTGGAGCGTACCCGACCAACCTGGGTGTATGTGGATGGAGAACTGGTGGATTCCTGCAACTTCATCTCTACTCCTCAGCGCTATCTTCTGCCAAAGAAGGTGAAGCCGGGTAAGCATCTCCTGGAAATCGTGGTGGATAATGGAAGAGGTGTGCCTGATCAGGTTTACGGTTCCAGCCATGCTTATACAGAAGATACGCAGACCAACTGGAATGGAATTATCGGAAGGATAGAACTCCAGCTAGCCAGCTCTGTAGAGAGCAAATCTGCAGAAACTCTAACAGGAGCAATCCCTCGTAGTTCTGTAGTTTTTTCAGCAGGAGCAATCCCTAGCCGTTCTGTAGCTTCTCCTTCCGCCCTTCAGATGCCTGATTTCGCCAAGGATTTTCATATCAAGGACGCCCACTTTTACGCCAATGGTCATAGGATATTCCTCCGTGGCAAGCACGATGCGGCTGTATGGCCGCTGACGGGACATGTGGAAATGAGCGTGGAAGGCTGGATGAAGTATCTCGGAACCTGCAAGGAGTATGGAATCAACCATGTGCGCTTTCATTCCTGGTGTCCACCGGAGGCAGCTTTCGTGGCAGCGGACAGTCTGGGAATCTATCTCCAGCCGGAACTTCCTTTCTGGGGTTCTTTTGACAAGAAGGATGAGAAACTCATGACCTTTCTGCATCAGGAGGGAGTGAATATTCTGCGGGAGTATGGTCATCATCCATCTTTCAGAATGATGGCGTTGGGCAATGAACTCTGGGGCGACATCGACAAGATGAAGGAGTTTGTGGATGATTTCCGCAAGATTGCGCCCGATAAATACTATACCTTCGGAAGCAATTACTATCTCGGTTATCAGGGAATAAAAGAAGGAATGGATTACTTCACCACTTGTCGCATCGGAGGCGAGGGATGGGGCAAATACAATACTCATACCCGTGGTTCCTTCTCGTTTGCCGATGCCTACGATGGAGGAAGGATCAATCATTTCCATCCTAATTCTACAATGAATTTTGATGAGGCTTGCGATAAGGCAGGAATCCCAATCATCTCTCACGAAACAGGCCAGTTTCAGACCTATCCTGATTATCGGGAAATAAAGAAATACACCGGAGTGCTTCATCCTTATAACTTCGAAGTGTTCCGCCGCAGGCTGGCTGCTGCCGGAATGCTTTCGCAGGCTGATGATTTCCACAAGGCTTCGGGCTTATGGAGCGTGAAACTCTATAAAGCCGATATAGAGATGGATTTGAGAACCCGGAATATGGCGGGCTTCCAACTGCTCGATATTCAGGATTATCCCGGTCAGGGAAGTGCTTTCGTAGGCATCCTGGATGCGTTTATGGAGAGTAAGGGAATCACTACGCCCGAGGAATGGCGCCAGTGGTGTTCGCCTGTGGTTCCTCTGCTGGAAATGAAGAAGTTCTGCTTCGTGGATGGCGAGA
>ERZ1032113.107-NODE-107-length-27443-cov-69.586680_pt1 | contig 27443 bp, 21 predicted proteins | sample MGYA00518164_ERZ1032113 | MGnify/ENA primary metagenome ERZ1032113 (study PRJEB33719, sample SAMN04261305) | wastewater metagenome | biome: rural village; feature: human; material: feces | host: Homo sapiens | place: El Salvador | collected 2014-01-14 ... | reverse complement strand
TTTTTCTCCCCCGAAAATGAAAATGACCCTTAATGACCTTGACCCTTAATGACACTCTTGATGATTTCATATTTATAAAAATGATAGGGGCGTAAGTATTATTTAATATATTGTCTATAAGGTAGTTATGTCTATGTTGTTGTATGTGTACTCTAACTTTTGTGTATAACAAAAATCAACATATTAAGTCTAAGTTATAAGCTGTTGTACTGCTTAATTCTACTACTTTATCTTTCCTTTATTGTCGATTTTTGTCAAAAATACCTACCTTCTGAGCGCATTTTAGGATCTGAGGAGGGGCATTTTTCACTCCTAGAAGAGGGCTAAACATCTTCCAAAACCTCTTATTTTGCATTTTATCTTCTGAAAATGCAAAAAACTGCTGATTTTCGCATCATTTCATTTCCTGCTCATAAGAGTAAGGAAGATTTACATCTTTCTGAAGTTTTATATGTAGTTCAGATATTAACTAGCGACTTCAAAACTCCTTGTTTAGTGCAGAATCCTAGTATAATGACATTATCCTATTGTATGGTAACCATTATTTACATAATCTGCTTTTCCCCATTTCGCTGTCTAAGGGATTAAAATCCCTTTAGAAAGTCTTTTTCTACATTTTTGTGTTAATATTTATAATAAAATGTAGATGTTTCGCAATTATTTTGTACCTTTGAAGGCAATTCTGCTATAAAAAGCAGGCTATAAATATAAAATTTAATATATAAGGAAATGACAGAACAGCAAAAACAAGCAATTATAGAAAGTGGAAAGCAATATTTCCGTTCTATTATCATTCCTAATCATTTGAAGAATCTGAATAAGCTTCATCTGAGTAGCTTTGATATAAATCCGTTTCTAATCAACTATCTTGCAGCATTCATAAAGGAAGATTCTCAAATTATTGGTTTAGCTAAGGCTTTAGTTTATCCACATATATTTGATAAGGTTATTGATGCAAGTAGCGAACAAGATGTTCTGTCATTAGTTTCCCTGCTTCAGGAAGTTACCGGAGGAGCATCCAATTTTGATGGTATTGATTTCGAATTTGTTGATGCTGTTGATGGTCGCCGTAAATTCTGTCAGTTCAAGGCAGGAGTCAAAACGATAAACAAGGATGATATTGCCTCTGTTCTCTGTCATTTCAAACCTCTTATAAGCCAGCCAAGTTTAGACTTACAGTTTGAGAATCTCGTAGTAGGAGTTTTATATGGTGAGAAAGATAATCTTTCTGATTATTATAAGACGATAGCTACACATTATCCTGTGTTGTGCGGTTCTGATTTTTGGCAGCATCTTACGGGAGACAAGAACTTTTATGCTCGTCTGCTCAAGGCAATGGGAGAAGTTCTTGATGAAGGAGATTTTGATGGGAGCGAACTCATACAGAAACCAGTAAAGGAGATAGCAGAAGAAATCAGGCAGATATGTGCAAGGGGAATCTGATCATTCCGTTGAATAATGTGATAAAATTACCCACTTTCTCTTTTTTTGTGTTAACATATATAATAAAATGTAGTTATTTCGTTTTTATTTTGTAACTTTGGGACAATTTTGCATTTAATGTGCAAATAAAATAATAAAAATATGATAGAGCAGATTAAAAATAAAATACATCAACTGGTTCAAAAGTATGAACATGAAAGGGACTATTATCGCACATCTCGTTTTAATGAGACTCAAGTGCGTAATGAGTTCTTGGACCCATTGTTTGAGATTTTGGGCTGGGATATAAGAAATATTTCAGGAAAGAATACCAATGAACGTGAGGTGTTGCTAGAAGAGTCACTCAAAGCAGATGCTTCTACTCATTCTAAGAAGCCTGATTATACTTTTCGACTTTATGGTGAGCGGAAGTTTTTCTTAGAAGCCAAGAAGCCATGCGTCGATATAAAAAATGATGATGAGCCGGCTAAACAGGTTCGTCGTTATGGTTATACTGCAGGATTGAAGATTTCTGTTTTATCAAATTTTGAAGATTTATTTATTTATGATACGACTGCTCCTGTTGAAGAAGCTGATTCTCGAAACAAAGCATTGATAAAAGCGTATCATTATACAGACTATGAAAATGTAGCAGAGGAACTCCTCCGCTACTTAGGAAAAGATTCAGTTTATGACGGTAGCTTTGATGAGGTGTGGATGGATATAACAACGAATGTCGAACAAATATCTATAGATAAACTGTTTTTAAATCAAATCAACGAATGGCGTTTGTTGCTTGGTCAACAGATTTATGCAGCTATGCCTACAATAGAAATTAGTTATCTCGGAGATGTAGTCCAAAGCTACATCAACAAGATACTTTTTTTACGTGTCTGTGAAGATAGAAATATTGAGACTTATCAGGCTTTGCTGAAAATTGCAGATCATAATAGTTACAAGGAACTTGTATCAAAGTTTAAAGAGGCTGATAATAAATATAATTCAGGTCTCTTTGGGGAACTGTTGTCAGATGATATAATAAACAACGTGAGTTCGGCTTTTTGGAAGATTATAAAGCAACTATATTTTCCAGAGAGTCCGTATTCATTTTCTGTATTTTCATCTGATATTCTAGGACGTATCTATGAGATTTTTCTTGCTCAGAAGTTGGATATAAAAGATGGTGAATTAGTCATTGTCAATAAACCCGAGAATATTGAGCGAGACATCGTAACGACTCCTAATGTAATAGTGCGCGAGATATTGCACCAAACTGCAACAGAAATGATAATAGGTAAAAATGATTCTCAAATCAATGCGCTAAAATGTGCAGATATAGCATGTGGCTCAGGTGCTTTCCTGTTGGAACTTTATCAGTTCCTAAGTGATGCGCTTATTGATTATTATCAGAGTCACTGTCCATCTGTACTCATACAAACAAGCATTAATACTTACAAGTTGCCATTCGGAATAAAGCGTAATCTATTGGTTAATTGTATATATGGAGTTGATAAGGATTTTAATGCTGTTGAGGCATGTAAATTCGGCCTTTTACTGAAATTATTAGAGGATGAAGACGTTAATACACTATCTTCATTCCACCCCATCTTGCCTAATCTTGATGAAAATATTTTTTACGGAAACAGTTTGCTTTCTCCAGAGAATGTTCCATCAGAATTGGTAGAAGAGATTAATCCTTTCGGCTTTGAAGATAGAAAGTTTGATTTGATAGTGGGTAATCCGCCATATATGAAAACGGAAGATATGAAGAAATATACGCCAGCAGAAAAGAAACTTTATACAAAAGAGAAGCTATATGTGAGTAGTTGTGGGCAATATGATAAATATTTTTTATTTATAGAACGTGCAATGGGATTGTTGAAACCTCATGGCTTCTTAGGTTACATTGTGCCTAACAAGTTTATGAAAGTTGGTGCTGCTTCTAAATTACGTAAGTTAATTGCAAGTCGCAGAATTCTTAAGACCATCGTCTCTTTCGGAGCACATCAGGTTTTTGAAGATAAGTCAACTTATACTTGTCTTATAATATTACAAAATAGTGAACGTGATAAATTTATGTATTCGGAAGTAAGCGATTTCTCGGCATGGAAAGTTCGATCAAAAGATTCCAATTTATTCTATGAACGTGATACTACTATGCTTTCAGGGGATACATGGGTACTTTGTACAGATATCCAAATGAATCTCTTGGATGTTATAAGTCGTGGTACTAAAACTCTCGAAGAGATAGTAGGTAAAGATTGCATATTCAATGGGATCCAAACTAGTGCTAATCATGTTTATATCTTTATCCCAATAGAGGAAGATAGAGATACCTATACATTTTTAGCATTTAACGATAAAATATATCAGGTAGAGAAAAAAGTGACAAAACCGTATTTTGTGAGAGCAAAAAGGGAAGATGCATTAAATTCATATTGCACATTTACCCCAAATGCAAGAGTCTTATTTCCTTATAAAAGAAATTCGAGAGGTAAGTTGAAACTCATTCCTTTAGAAACCATTGAAAAGAGATACCCTCTGTTTTATGCCTATCTTATGGATGTTAAATCAGAATTGTCTAAACCATCAAGAGATATTCAACCAGTGCCAACTACGGCTAATGAGTGGTATCGTTATGGACGACATCAGAGTCTCGATGCATGTGAAAGAAGAGAAAAAATTATAGTAGGTGTTTTGTCTTTATCTGATAAATATGCAATTGACAAGAAAGGAACTTTGGTTTCGTCAGGAGGTACTGCAGGTTATTGCCTTGTTGGTATTCCTGCTGATAGCCAATATTCCATCTATTATATACAAGCAATGTTAGGTTCGGTACAGGGAGAGTGGCTTGCATCTCTATATGGCGAAATATTTCGTGGCGGATATATAGCTAGAGGAACAAAGGTACTCAAACAGATACGAATTCCTACTATTGATTTTTCAAATGCAGAAGAAAAAGAAAGACATGATGATGTTGTAAGAAGACAGAAAAGGTTAATAGTTCTAGGCGATAAAATTGCATCGGCAGAGGGTAATAAACGCAAACAGATTCCTTTGCAGAGGAAGTTTGACGCTTTAAAGCAAGAACAACAGAATGCCATTAATGTACTTTATGGTATGACAGAATCACAAGTATCAAAAATTCCTATAATAAAAAAATTATATGCAGCTAATTGAAAATGCATCAGAACAGAAACTAAGAGGAGCATATTACACTCCATCTGCCATTGCGGATTTTATCCTTCGATGGGGGGTTAATGGTAATGACCATATGGATATACTGGAACCTAGTTGTGGCGATGGTATATTTCTAGAGTGTATAGCTAATGCAAATATGCCTTTCAGAAGCATTACTGCCATAGAATATGAAACTGCAGAAGCAGAAAAGGCAAGAGCAATAAATCTACATGATTCAGAAGTTATAAATTCTGACTTTCATTGTTTTTGTCTTGATACAGATAAAAAGTTTGATTTGGTTGTTGGCAATCCTCCTTTCATACGTTATCAGTATTATGATGAGAATCAGCAGGTATTGGCTGATGAAATTTTCAAGCGTTCAAATTTAAAAAGAACAAAACTGACAAATGCTTGGGTTACGTTTGTTGTAGGTTCTTGCCAACTTCTGAGGGATAATGGCAAAATGGGATTTGTTATTCCTTCAGAATTACTGATGGTAAAGTATGCTCAGCAATTGCGCAAATACCTTGCAAAGACATTCAATAAGATTAATATAATTTCCTTTGAAAACCTTGTCTTTGAAGAAATTCAGCAGGAAGTCGTTTTGTTGTTGTGTGAAAAAAATGGAACTAACGAACATCTGATAGAACACATCGAGGTGCGTGATACAAAAGGATTATTGAATTTGGATCCACACAGATTGAGCTTTCCAACTAAGAAGATAGATTTTCACACAGACAAATGGACATGCTATTTTCTGGATAAGGAAGAACTTGAATTCTTGGAAAAAATAAAGAATCAGACGATGCCACAGATTTCATCCTATGCAGATGTGGAAGTGGGTATTACAACTGGTTCCAACAGTTATTTTACTGTGCCAAAATCTGTGGTTTCATTGTATCAGTTGCAGGAATATGCACGTCCAATGATTGGTCGTAGCGTACAGGTAAATAGTCTTTGCTTTACTCATAACGACTGGCTAAAGAATGTTGAGTCAGGCGCAAAGGCTCATCTTCTTGTATTCACTCCTGATGCGGATGTAAAGGGAAATAGTGGGGTTAAAGCTTATTTGGAAAATGGTGTAAAAGAGGGAGTGAATAAAGGTTATAAGACTAGTATACGCGATCAGTGGTGGGTAATTCCTTCTATTAAATTATCTGATGCATTATTCCTTCGTCGTAACAATCTTTATCCTAAGTTTGTTTTAAATGAAGCGGGAGCATACACTACTGATACGATGCATAGAGTGTTCATACATAAAGGAATCAATAAGAAAGCGTTTATAGCAAGTTATTATAATTCCTTATCTTTTGCTTTTGCAGAGATAATGGGTAGAAACTTTGGGGGTGGTTGTCTCGAACTTATGCCTAGTGAAGTTGAAGGAATTTATCTTCCTTACAACGAACAGAATGAGGATTTATTTAATGCGATAGACTTCATGCTTCGCAATAATACATCTGCAGATGAAATTCTAGATGTAACAGATGAAGTAATTTTGCACCAGCGAATGCATTTTTCAAAAGAGCAAGTTACTTTAGCTCGTTCTATTTGGCACAAGATAATGGACAGACGACTTAATCGTGAAACTTTGAAAAAGAAGGAAATGAAAGCGGTAGACTTGAAAAATAAGTATCACGAGCTCAACTTCCTCGACCTTTTCGACCAGTATGCACTCAATAGCATTACTGACAACAGTATGTTGCATGATGACATTAATTGGGAGAAATATGGGGGAAAGCCGCAGCAGGCGGCTATGGTGGATGAAACCAAGAATGTACTTATCTCGCTGGTAAAGAAAGACAACGAGAAGATGTTTCTTGACGGCTCTGCCACCATCTACTATACAGGCAAGAAGTTCCCAACATCGGTGGCTCTCAACAAGCTTTTCTACTTCATGCCTTATATAAAGGGTAAGGGTGTACGTGATTTATTCTTCATCAAAATAGCCCGTCTGGGTTATCGTAAGGAAGGAACAGCAGAAGAAGACAGAAATGATCTACGACTGGTGTTTGAAGTGGAGTTTGTAAAGCAGCTCTTCGAGGACTATAAGCCTGTAGAATTGAAAATTTGGCAAACTTTTACTGATACAACCGTTGATAAACTTATAAACAAATAAACATATATACATTTAAGACGATGTCTAAATTTGCAATTTACAACTACAATTTCTTGCGTATCATTGAACCTAACCCTGAATATCAGATTGAGTTTCCCGGCTGGATAAATGTGAATGTGAAAGAATCGTTTGATAATCGCCAGCAATTGCTTGAAGAGGTTTTGCTGGCTGATTTCGGGAAACCATTTCAGTTTGAGAATGCCAGAAAGAAACTTTTCTGGCACAAGCAGATAGTGAAGCCGCAAGATAACGTTTATGTGATGCGTGTGGCAAATGTTACGGATGTAACCATCACAGACGAACACCTCATGTCGAAAAAGTATGCTGATTATAGAAACTGTCTGGTCATCATCGACAATCGACCGGGAATCCAGCGTATCGCCATAGAGCGCAAGTCAAAGGCCTTCAGCCATACAAAGACGGTGGCTAACATCCTTGAAGCTTCCATCTGCAAGTGCTTGAAAGATAAACTGCTTAAGGTTAAGCTTTCTGCGGTTTATTCTACCAATGCTTTCTGGACTACGGTGCATGATCATCCTGAGGGATTCTGTAAGGTGAGATTTCATTTTCCTCATCTCAACCTCGACCGACTTACCAAGGCTATGGATAAATACCTTACAACGGCTCGCGAGGATTGGGATAGTGATCTTGATTTTTCGTTCGGTGCAAACGAGGGTGGAACAGTGTCGATTGATCCCGATAATAAACGTCAGACGGCGCTTATAGAGGGGGCATCCGGGGCTGGCATTTTTATTGAAATGTTTCCTAAAGGCAATAAACGCAAAGCTTTGCTCTGTGGCAAAGACCAATTCGTGGTGCAGGAGATTGATTCTGAGGTGTTCAATCAATTGGTAGATGGTACTCAGACGCTTCCCGGTATGGATAAATCTGCCATGGATCAGGTGAAGTTGTTCATGAAGAATATTCCAAATGTATTCTCCCATTAAGCTGGTAAATAGATGGAACCATTTGAACGTTTTTCAGAACAGAAACTGGAATATCTCCGTAGGCGTTATCGGGGTGATGATTTGTTTCGCACCTGGACAAGGCTTCTCTGTATTCTAGAGCAGCAGTTGCATGGGTTGAATGCTGTGGAAGTGTGGAGCGAAACAGAAATGGTTCGCCAGAGACTGTTGGAAATCAAGGACCATCGTGATAATGATGTTGAGTTTCTGTATGGAGATCTCATGAAGCGGCATCAGTCGAAGTACACCGTTGCCACCATCCTTACGGTACTCTTTACCCAAATGTGTGATGCTGCTCCTGATGAAGAAGATGATGCTGCCGAGCGTAATCCTAACCGAGCCATATGTAATGTCCTGGCTCGTCTGTTGATGCTTCGTGATATTAAGCCTTTCTCTGAAAAATTAATAAGCGCATTCAAAAGTCATCGTTACGATAACGAAGAAAACAAGATAATTTTACCTGTTACAGACTATATGGACGTTAAGACTCCTCTGGAACTGATGGATGAGGAAGCCCGGGAACAAGTTGAAAAGTGGGTAGAAGGAATTGAAAAACTTACATTGAAAATCAGACCCTTTTTGAAGATTGACTGGGAGGTTTATAAAGCTATTTGGCGAAAAATCTGCGCAAATCAAGAAATTGCCTTACTGCTCAATGATAAGCAACCGAATCATAAGAGTAATACCTGGGGGCATAATCTGAAACTGGTAGCCAATGTGCTGGGCATTCTGCATACTACTCCTTATGGGAACAAAGAAGAAGTACTTATGGGGAGTGTTCAGTCTATTAGTAATGCATTAGGGGTCAATGTGAGAGTCTACATTAGTAACCATGCCGACTTTGGAACAAGCAACACAACTTTGACCAGGGAATTGCATGCTAGAATTAAGCAATTGATAGCGTCAAGCTTCTGATAAAAGCTATCTGTTGTTGATAAGATAATATGGGGCGTTGATGGAAATTTCTATCAACGCCCTTTTTCTGCCTGATTATCAATTGATAAACTGCTGATAGGATTTTGCCGCATAATTCCGAATACTGTATTTTTATCTATAACCATTTATCCATATCTTTGCACTCGGATTTGAGATTCAACCTCTTATTTCCGAGTTTTTTGTTTTTATAATAACCTGAGCGGAGGCGGGGAACCTCACAACGTGATTGAAGATGGCCATCGGGAATCCACGGCTTCTCTCGCAAACCGATCAGGAATCATGGCAGATAATAAGAAGCATGAGAAAACGGCTCTGGGCATTGCCTATGAAGCCGTCATCAAGTTGGGCTATACGCACAGCAAACTGGTGAATCTCAATGAGGGCGTTAACTTCCATACTCTAAGAAATATCAGAGATGAGAAGAAAGTGAAGAAAGTGACGGAACGATTCTATCTGAAACTTTTCTTCGACTTAATTAATAAGGAATATAATCGGCGTATTACCAGTGGCGCCAATGGAGCAGTCAGCCTGCTTGTCGTGATGAAAAATATCCTTGAAGCTGAGCTGAAATAGACAGAAAGAGAAAAGCAGTGGAAAGATGAGGGGGGATTCTTCCACCAACTGTTCCAGCGCATTCAAAGACTTCTTATCTTTGCACCAGCTTTCAGCAAGATCGGAGTTGGAACTAATGAGCCTTGAAAAGGAAGGCGAGGTCTTGCAGTTGTTTTATTATGAACAGTAAGATCATGAGAGTGGTGCAGCAGGGCGAGACCTTCGCTGTGCAGAGTCAGAAAAGTGAGAACGGACAGATGATGAAATGCAACATCGTTCTCCAGGAGATGGGCGGCAAGTATGAGAACCAGTACGCTGCGGCAATGTTGGGCAATATGGCGCAATGTAAGTATGCTCCGGGCGAGCTAGTGGCGGTAACGCTCCGGTTCACTACCCATGAGCACAATGGTCAGGTTTATCAGGATATTCTGGTTACGGACATTGAAAAGGCTTTTTAAAGGTAAAAGGGTAAAAAAGTAAAAAGGTAAAAAGGGAGGCTTCGCTTGGAGACTTATTGCGGAGATTCTTAGTTATTAACTGAGTTGGGACTGAGGAGGATTTTCCATGGTAAAGCGCGCAACAATCCGGATGTTTCTTCTCCTAAAATTCAATTCAGATTATGGTTAAGAAAGTAAACAAGGTTCAGAACAATGCTCAGAATAATGTTCAGAACCAGCAGGTGAATAATAATGACTGCCAGCATGTGCAGTTGGGTGGAATGGCTTACTATGATGCTAAGCAGTATTTCCTCTTCAGTCCCCAGGAATCGGGGGTGAATAAGGTTCCTCGATTCCGTTCGATGGGCGTGGCTCAGCAAATGCCTGACGGAACGTTTGATTTCGTAGTGCAGCACCGCCTCAGAACTCAGTCGGAACTGATTAAGAAACTGGCGCATGGTCGTGTGAGCAAGACCAAGGACGGTGCTGTTCAGCTTACCTTGAAGGTGTTCTGTCATGAGGGAATCAACATCTCCCAAACGCTGGCTGTTGAGGCAGCTGAAGGTGCTGAGGCGGTATTGGATTACCAACTGAAACATTAGGATTTTTGTATTCAACTTAAAACGATAAGTAGAAACAGATAGATGAGTTGTTATTTAATAAAGGTGGAGAATGGGCACAAGGTTGCCCGCTCCATCACCTCGGAAGAGGAGTATAAGCAGCTGCGTGGAAGCAATGAGCAGAAGGCGAATCTTCGTCTGGCTCGTGCCGGAAACGATGCTGCGAAAAGAAGACTGGTGCAGTTTAATTATTCCGGGCATTATCCGCAAGGCGTGGTGAAGGGAATGAAACTGCCAAGCGGTGCTTTCGGATTTGATATGGATGAGCCGGAGGCTTTTGCCAAGGCAGCAAAGCTGCTGCTGAAGGAACCGGACAAGTACGGACTGCTGATGCTGGAACGCAGTGCACGACAAGGCGGACATGCGGTGTTTGAACGCGAAAAGGGCAAGACGGTTCTGGAGAATCAGGTGAGGATTGCTACGATGCTCAAGTGCGAAATGGATACTTCGGCTCACGACATTAACAGGGTTTATTTCACTACCACATCGGATGGCGAAGATTTGCTCTTCCTTTCGCCACGGCTCTTCAAGGATGAATACGATGAGGCTGCCGTGGCTGCTGAAGGGAAAGTGCTGGAAGAGCGTGAAAGATACGGACAGGAGGAACTGCCGGAAGGGGCGCACAAAGCGAACAAGCATTATGAGCCCTGGAAGGAAGAATTCAAGAAGGATTCTCAAGGGGTTTTTAAGGGTCAGGAATTTAAGAATTCGAGAATTTCTACTTCTGCTGCGTCAGCCTCAGCTGCTTCAACTTCTTCTGCTGCGTCAACTTCTTCTACTTCAACTACTTCTGCTGCTCAGGACAATTATCTCGGGATTCCTTATGGGGAAATCATTAAGAAGTGGTGGCAGATGTATAATGATGGGCAGGAGCCGATGCGCTCTAACCGCAATACGCTGACCTTTGAGCTGGCTGTGAACCTGCGCCACATCTGTGGTTTTGACCGCAATCTGCTGGCTCAGATTATTCCCTGCTACGATGGGTTTCCCGAACAGGAAAAGATGGCTTGCATCAACTCGGCATTGAACGAGAAAATCACGCAAATGCCTAAGCGACTGAAGGATGTGCTCTCTGCCATCCGTCAGGAACGAATGAAGCAAGGAAATGCAGGTGGTGGTTCGGCGGCTGACAATGAGGCGCTGGTAAATGCGCTGGACGAGGCTAACGCCAAGGATGATCTGTTCTATTATAATGCGCTGCCTAAGTTGCCGCAAGGCATTCGGGATTCCATCAGCGCAGTGGGTCCGGCACTGGCTCTGCCTGTAATCACAGCCATCTGTCCTGCCATCGGAATGCTCGCAACGGGCGTGAAGGTTTCCGTTCATGGCAAGATGAACTCGCTGAACCTCATCTCCTACATCGCCGGAGATTTTGCATCTGGCAAGGGTAGTATTGACCCCGTGATTGACGCATGGACTTCGGAAGTGAAGGAAATGGACAAAATGTATCAGCAGAAGGAGGATGAATGGCGAGCCAAGAAACGTGCAGCCAAGAACAAGAAGGAGCAGCCGGAAGAGCCGAAACTGCCTGTAAGATGCTTGACACTGAACAATACGGTGGCGAATCTGGCTGAACGACTGGCGAACACGGAAGGCAAGCACGCCTTCTCGTTTACTCCGGAAGCTGACACCGTAGCGCAGAAGTGGAAATCAGCGATGAGCGATTTTTCCGTTATGTTAAGACAGGCTTACGACGGAACAAGCTATGAGCGTGAAGCAAGAAGTGCAGATGCAGTGAATGTTCATATAGACAGACTGTTATGGAACGTAGTGATGTGTGGAACGCCTGATGCGCTCTATCGAGTGGTAAGCAATTATACGGATGGTTTCCAAAGTCGTATCATCGTGGCAAAAACGCCCGATAATACCTTCACTCCACTTTCTGACAACATGTATGTGATGAACGAACGCCAGCGCGACCGCATTATTCAGATAGCTCATCTGCTGCCGCTGATGTCGGGTGAGGTGGTTCTGCCGAAGCTGGAGGAAAAGGGTAGAAAATGGCTGGAACAGATCAGACTGGAGACGATGAAAAATGACGACAAGGTGAAAGCCCGCCAGCGTTTCCGTATCTGTCCAACCACCATGCGAATGATGACCTGCATCATGCTCTGCAAGGTTCTGGAAACGCTGATTCAGAAGCATGGATTCAATGGAGCCGAGAAACAGCTGAAGGAGTCACCTGATTTGTGGAAGGGAATGCTCGTAAAGACGCAGACACCAACCATGCTCGAAGCCTTCAATATCCTGGCAGATTATCAGTTGGACAATGCACTCTACTTCTTCCGTAGTCGCATAGAGGATGCGTTCTCATCCAAGAATTATTGCAGTCAGTCGCCCTACGATCGTACACATAGAGGTAAGAATGATTCCATCTTCGAACGTCTTGACGTAACTTTCACCTTTGAGCAGGCAGAGCAGCAGAGTGTTGCCGTAAAGGGCGCAACTGCTACCCATGAGACGGTAAGGCAGATGCTGAAGAATTGGAAGCGTCAAGGTTTGATCAGTATTTTACCAGACAAGCGTTATCAGAAAGTTACTTCTATCATATAAAATCCGGTCATTTCCGGTCATGGTCATTTCCGGTCATTTTGGTTTTCGGTTCTTAAATCAGCCTTAATGGCCGGCCTTGATCCAATTATTCATTATCAATTATTAATTGTAAATTATCATGAACATCAATATATTCCGCCGTCGCTTCACTCCATGGAGTGTGGATGGCACAATGGTTATAGGTGGCAAGATTTTCTGCGACACCTTAGAACGTCCTAACCGACATTTGCCAGCAGGACGTTATAAGATTTCTCTCATTCCTACCAAGCAAAAGAAGGTGTCGGAGACAAAGAAGAAAAATAAGTATGAAAGAGGAAAATATGAAATTGTTATCAAGCCTGTTATTCTGTTAAGATCCAATTACGTGCCTCGTACTGTTAGGCGCAGAGCTCGCTTCGTGCCTGGCAACGGTCCGCTACGTCTGAGAAACAAGAGTATCATTCTGGGCAAGTCTCATTATACCGGAATCGTTACGCAATCAGAAAAATGCTATAATGAATTTTGCCAGTTGTTGGATGAAGAATTCAAGAGGATGAAGAAAAAGCATCTACCGTGCAGAATCAATCTGTTTATCAGGGATTTGGGTGTTGACGAAATCCCCTTCAATTATCTGCTTATTTTTCAATAATTAATATTCAATATCATGCGTAAGATAAAGGAAATCATCATTCATTGCAGTGCGACCAAGGAAGGTCGCAACTTCACCGTAGCGGATATTGACCGCTGGCACCGGGAGCGCGGAATGCGCTGCATAGGCTATCATTTCGTGATTTATCGTGACGGCAGCATTCATGTAGGCCGTGCGATAGAGGAGGTTGGCGCCCATTGCAAGGGCCATAATTCCATCAGTATAGGCATTTGCTACATCGGCGGCTTATCAAAGAAAGGTAAGCCGAAGGATACAAGAACCCGAGAACAGAAAGCGGCAATGCGCTCGCTCATCGAGCAGCTGAAGGAGGAATATCCATTAGCCACGATTCATGGTCATAATGAATTTGCCAACAAAGCCTGTCCCTGCTTTGATGTAAAGAAGGAGTGGGGGAAGGAGTAGACACAAAAAATAGCGGATCTTTCACAGACCCGCTATTTGATATTTAATAAATACTCTGGAATGAATTTTAATCATCACCAAAAATAAAAGATGCCTTATACAATGCCCTGAGCCATCATAGCCTTAGCTACCTTCAGGAAGCCGGCTACGTTTGCACCCTTTACGTAATTTACGTAACCGTCTGGCTCTGTACCATACTTCACGCAGTTAGCGTGAATATCGTTCATGATGTCGTGGAGCTTAGCATCAACCTCCTCACGAGACCACTTCAGACGCTCTGAGTTCTGGCTCATCTCAAGACCTGATACTGCAACACCACCTGCGTTGGCTGCCTTACCTGGAGAGTAGAGAATCTTAGCATCCTGGAATACCTTGATAGCCTCTGGAGTAGAAGGCATGTTTGCACCCTCGCTTACTGCGATTACACCATTGGCGATGAGAGCCTTAGCTGCCTCCTCGTTGATTTCGTTCTGAGTAGCTGATGGGAGAGCGATGTCTGCCTTCTCAAACCAAGGCTTAGCACCTGCAACATATTTTACACCATACTTCTCTGCATATTCCTTGATACGGCCACGCTCTACGTTCTTGAGCTCCATGATGTAATCGAGCTTCTCGCGGTCGATTCCGTCTGGGTCGTAGATGTAACCGTCTGAATCTGAACATGTAACTGGCTTAGCACCCAACTGGAGCAACTTCTCCATAGTGTACTGCGCTACATTACCTGAACCTGAAACCAAAACAGTCTTGCCCTTGATGTCAATACCCTTGGTAGCGAGCATGTTGCAGAGGAAGTATACGTTACCGTAACCTGTAGCCTCAGGACGGATCAATGAACCGCCGAACTCCTGACCCTTACCGGTCAAGACGCCCTGGAACTGGTGTGTCAACTTCTTGTACATTCCGAAGAGGTAACCTACCTCACGGCCACCTACACCGATGTCACCAGCTGGAACATCCTCGTCTGGACCCATATGACGATAAAGCTCTGTCATGAAAGCCTGGCAGAAACGCATTACCTCGTTGTTGCTCTTGCCACGTGGAGAGAAGTCAGAACCACCCTTAGCACCACCCATTGGGAGAGTAGTAAGAGAGTTCTTGAATGTCTGCTCGAAAGCCAAGAACTTCAAAATACCCAAGTTTACTGACTTGTGGTAGCGAAGACCTCCCTTGTAAGGGCCAATCGCGTTGTTGTGCTGTACGCGGTAACCCATGTTAGTCTGTACGTTGCCCTTATCATCTACCCAAGATACGCGGAACTGGATGATGCGGTCTGGAATGCAGAGACGCTCGATGAGGTTTGCCTTCTCAAACTCTGGGTGCTTGTTGTACTCTTCCTCGATAGTACCGAGAACCTGACTAACTGCCTGAATGTACTCAGGCTCGTTTGGGAATCTTCTTTGGAGATTCGCGATTACTTCTGATGCTTTCATAATCTTTTAATCTTTTATTGAGTTTAAATTCTTATTTCTTATTTCTGCTTGCAAAGATACATGTTTTTCTCGAAAACACCAACAAAAAGAAAGAAAAAATGCAGAAAAAGTAGAAAAAAGATATTTTTTAACATTCTTAATCACGATTTGTAGCGTTTTTGTGTACGCACACCTTATTATATAAGAGACGTTTTTCGGGGTTTTAGCCTTTATCTCTGTTTCAGGAAATCTTGCATTCTGACGACTTCTGTTTATCTATCCTGCGCCATAGGGCATAGATGAGCAGGATGACAGCGTAGAGACCGAATACCTGAGGCAGACTGATTTTTACGTTTTCGATGCTTGCTCCAGGCAGCATGCTGATCAGTTTTATGGCTGTATTCAAAAACTGGGTGATGCTGGTCAGGGCGCCTGATGTAAGGCTGATGAGTGGGGCGACAACCGGTGCTATGGGTGCCCATAACGTGAGTGGGGAGAACAGGATTAAGGCTGCTCCAAGATATAGGATGAGGGTTGCTGCGGGAATGGCGATGTAATTGGTGAGAAGTGAATAGCACGATATTCTGCCGAAGGTGTAGACGATGACCGGAAGGGTTCCTATCTGGGCTGCCAGTGAAACGCAAAGGAGTCCCCATGCCCAACGGATGAAACGGCTGCGGATGGGGAGGAGGGTGTAAAGGGGTGTGAAGAACAGCAGAATGGAGGCTACGGCCAGGAACGAAAGCTGGAAACTCAACTCGAAAAGATAGAGCGGACTGATGAAAAGCATAAATATATAAGCTGAGGCTAAGGTGTTGAGCGGCAGACCAGTACGATGGAAAGCTAAACTTAAGCTGTAGGCTGAAAGCATGATGGCTGCACGGACTGCACTTGCCGGCAATCCTATGAGAAAAACGTAGGTCCAGATGGAGATGAGGGACAGGATGATGGTGTAAACTGAGTACTTTCTGCCGCCTAGCAGAAAGATGAAAAGCTGGAAGATAATGCCTATATGAAGTCCGCTTACTGCCAGAATGTGACTGGCTCCGGAAATGGAGAAACTGTTTCGGGTGTTCGAGTCGAGTGCGCTCTTGTCGCCCAGCGCCATGGCTGCGATGACTGCATAGTCTTGCTGTTTTACGTGAAGGGAAACCAGTTTGCTTTCAATATTGCTTTTATAGCGTTCGGTATTGATTTTTGCCCGTGTGAGGTAAGACAGTTCCTGCCAGTTTTTCAGTTGTGTAGAGGATTGGGAATCAGCAATTTGCTTACAGGTAAGAAAAGCCCCAAGGCTCAGGATGCATAAATGAATCATCACGCATTGGGAGTAGATGAGAAACTGGTGGCTCCTGCTGAAGTAGGCTTTTTTGCTTAAGAACTCAGTAAGGAAAAAGATGATGCTGCCAAGGGCGCATGAAATGATGGAGATGATGAGCCAGAAGCGCATGTTGAAATCATCATAGCCCCATTTGGCTATGATGATTCCGATCGTCAGTGTGAGGCTGATGGTCATGAGCGGGGTGAGGGGTAGCTCTTTCATCATTCCTCTTTCCTTTTAAAAGATAATTTATTTCCTATTTCTTGAATCCGAAGATGCGCTTGATGAATTTCTTCACAGCGTTTTCTTTCTTCTGTGGATTTACGATAGGAGTGTGCTTGCGTGCAGCCGGCTTGTCGCCCTTTTTCTGGGCTACGCCTCTGCCACGGCCGTTGCTGCCTGGGCGAACATTGTTCTCGGTGCCTGGGCGCTGCTGGTTGCTGTTATTGCTGTTATTGCGGCGCTTCTGGCTGTTGCTGTTCTTTGGCTGCTCGCCTGGCTGGGCTGGCTTTCTGTTCTGCTGCTTTGCGTTCTGCTGCCTGTTGCCCTGCTGTGGCTGCTGCTTTGCGTTCTGCTGCTTGTTGCCCTGCTGAGGCTGCTGCTTTTGGTTCTGCTGCTTGTTGCCCTGCTGAGGCTGCTGCTCGTTGTTGCGTGGCGCTTTTTCCTGACGCTCGTTTGGCTTGTTTGGCTTGCGCTTGTGAGAAGTCTGGTCGCGGTCTTTCTGTCGGCGGTTCTTGGCGCTGTTCTTTCCGGCCTCGCCGTTTCCGCCGTTACCGCGTCTGTTGTTTCTTCCGTTTGCGCCTTTCTTCTTCGGCTTGTTGAGCTTGATGTATTCAGGACCTTCGCCGCATTCCTCAGGGAGAGGCATCTTGTCTACCACCTTCTCGAGGAACTTCTCAATCTGCTGGAACCAGTACTGGTCTTCTTCGCTCACGAAGGTGATGGCTCTACCATCGCGGTTGGCACGGGCTGTACGGCCGATGCGGTGAACGTAATCTTCTGTATCGTGAGGAACATCGTAATTGATGACCATCTCAATATCATCGATGTCGATTCCGCGCGCCACAATGTCGGTAGCTACGAGAACATCATACTGTCCGCTCTTGAACTTGAACATCACATCATCGCGTTCAGCCTGTTCCAGGTCGCTGTGCATGGCTCCGCAGTTTACTCCAATCTGCTGGAGGGAAGCTGCGAGTTGCTTCACCTTGAATTTGCTGCCGCTGAAGACGATGACACGCTTCAGGTCGCCTGCCTTGAAGATGTCCTTGATGATGGTCATCTTCTGGGTTTCGTAGCATACGTATGCTTCCTGCTTGATTTTCTCGGCTGGCTTGCTGACTGCAAGTTTGATTTCTACCGGATTCTTGAGCAGAGTCTTAGCCAGTTCTTCTATCTTCTCAGGCATGGTTGCCGAGAACATGATGGTCTGGCAGGTCTTTGGCAGTTTTGCCGCGATGGTCTTGATGTCTTCTGAGAAACCCATGTCGAGCATGCGGTCGGCCTCGTCAAGAATGAAGAAGCTTACCTTGCTGAGGTCTACATTGCCCAGAGAGATATGGGAGATGAGGCGGCCCGGGGTGGCGATGACTACATCGGCGCCCATGCGGAGGCTGCGCAACTCCTGATCGTAACGGTTGCCGTCGTTGCCGCCGTATACGGCTACGCTGCTCACGCCCTGCAGGTAATAGCCGAAGCCTTGCATCGCCTGGTCAATCTGCTGGGCGAGCTCGCGGGTTGGTGACATGATGACGCAGTTGATGGCGTCTTTCGGATAACCGCCGTCATCGAGCTTGCTCAATACTGGCAGCAGATAGGCTGCGGTCTTGCCGGTTCCGGTCTGGGCTACGCCCAATACATCGTGACCTTCTAATATCTCTGGAATGCACTTTTCCTGTACAGGAGTGCAGGTGTCGAAGCGCATGTCGTATAATGCGTCGAGCACGTTGTCGTTTAAATCTAATTCGTCGAAATACATTTTTTTTTTAATGTTGAATGTTGAATGTTGAATGTTGACTTTTTACCTCGGTGCCTTGCGGTAGCAGAAGTAGGCTACGATGGCGAAGAGGAAGTTTGGAAGCCACGCTGCCAGAACAGGCGGGAAGTTGGCCTGGATGGCGAAGGTGGCAGAAACCGTCTGCAGCATGATGTAGCCGAAACTCAGCGCAAGACCCACGCCTAATGCTGCTCCCATGCCGCCCTTGCGCTTGCGGGCTGAGAGGGAGACACCGATGATGGTGAGGATGAACGAGGCGAAGGAAGAGGCGATGCGCTTGTGGTATTCTACCTCGTACTGCACTACGTTGCCCGAACCGCGGTTGATCTGCTTGGAGATGTAATCGCGGAGCTCAGGACTGGTGAAGGTTTCCTGCTGACCCTTGGAATAGACCAGGTCGGTAGGTTCCATCATGATGATGGTGTCCTTCTGCGCTCCGCTCGTAATATGCTCCTTCATGCCCTGGAGCTTGCGGATTTTCCAGTTGCTCAGTTGCCAGTGATACTTGCTGTCGGAAATGGTGTCGTACTGGATGTCCATCGCTGTAAGGTGGCTTACGAGTTTCTTGTCCTGGAACTTGTCGAGACAGAATCCGTAGCCGCGTTTCATGCTGTTGTCGTAATGCTGCATATAGGCAATCACTCCCTTGTCTACCTGCAGCTGTACATTCTCGGCACTGGTATTCTTCTTCTTGTTCTTGTACATCGTCTCGAAGTTCTGCCTGATGACGGTTCCGTGGGGAATGACGTAGGCTGAAAGCCCGAAGGAGAGGGCTGAGAGCAGCACGCAGGTAATCATGTATGGGCGGAGGAGACGCTTGAAGGATACTCCCGACGCCAGGATGGCGATGATTTCGGAATTGCTTGCCAGCTTGGTGGTGAAGAGAATGACCGCCACGAACACGAACAGCGCACTGAAGAGGTTGGCAAAATAGGGCACGAAGTTGGCGTAGTAATCGAAGATGATTGCGCGCGCCGGTGCATGGTGCTCTGTGAATTTCTGCAGGTTCTCGTTAAAGTCGAAGACGATGGCGATGGAGATGATCAGGGCGATGGAGAAGAAATAGTAGCCCAGAAACTTCTTGATAATGTACCAGTCGAGCTTCTTGATGTACCTGAACGGGTTGAGAAACCGGAATATGCGCAGGAACCGGAGCTTGTGAGCCAGCCAGCGCACAGCCCTGATGAGCCACCCGAACTTGCGGGAAGCCCATCGGCCGGTGCGGTAGAGCCGGCGGTGTTTTCTTATTTTCTTAAAATCTTTCATGATGCTTGCTTACTTAAATTCTTCGGCCAAGCTGGTCGATGATGGAATTCTTCCATGCCACGAAATCGCCCTGCTCGATATGATGGCGGGCATCGGTCACGAGGCGCAGATAGAAAGAGAGGTTGTGGATGCTGGCTATCTGCATCGCCAGCAGCTCCTGGGCCTTGAAGAGGTGGTGGAGGTAGGCCTTCGTGGTTACGAGGTCGATGTCGCAGCCGTCTGGATCTACCGGACTGAAATCTTTCTCCCACTTCTTGTTGCGCATGTTCATCGTGCCCTGATAGGTGAAGAGCATGGCGTTGCGGCCGTTGCGGGTCGGCATTACGCAGTCGAACATGTCTACGCCGCGCTCGATGGCTTCGAGGATGTTCTGCGGGGTTCCTACGCCCATCAGATATCTCGGCTTGTCTTTCGGCAGGATTTCGTTCACTACTTCTATCATCTCATACATCACCTCGGTAGGTTCTCCTACGGCAAGTCCGCCGATGGCATTTCCGTCGGCTCCCTTGTCGGCAATGTATTTGGCTGCTTCGCGGCGCAGGTCCGGGAAGGTGCAGCCCTGAACGATAGGGAAGAGACTCTGCTGATAGCCGTAGAGGGGCTCGGTTTCGTTGAACCGCTTGATGCAGCGGTCTAGCCAGCGCTGGGTGAGCATGAGGCTGTTCTTGGCGTACTGGTAATCGCTCTTTCCCGGTGGACATTCATCGAAGGCCATCATGATGTCGGCTCCGATGACGCGCTCGGTGTCCATCACATTTTCCGGTGTAAAGAAGTGCTTGCTGCCGTCGATGTGGGAGCGGAACTCGCAGCCTTCTTCCTTGAGCTTGCGGATGCCGGTGAGCGAGAAGACCTGGAAGCCGCCGCTGTCGGTGAGGATAGGACGGTCCCAGCCGTTGAACTTGTGCAATCCGCCTGCTGCCCTGATGACGTCAAGACCTGGGCGCAGGTAGAGGTGATAGGTGTTGCCGAGGATAATCTGTGCCATGACCTGCTTCTTGAGTTCCTCGAAGTGGACGCCCTTCACGCTTCCTACGGTTCCTACGGGCATGAAGATTGGGGTCTTGATCTGTCCGTGGTCGGTGGTAATGATGCCTGTACGCGCATCGCTTGCTTTATCTGTTACTTGTAATTCAAATTTCATTTCTATTCTTTTTTATCATTTTCCTCAATACTGAAGTCTGTAGGGTTTTTCACCTTCTCGTCGGTCAGCGCGAACTGCCAGACGTCAGCCACATTCTCTACATAGTGGAAGTCTACGCCCTTGAGATATTTCTCCGGTATTTCCTCTACGTTCTTCTGGTTCTCCCTGCACATCACGATGTGCTTGATTCCTGCCCGCTTGGCTGCCAGAATCTTCTCCTTGATTCCGCCTACCGGGAGCACTTTGCCGCGGAGGGTTATCTCGCCGGTCATGGCTGTGTTGGCACGCACCTTGCGCTGGGTGATGGCTGAGGCGATGCTGGTGGCGATGGTGATTCCGGCAGAAGGACCGTCTTTCGGGGTGGCTCCCTCAGGCACGTGGATGTGGATGTTCCACTGCTCGAAGATGCGGTAGTCTACCTGCAGCAGGTCGATGTGCGACTTGACGTATTCCAGTGCGATAATAGCCGATTCCTTCATCACGTCGCCCAGATTTCCGGTCAGGGTGAGCTTGCCAGCCTTGCCCTTGCTGAGCGAGGTTTCGATGTAGAGGATTTCGCCGCCCACTGAGGTCCAGGCGAGTCCGGTTACCACTCCTGCATAGTCGTTGCCCTGGTAGATGTCGCGGTTAAACGGCGGATTGCCCAGCAGGTCTTTTACTTCGGCAGGGGTGATGGTGTAGTTCTTCAGCTCCTGGTTGCAGGCCAGTTTGTAAGCCATCTTTCGCAGACTCTTGTCAATCTGCTTCTTCAGCTGTCTTACGCCGCTCTCCCGGGTATAGTGCTCGATGATGAACTCGAGGGCATTCTTGTTGAAGCTTACCTTCGGCGAAACCTTGTCGAGTCCGGTGCTTTCCAGCTCTTCCGGTACGAGGTGGCGCTTGGCAATCTCTGTCTTCTCTTCGGTGATGTAGCCGCCTACTTCTATCAGCTCCATACGGTCGAGGAGCGGACGCGGAATGACGCTCAGGTCATTGGCGGTGGCGATGAAGAGCACCTTGGAGAGGTCGTAATCCATATCGAGATAATTGTCGTGGAAGGCATTGTTCTGTTCCGGGTCCAGCACTTCGAGCAGGGCTGATGCAGGGTCGCCGTTGAAATTGCTCTGCGCCACCTTGTCAATCTCGTCGAGGATGAAGACCGGATTGCTGCTGCCTGCCTTCAGCATGTTCTTGATGATGCGGCCCGGCATGGCTCCCACATAGGTGCGGCGGTGACCGCGGATTTCGGCTTCATCGTGCAGACCGCCCAGCGACATGCGTACATACTTGCGCTTCATGGCTGCTGCGATGCTCTTGCCCAGACTGGTCTTTCCTACGCCCGGAGGACCGTAGAGGCAGAGGATAGGACTCTTTCCGCCGCCGTTCAGTGCTCTTACGGCGAGGTATTCCAGAATGCGCTCCTTTACTTTCTCCATGCCGTAGTGGTCGTGGTTCAGAATGCGCTTGGCACGGGTCAGACTGAGGTCGTCCTGGGTGTAGGAATTCCAAGGCAAATCTACCATCGTCTGCAGGAATCCAATCTGTATAGAGTAGTCAGGACTCTGCTGGTTCAGCGTGTCGAGCTTGGCGATTTCTTTCTTGAAAATTTTGGCGGTTTCCTCGCTCCAGTTCTTCGTTTTCGCCTTCTCCAGAATCTCCTTCTTCTCCGGACTGGCGTTGCCTTCTCCCAGTTCTTCCTTGATGTTCTTGATCTGCTGCTTGAGGAAGTATTCCTTCTGCTGTTCATCGAGGTCGTAGTGGGTTTTGTTCTCAATCTCAGTCTGGATGCGTAGCAGATGGCGCACCTTGTTCAGGGATCTGATGGCAATCATGATGCGCTCGCTGAGTTTTTCCTCTTTCAGCATCTTGATTTTATCCTCGATGGAGAAAGGGAGGAGGGAGCACATGAAGTTGCACTGCATGTGAATGCTCGAGAGTTCGTTGATGGCCTGGATAGCATCATCTGAATAGTTGGCGCTCGATTTGATATAGTCTGTCGCTTCGTAATGGAAGTTCTCGTAGAGCATTCTGAAGAGTTCATCGTTGTTCTCGTCAGGCCATTTCTCCGGAAGACTTTTTACGTCAATTACTGTGTAAGGCTCTTTTTGAACGAGATGTTTCATCTGACATCTGCCCAGACCCTGGATGATGATGCTCATCTGCTCTGTGCCAGGCATCTTGATCACCTTGATGAGTTTGGCGAAGACGCCTACAGGGTAGAGGTCTTCTTCGTAGGGCGATTCTGTATCTTTGTTCTTCTGACAGAATACGCAGAATATGGTGTCTGGTTTCTTTTCCAGCATCCGGACGAGATTCAGACTTTCCTTTCTGCCCACAACGATAGGGGTCATGTTGGTAGGGAAAACTACAATATCTCGCATGCAGAGGGTAGGGTACAAGCCTTCTTCCTGGTCTTCGATCAGGGTTTTCGGGTCGCCCTCGTAATCTGCAATCATTTGTATTCGGGTACTTGTTCTTCTATTATCCATTTTGTTATGATTTCTATTTTCCGTGCAAAGGTACTCATTTTTTGTGAAATATCGTGGAAGATAATAGATTATTTCATCATAAAAGTGCTTTTTCTATATATTAGTACCCGTTTTTATAGATGTAAGTAGCTGCTTTTGCAGGTGGAAGTGGCAATTTCTGCTGCTTGCGATAAAATAAATCGGCGGCGCATTCGTTTTCTTCTGTAAAGAGACAGAAGAATTTATGGGTAATTTTCGATTTAAACAGTTTGAGATAGAGCAAGACCGTTGTGCCATGAAAGTGGGAACTGACGGCGTTTTGCTGGGTGCATGGGCGCAAGGTGGCAGGCGGATTCTGGATATTGGTTCCGGAACGGGACTGATTTCGCTCATGATGGCGCAGCGTTTTCCTGAAGCTGAGGTAGTGGGGATTGATATGGATGCTGATGCTTGCGGACAGGCGAGGGAGAATGTGATGGCAAGTCCGTTTCGCGACAGGGTGGAAATAGAATGCTGCAGACTGCAGGATTTCGGAGCTGATGGTTGTGCTTTGGAAACTGCTGGCTTGAAGGCTGGTGCTTCTGAAACTGGTGCTTTGGAAGCCGGTGCTTCTGAAGCCTCTTCAAGCGTTTTTGATGCGATAGTGAGCAATCCTCCGTTCTTTGTAGATAGCTTGAAAAATCCGGACAGTAAGAGGACGATGGCGAGACATACGGACAGTCTTCCGTTCCGCGATTTGTTTGCGGGTGTAAAACGGCTACTTTCTGATGATGGTATTTTCTCTGCAATTGTTCCTGCTGAAGTAGTGGAACAATTTGTTGCAGAGTCCTGTATATTAGGCTTTTATCTTGTCCGTAAGTGTGGCGTAAAGACGGTAGAGCGCAAGCAGCCAAAACGCTTTATGCTGAGCTTCGCCAAGCATCGTATTTCACCTTATGAAGAGCATGTAGAAACGATGATGGATTCGCAGGGAAACCGCTCGGAATGGTATAAGAAAATAACGGAAGAATTCTACCTTTGAGGAATGTTGAGGGAGTGTTGAATGTTGAATGTTGAATGGATTGGGGGCAACATTCAACATTCAACACTCAACATTCAACACTCAACACTCAACACTCAACACTCAACATTCAACACTCAACATTCAACATTCAACATTCAACACTCAACACTCAACACTCAACACTCAACACTCAACACTCAACACTCAACACTCCCTCTAAATTCAACATTCAACACTCAACATTCCCTCAAAGGTTCAGCTTCTTCTGTACCAGTTTGCTGATAGCTTCTACTCTTTTGCTCTGGCGCTGGATGTCTTTATGAATATCATCGCGCACGGCATTGATGTCGTTGAAGAAATCGGCAAAGGCAGACTGAATCATGTTCGGCTTGCGGTCGTTCTTGTTGGCAAATGGGTTCACCACCATCTTGATTCCCTTTTCTTCCAGGTGAATATCAATCTCTGCACCCGTCATTATAGGGTCGCCATCATAATGGATTACGCCTGGCTGACTGCGGGTGATGTGGAGCTTCTTGCAGCGGAATGACTTGATCTTCGAGTTCTTGTCCAACGTCTTGTTGAACATGTCGAAACTTACCTGAGGCGCCTCGATGACATCAAACGGTTCCATGATGACGACATCCATCAAACCGTCGCTCATGGATGCTTGAGGGGCAATATAGGCATTGTTGCCATACTGAGATGCGTTGGCACAGGAAATGAGGAACGCCTTATACTGCTTGGTGCCCGTCTCGTCCTCCAGGGTGTAAGTCTCAGGCTTATACTTCAATCCCTCGCGCAGGATATTTTCAGCATAAGTGATAGGACCACGCTTGCCGCTCTCGGCAAACTTCATGCTGACGAAAGCGTCAAAGCCCATGCCGCAGGTGCAGAAAAACGGGTGGTCGTTGATGACACCATAATCCAAATCTCTAATCTCGCATTGGTTGATGACCTCTATGCATTTCTTCAGGTTCATCGGGAGCAGCAGATGTCTTGCCAGTCCGTTGCCCGAACCGCAAGGCAGAATGCCGAGGGCAGTATCGGAGTGAACCAGTGAGCGGGCCACCTCGTTGACGGTGCCGTCACCACCAACCGCCACAACCACATCTACATGGTTGTTCTTCGCTTCGGTAGCAATTTCCGAAGCGTGCCCAGCTCTTTCAGTCATTCTTATCTCGTACTCAAAAAGCTCTTTGTCCAAAACAGAATCTATCAGACTGGGAACTGCCGCCTTGCTGGCTGTTCCTGAAATCGGATTCATGATGAAAAGTATCTTTTTCTTCATTATATAGTCAAGAGTTTGTAAAATTTAGGCTACAAAAGTAATAAAAATACCCAAAATAACAAGAAATATCGATTAAAAAAACTATAAAAGTAAACTTTCTTATAAAAAAAGCCGTTTATTGAGTTCTTTTTTGTATCTTTGCACCCTGAAAGTTAGAAAAGTATAAAAAAAGAAAATAAAGTACACCTATTAATAATGGGACAATTACAAGAAAGATACAAGAATTATCGTGAACCTCAGAAGTATATGGCTGCCGGTGTGTATCCATATTTCCGCGAGATCACAAGTAAGCAGATGACAGAGGTAACCGACATCGATGGTCATAAAATCCTGATGTTCGGTTCTAATGCTTATCAGGGTTTGACTAACGACCAGCGTGTTATTGATGCAGCAAAGGCTGCGCTCGACAAGTATGGTTCTGGTTGTGCAGGAAGCCGTTTCCTTAACGGTACGCTCGATTTGCACGTGCAGCTCGAAAAGGAGCTTGCTGAGTTTATGGGCAAGGATGAAACTTTGTGTTTCTCTACAGGATTCTCTGTTAACCAGGGTGTCTTGGCTTGCGTAGTAGGTCGTAACGACTATATTATCTGCGATGACCGCGACCACGCAAGTATCGTAGATGGCCGCCGCCTCTCATTCGCTACCCAGCTCCACTACAAGCACAACGATATGGAAGATTTGGAGCGCGTACTCTCTAAGCTCCCTCAGGAGGCTATCAAGCTGATCGTTGTTGACGGTGTGTTCTCTATGGAGGGCGATCTGGCTAACTTGCCTGAAATCGTTAAGCTCAAGCATAAGTACAACTGCTCTATCATGGTAGACGAGGCTCATGGTCTTGGCGTATTCGGCAAGCAGGGTCGTGGTGTTTGCGACCACTTCGGTCTGACCGACGAGGTAGACCTCATCATGGGTACATTCTCTAAGAGTCTGGCTTCTATCGGCGGTTTCATCGCATCAGACAAGGATACAATCAACTTCCTCCGTCACAACTGCCGTACTTATATCTTCAGCGCCTCTAACACTCCAGCTGCCACAGCAGCAGCTCTCGAAGCTCTCCACATCATTCAGAATGAGCCAGAACGTTTCGAGAATCTCTGGGATGTAACCAACTATGCCTTGAAGCGTTTCCGCGAGGAAGGTTTCGAGATTGGCGAGACAGAGAGTCCTATCATTCCTCTCTACGTACGCGATGCTGAGAAGACATTCGTTGTTACCAAGATGGCTTACGATGCAGGTGTGTTCATCAACCCTGTTATTCCTCCAGCTTGTGCTCCTCAGGATACATTGGTACGTTTTGCCCTCATGGCTACTCATACAAGAGAGCAGGTTGAGCAGGCTGTCCAGATCTTGAAGAAGATTTTCGTAGAAGAGGGAATCATCAAGTAAAATCAGATTTGCCGGTCTTCTCGGTTTGACAGATTCGGGCAGCCGGTTTCTGATTTAAAAGTTCAGCAAGTATGGTTGCGGTTCTTTGCCGCTACTATATATATAATAAGGTATAAGGGCAATTCCGGATAGGGGTTGCCCTTGTTTTTTGCCTGTTTCCCAGCTATTTTGCATTTAAATGCATATTTTTTTGAAAAAAGTTAGGGAAAAATTTGGTGGAATCGAAAAAATGTAGTACCTTTGCACTCGCAATTCAGAAATGATGCTTAAGGCAATGCTTAAGAGGTGTCGTAGAGATGAGTAAGCGGGGTGTAGCGCAGCCCGGTAGCGCTCCTGTTTTGGGAACAGGTGGTCGCA
>ERZ1032113.86-NODE-86-length-29232-cov-100.063817_pt1 | contig 29232 bp, 19 predicted proteins | sample MGYA00518164_ERZ1032113 | MGnify/ENA primary metagenome ERZ1032113 (study PRJEB33719, sample SAMN04261305) | wastewater metagenome | biome: rural village; feature: human; material: feces | host: Homo sapiens | place: El Salvador | collected 2014-01-14 ... | reverse complement strand
AGTTGGAGTGTTAATATAGGGAGTGTTGAATGTGGAATGTTGAATGTTGAATTTAACTGCACCCACCAAGTCTCTGGAGTGTTGAATGTGGAATGTTGAATGTTGAATTTAACTGCACCCACCAAGTCAACATTCAACATTCAACACTCAACATTAAAATAAGATAGACGCAAACTTAAATAACAAATGGTCGATAATGACCACAAATAAAAGGAGAAACAAAATATGGCATTAGTTAATGAACATTTCCTGAAGTTGGCCAACAACTACTTGTTTGCCGACATCGCAAAGAAGGTGAACGCCTACAAGATTGCACATCCAAAGCAGCGTGTAATCAGTCTGGGCATCGGTGACGTAACCCAGCCTCTCTGCCCTGCCGTCATCAAGGCGATGCACAAGGCTGTAGACGAGATGGCTGAGCAGGCTTCTTTCAGAGGCTACGGTCCGGAGCGAGGCTACGACTTCCTCCGAGAGGCTATCATCAAGAACGACTTTCTGCCACGTGGCATTCATCTTGACGCCAACGAGGTATTCGTAAACGATGGAGCCAAGAGCGATACGGGAAATATCCAGGAGATTTTGAGATGGGATAACAACATCGGCGTTACTGACCCGATTTATCCGGTTTATATAGACTCTAACGTGATGATAGGTAGAGCGGGAATCTTCGAGAACGGCAAGTGGAGCAATGTAACCTACATGCCTTGCGATGAGAGCGACGACTTCATCCCTCAGATTCCAGACCACCGTGTGGACATGATTTATCTCTGTTATCCAAACAACCCTACGGGTACGGTCATCTCGAAAGAAGAACTCAGAAAATGGGTAAACTATGCTATCAAGAACGAGAGCATCATCCTCTATGATGCAGCCTACGAGGCATATATCACCGACCCATCAATTCCTCATTCTATCTACGAGATTCGTGGAGCCAGAAAGGTAGCGATAGAATTCCACAGTTATTCGAAGACTGCCGGATTCACCGGTGTGCGTTGTGGTTACACCATCGTTCCTAAGGAGTTGAAGGCAAAGACATTGGCAGGTGAGGAAGTAGCATTGAATCCTATCTGGGACCGCCGCCAGTGCACCAAGTTTAATGGTACAAGCTATATCAGCCAGCGTGCTGCCGAAGCCATCTACACCCCAGAGGGTAAGGAACAGGTGAAGGCAACCATCAATTACTATATGGAGAATGCCCACTTCATGAGAGCAGAACTCCAGAAACTCGGCTTGAGAGTATATGGCGGCGAGAATGCACCTTATCTCTGGGTGAAGACGCCAAACAACACGCCAAGCTGGAAATTCTTCGAAGAGATGCTTTATGGTGCCAGCGTAGTCTGCACTCCAGGTGTCGGCTTCGGTCCATCGGGCGAAGGCTACATCCGACTCACCGCCTTCGGCGAGCATGAGGACTGCAAGGAAGCCATGGAGAGAATAGCCAAGTGGCTAGGAAAATAAACATTCCAACAGATTATTAAACATTGAAAATCAGAAATTTTAAATTATATAAGGTATGAGCAACTTAAGATTTGAAGCTGTTTCAGAGGCTTCCAAGAGAAAGCCTGTTGAGGTAACCGCTCCTAGCGAGCGACCAAGTGAATTCTTCGGAAAGAAGGTATTCAACCGACAGAAGATGTACAAGTATCTCCCTGCAGATGTCTATGAGAAACTGGTAGACGTCATTGACAACGGAGCACGTCTCGACCGTAACATCGCCAACGCCGTAGCCAAAGGCATCAAGCAGTGGGCTGACGAGAATGGCGTAACACACTACACCCACTGGTTCCAGCCATTGACAGAAGGTACTGCCGAGAAGCACGATGCCTTCATCGAGCATGATGGCAAGGGTGGTATGATCGAGGAATTTTCAGGCAAGTTGCTCGTTCAGCAGGAGCCTGATGCATCATCTTTCCCATCTGGCGGTATCCGCTCTACCTTCGAGGCTCGCGGTTATTCTGCATGGGATCCAACATCTCCTGTATTTATCATCGACGATACACTCTGTATCCCTACCGTCTTCATCTCTTACACAGGTGAGGCACTCGACTATAAAGCTCCATTGCTCCGTTCATTGCACGCTGTAAACGTAGCAGCAACAGAGGTTTGCCACTATTTCAACCCTGATGTCAAGAAAGTTATTTCCAATCTCGGTTGGGAGCAGGAGTACTTCCTGGTAGATGAAAGCTTGTATGCAGCACGTCCTGACCTGATGCTGACAGGTCGCACCCTGATGGGTCACGATTCAGCCAAGAACCAGCAGATGGACGACCACTACTTCGGCGCCATCCCAGAGCGTGTTCAGGCTTTCATGAAGGATTTGGAAATCCAGGCTCTTGAACTCGGTATTCCTTGCAAGACCCGTCACAACGAGGTAGCACCAAACCAGTTTGAGTTGGCACCTATCTTCGAGGAGACCAACCTTGCCGTTGACCACAATATGCTCCTGATGAGCTTGATGAAGAAGGTAGCTCGCCATCACGGTTTCCGCGTACTTCTCCATGAGAAGCCATTCGCAGGCATCAACGGTTCCGGTAAGCACAACAACTGGAGTCTCGCTACAGATACAGGCATTCTGCTTCATGGTCCTGGCAAGACACCAGAGGATAACCTCCGTTTCGTAGTCTTCATCACAGAGACTTTGATGGGTGTATACAAGCACAACGGTTTGCTCAAGGCATCTATCATGAGTGCAACCAATGCGCATCGTCTGGGCGCCAACGAGGCACCTCCAGCAATCATCTCTTCATTCCTCGGCAAGCAGTTGACCGACCTTCTCGAGCACATTGAGAAAGCCGACAAGAAGGATCTCTTCACCGTGGCTGGCAAGCAGGGCATGAAGTTGGATATCCCTGAGATTCCTGAGTTGATGATTGATAACACCGACCGTAACCGTACTTCACCATTCGCCTTCACCGGTAACCGTTTCGAGTTCCGTGCCGTAGGTTCTGAGGCTAACTGTGCATCAGCAATGATCGTATTGAACACAGCCGTAGCCGAGGCTTTGACCGACTTCAAGAAGCGTGTGGATGAGTTGATTGCCAAGGGTGAGGATCAGACATCTGCCATCATTGATATCGTTCGTCAGGATTTGAAGACCTGCAAGCCTATCCGTTTCGACGGCAATGGTTACTCAGACGAGTGGGTAGAGGAAGCTGCTAAGCGTGGTCTGGACTGCGAGAAGAGCTGTCCAAAGATCTTCGAGCGTTATCTCGACCCTGCATCTATCAAGATGTTCGAGGATATGGGTGTCATGAAGAAGAACGAGTTGGAAGCTCGTAACGAAGTGAAATGGGAGACCTACACCAAGAAGATTCAGATTGAGGCTCGTGTAATGGGCGACTTGAGCATGAACCACATCATCCCTGTGGCTACTCACTATCAGAGTCAGTTGGCTAAGAATGTGGAGAACATGATTGACATCTTCGGTGACGAGGAAGGCAAGAAGTTGACTGCCCGCAACATCAATATCATCAAGAAGATTGCTGAGCGCACTCAGATCATCGAGACCGGTGTTGAGGAGTTGGTTAATGCCCGCAAGGTTGCCAACAAGATTGAGAATGAGCACGATAAGGCAATTGCTTATCATGACACGGTAGCTCCAAAGATGGAGGAGATCCGTTATCAGATTGATAAGTTGGAGTTGACTGTAGCCGATGAGCTCTGGACATTGCCTAAGTATCGTGAACTCCTGTTCATCCGCTAATCAGCAATGTCTTCAAGATAGATAAGACATATTTCTGACAGATAAAAAAAACAAAGCTCTAACAAGAGCTACTCTTCATCAGATATAACAATTGAACGATCAATCTATTTCTTTTATTGGTTGTTTAAGTTTGCGCGGAGTGTGGTTGTGAAATCACGCTCCGCTTTTTTATTTCCTGATTTACATACCCTTTGGGGCAAACCAGGCTGCCAACAATAAGATGACGGGTAGAATAAATCATGCCTATTTCGAAGGAAGGAAGGAACTTTTCGAGGGATTAGCAATTGCTGATTATGAGAAGGAATGGGTGAAGCATCCTGTGCTCCACTTCGATATGAGCGGTGCCAAGCACATGAGCATAGAGCAACTGGAAAGATACCTGGCTGATATGCTTGAAGAACAGGAGACCATCTGGGGATACAAGACTCATCAGGTGGATGCAAACCTCCGCCTAAAAGACCTAGTGAAAAAAGCTTACGAGAAGACGGGCGAAAAGCATTATCAGACCATCTTCTATCTGATGTTCAGTTTCCTCAACATCTATATCCGTACGGAAGTGAAGAGCGCCATCGGCAGGGCTGATGCCGTGATGCACATGCCTGATACAATCTACGTCTTCGAACTGAAGGTAGATAAGAGTGCCGATGAAGCTTTGGCTCAGATAGACGAAAAAGGCTACATGTTGCCATATCCTGCAGAAGGCAAACGACTGGTAAAAATCGGTATCAGCTTCGATAGTACCCAGAGAACTATCAGAGATTGGAAAATTAAGGAAGAATAAAGAAAAAAAGCCGAACCAGAAGCTATATCCAGCTATCAGTTTCGGCTTTTATTTTACTTCATATTGAACCATTTCAACCACCATTTAATACTTTCATTCTTTATACTGCTAAACAGCGGGGTGAACACTTGCCCAAAGTATTCACCTTTTCGGCTTCGGGGTGAACCCTAGTAAAAAGAACTTTGTATATACAGCGCATGATAGAAATATAAGAGTCTCTATTATAATGGGTTATATAGTGTTTTTAACACATTATTAACGCTAAAGGTTGGCATCGGGGTTCACCCTTCACCGACTTCATTGCCAAGTGTTCACCCGCACTCTTATTTAGAGAACGTTGCAAACAACAGCAAGCCCCAGCAGAATACCGCCCCCGACCTGCCCTTCTAGGGGTGGGTAGGGTAAGTCTGGCGTAAACAAGATAGTTACGATAGCTAAGTATCATGGTTACGATGGCTAAGTATCATGGTTACAATGGCTAAGTATCATACTTATGGAACATAACCCTATCAGTGATAATCGGTGAGTATCGGTGAGCAACAGTGAGCATCGGTGAGTTGGGAAAGAGAAATGTTGTATCTTTGCATTGTGATTCAGAAAGAGTCTCTCACAGATTTGCACAGATACGCTCGTTGCAAGCAACGGTCTTATACACATCAAGTCTCACAGTAAAGAAAATCTGTGTTATCGGTGGGAAAATTAAACATTCAACATTAATCATTAATAAAAATGAAAAAGGAAACAATTCAGAAAATAATCAATTTCGTCATCACCGTCCTCACTGCCGTCCTCAGCTCCTTCTGTGTGCAGAGCTGCAAGTGATAGCGTTTGAACACGAATTACACGAATCGAACGAATCAATCTGTTCAATGGCCATTTTCGTGTCATTCCTGCCGACACTCGCACTCCAGCCCAGAAGGAATCTCTGGAAGACCTCCTCTACAGTCTCGCCCTCGACTATCCCGATGTCGAGATTCTAAGCCATCGTGTCCTCCCCTGGGTTCGCAAGAGCTGTCTTTGCTTCGATGTCAAGGAATGGCTGAAGGAAATCGACTTCCATCTCTAGATAATGCTCCTCATCAGAAAACAGATGGGGAGTTTTTTAAAACCTACCTTCAATAGATGGAACCTGCTCTGGATTACCTGGCTCGATGAAACCTATTGGGTCATCGGAGCAACGCTGGGCGGCCTCATCGGTCCATTCCTCATTTTCAACCTCAAAAAAAAGAAAAGTATGACTCTTCTCCAACAAATCATCATGGTTTCAGCAGGCGTAGCAGCCACCATGCTTACCCGTTTTATCCCTTTCATCGCCTTCCGGCCGGGGAAACCTACACCTAAGTACATTCTGTATTTAGGCAAGGTACTGCCAGCCTCGGTCTTTGCCCTGCTGGTGGTTTACAGTCTTCGCAACATCCATTCCTTCTCTCCAGATTCCGTGGCACAGTTGGCAGCTATAGCCTTCACCATCCTCATCCACGTATGGAAAAGGAATATGATGTGGTCAATAGCAGCAGGCACCCTCTGCTATATGCTGCTCATCAGAATCTGACTACACACATTTCTCCATCAACACAAAGGTGATGAAGCCCAGGAGAAGGGCATAGGTGGCTTGCTTCTGGAAACCGTGGGCATGAGTTTCGGGAATCATCTCGTCGCTCGTTACATAAAGCATGGCACCACCGGCAAAACCCAACATCACGGGGAGGAAGGTGGCAGAGGCTGAGCCCAAACCGAAACCCAACAGAATGCCTATCACTTCGAGCAGGGCGATGAAGATGGAAATAAAAAAGGTGCGGACTGCTGTAACACCAGCCATCATCAAAGGAGCAATAATCACCATACCCTCAGGGATGTTCTGCAGGGCGATACCGAAGGAAACACCCCACTCCGTTGCACCTTCTGCTGAGCAGACGCTCACTCCTGCTGCCATGCCTTCGGGCAGTTTGTGCAGGGCTATCGCCATCACAAAAAGCATCACATGGCTGAGTCGGGCATTGTTGCGATGCTCCTCGGGGTCTAGTCCCGTGATGTGATGAAGATGGGGAGTTACCAGATCTAGCACGTTCAGGAACAGGGCGCCTGCCATCACGCCGATTACTACCAGCCACCAAAGACCGGTCTGTTCGAAGGCTGGCACAATCAATCCCAACGTAGAAGCCGCCAGCATGATCCCGGCACAATATCCCAATACTGCATCGTTCCATTTATGTGGCAACTCCTTGACGAAGAACCCCAAAATGGCACCTATTATCGTGGCGCCGCAAAGTCCGGCGGCACTAATCAATACATTTGTCATAATCAATAAAATATATCGAAGTTATCCAGTTAAACACATGAAGATGCAGATACATCATAGAAGAAAAAAAGCATGGACAACCCTCACAGTCATCCATGCCCATCTATTTCGTATCTGATCTATTCAGTTATTACTAATTATGTTTTGTTATGGTGAAATTGGTGTTTTCCAATTTCATATCATCATTCCTATTTCAACTTCGTATAACCGTAAGCTGCGTTATTGCCCAACTGCTCTTCGATGCGGATAAGCTGGTTGTACTTAGCCATACGGTCGGTACGGCTCATAGAACCAGTCTTGATCTGACCGGAGTTAGTTGCTACGGCAATATCAGCAATTGTTGTATCCTCGGTTTCACCAGAACGATGGGAAGTAACGGTGGTGTAACCATGACGGTGAGCCATCTCGATAGCATCCAGTGTCTCGGTAAGAGAACCAATCTGGTTCACCTTGATGAGGATAGAGTTGGCAGCACCCATCTTGATGCCCTTCTCCAGGAACTTCACGTTGGTAACAAAGAGGTCGTCACCTACCAACTGGCAACGATCGCCAATGGCAGCAGTCAACTTTACCCAGTTGTCCCAATCGTTCTCGTCAAGGCCATCCTCGATTGAATCGATAGGATATTTGGTAATCAGTTCTTCAAGGAACTTGATCTGCTCAGCAGCAGTCAGTTTTTTACCATTAGGATCCTTCTTCTTACCATCCTTCAACTGGCGATAATCGTAGTACCACTCACCATTCTCCTGAACGGCAAACTCGCTGGCAGCACAGTCCATGGCAATCTTCACATCCTTTCCTGGCTCATAACCGGCATCCTTGATAGCCTGGCAGATGCTGTCGAGCGCATCCTCAATACCATCGAGTGCAGGAGCAAAGCCGCCCTCATCACCTACGGCAGTAGAAAGACCGCGGCTCTTCAGGAGCTTAGCCAAGGCATGGAACACCTCAGCACCCATACGGATAGCCTCCTTCTCAGAAGGAGCACCCACAGGACGGATCATAAATTCCTGAAAGGCGATAGGCGCATCAGAGTGAGCACCACCATTGATGATATTCATCATTGGAACAGGAAGGGTGTAAGTATTGCAACCGCCAATATAGCGATACAATGGGATGTGGAGATACTCAGCAGCAGCATGAGCCACAGCCAAAGAAACACCGAGGATGGCATTGGCACCCAGATTAGACTTGGTCTTGGTACCGTCGAGTTCCAACATCTTATAATCGATGGCACGCTGCTCCAAGGCTGAGAAACCTACCAAAGCAGGAGCAATCACCTGATTCACATTCTCCACAGCCTTCAAGACGCCCTTGCCGCCATAGCGGTTCTTGTCACCATCACGAAGTTCCAAAGCCTCGTTCTCACCAGTAGATGCACCAGAAGGAACCGATGCACGACCAACGATACCTGACTTCAAAGAAACTTCAACCTCTACTGTAGGATTGCCACGAGAATCCAAGATTTCTCTTGCATGAACATTTTCAATAATCATAATACTATAATACTTTTAATTACATTAAACATTTTTTCCGAGTGCAAATTTAGGTATTATCTGACAAATCTCCAAATTTCGGGCATCATCAAAAGTAGGTATTCGCCCGAAAATACCTACATATAGGTAAGGAGAGGCATGGAAATTTGAGATGCTACTAAATTGTCATTTTATTTTAATTTTATCAATCAGTCCTTCGAAATCCTCCTTTTGCATAGCACCCATCTGCACAGATGGTTTGCCTTTCACGGGGATGAAGAGGAAGGTAGGGATGCTGCTGATACCGAAAACAGAAGCAAGTTCGGACTCCTGGTCGATATCCACCTTATAGAAATCTATCTTGCCGGCATATTTCTCGGCGAGAGATTCCACTACGGGAGCCATCATCTTGCAAGGACCACACCAGGTGGTATAGAAATCGATGACGGCAGGACGGGAACCGGCAAATACCCATTCATCCGGATGAGCCTCGTAATCCATAATCTTTTTTCTGAAATCAGATGTGGTAAGATATTGCACCTTGGCAGTTTCAGTTTTCTCAGACTTCCCTACAGTCGTTTGAGGAGAAACAGCAGGTGCTTTCCTGTTCTGAGAACAAGAAACAAGAAATGGTAGAAACAAAACAACTGTTAATATAATTTTCTTCATAGTTTTTTCGTTGCTTTAATTTGAGAAGGTATGCCATTAGTCTATAACACACCCTCTTGTTACAATTAATCACTAATAAATAATCACTATTCACTAATCACTACTCCTAATCCTTCAAAGAATAAGTAACGGTAGTAACAACCCTTACCTTTTTAATATATGGGGTATTGGAATCGCGGTCTTCGATAGAGAACTGGCCCTGGTCGGCATTCATAATCTTGTCTATCTTACTCTTGCTGTTCTCTGCAAACTGGGCAGCAGTCTGCTCAGCATTCTCTATCGCCTCCTGCATCATCTTAGGTTTCATCTGACGGAAGGCAACATACTCATACTTCACCGGATTCTCGTAACCACCATCCACAATAGCAACCCCCTTCTGGAGCAGATTACCCTGACGGGCAATGATACTGCGGACCAGTTTCACGTTCTTCGATGTAACCGTGATGATGGAAGTAATGTTATAACGATAGCCCTGGCGGTTTTCGCCATACCGTTCAGCATTGAGGTCGATGACCACAGGCGCATTCACATTGATTTCATTAGCCTTAACACCATTCTCCACCAGGAAGTTTCTGATAGTTCTCGTAGTGGCATTGATTTTTTGATAGAGTTCAGGCAGGTCATTGCCTATTTCCTTGGAAACGATAGGCCACGTCACCTTATCAGCCTCCACCTCCTTTTCGGCAAGGCCTTTCACTACAACCTTTCGATCATTACTAATCACACTTTCAAGTCCCGACTTGATACAAAATCCAAGCACGATGATGCCGATGGTTAAAATCACGGCTTGCTTAATACCAGAATTGATGTTCATAATTAGTCCTCCATTATTAAGTTGTTAAAATTGAGTTTCCATTCTATCTCAGATTGAATTGCAATTTGAGTTTTCAAAGATACAATAAAAATATAGAAAAACGACACTTTATAATGATAAAATATGCTAAAACTGCCCATATCAACCCATAAGCACCATTTTTTCTGCCAAAAAGCTTGCATATATTACCGAAAAAAACTACCTTTGCCAAAAAACAATAAAATGGATTACAACATGATTGGGACCGCATGGTCGTTACTGCCTCCTATCGTCGCCATCGCTCTGGCGCTGAAGACGAAAGAGGTCTATTCTTCTCTTTTTATCGGTATCATACTGGGTGCCGTTCAATATTGCATTTCGATGGGAACAGGTTTCGACGGATTCCTCGTTCACCTGACAAACCACACTGTAGGTGAAGGCGATGATGCCAAGGCATACGGTTTGATACATTGCCTTTCCGACCCATGGAACGTGGGCATTCTGGTATTCCTGGTGGTATTAGGCAGCATCGTTTCATTGATGAACAAGGCGGGTGGTTCAGCTGCTTTCGGCCGTTGGGCTTCCAAGCACGTACACTCGAAGGTTGGCGTACAGATTGCTACCATCCTGCTCGGCATTCTGATATTCATCGATGATTACTTCAACTGCCTTACCGTGGGTTCGGTGATGCGTCCTATCGCTGTGCGCAATGGTGTTACCAAGGAGAAGCTGGCTTATCTCATCGACTCCACAGCAGCACCGGTCTGCATCATCTCCCCTATCTCGAGTTGGGCAGCTGCGGTATCGGGCTTCGTATCGGGCGGTGAGAACGGACTGGCACTTTTCTGCAAGGCGATACCTTTTAATTTCTACGCATTCTTTACCATCCTCTTTATGTTTGGTATTGTGATACTGGGCTTCGACTTCAAGGCGATGAGCAAGTATGATGCGAGACTGAAGGAATGGTACGAACGAACCAATGGCGGGAAGCTCGATGAGGTGAGCGATACCAAACTGCAGATTGTTGAGCATGGTGTGGGAGCCAAACAGAAAGAGGATTCCAAGAACAAGGGAACCGTGAGCGACCTGGTGATACCAATCATCATGCTGATTATCTTCTGCATGGCGGGTATGGTATATTCGGGCGGATTCTTCGATGCCGATAATGCCAACTATCTCAACTTTGTAGATGCCTTTGCTGCGAGCAATGCCTCTGTGGGCTTGGTAATCGGTTCATTGGCAGCTCTGATTCTTACCATCATGATGTTTACTATTCGCAAGACCTTGCCTTTCGATGAGGCGATGAGTAGTCTCATCAAGGGTTTTGAGGCGATGGTACCAGCCATTCTGATTCTTACTTTGGCATGGACGCTGAAGAGTATGACCGACTCGCTGGGTGCGGCAGAATATGTATCATCGGTTGTAGCGAGCAGTGCCTCAGAACTTCAGATGCTTCTTCCGGGCATCATCTTCCTGGTAGCAGGCTTCCTGGCATTTGCAACGGGTACCTCCTGGGGAACCTTCGGTATTCTGATTCCTATCTGCATCGCCGTATTCCCTGGTGCTGATCCTTTGCGCATCATCTCTATCTCGGCATGTATGGCTGGAGCGGTATGTGGCGACCATATCTCTCCTATCAGCGATACCACCATCATGGCGAGTGCAGGAGCGGAATGCAAGCATGTGCATCATGTATCATCACAGTTGCCTTACGCCCTGACTGTAGCCTTTGTGAGTTTCCTCACCTTCATTGTGGCGGGATTCACTCATACGCTGGGTATGGTAACGAGTGCCATCATCTCGTGGATATTCGGTGTTGCCATGCTTGGTTTTGCTTTATTTTATTTAAATAAGCGCCAAAAAGTTAAATAGTTCTTAATTTATTTGTATATTTGAAATATTTTCAATATCTTTGCATAAGAAAAGTTGCACTCGGCAATTTGAAAGCAAGCTTTCATTGCGCTCGTTTGCATTTTCTTTGCAAAAGAATTTAATAAAGAACATATTAATAACTTAACACAGAATACATTATGAAGGAATTAAAAGGAACAAAGACAGAGAAGAACCTCCAGGAGGCTTTCGCTGGTGAGTCACAGGCTCGTAACAAATATACCTATTTTGCAAGCAAGGCAAAGAAGGACGGTTTTGTACAGATAGCTAATATCTTTGAGGAGACAGCTGCTAACGAGAAGGAGCACGCTAAGTTGTGGTTCAAGTATCTGGAGGGCGGTGCTATCCAGGATACAGAGAAGAACCTGGAAGCTGCTGCCAATGGTGAGCATGATGAGTGGACCGATATGTATCCACGCATGGCAAAGGAGGCTCGCGAAGAAGGTTTCGAGGAGATTGCAGCTAAGTTTGAGATGGTTGCTGAAATCGAGAAGCATCATGAGGAGCGTTATCGCAAGCTCTTGAAGAACGTACAAGACAAGCTCGTCTTCTCTCGTGACGGCGACTGCATCTGGCAGTGCTCTAACTGCGGACATATCGTAGTAGGCAAGCAGGCTCCTGAGGTTTGCCCAGTCTGCAACCACCCACAGAGCTACTTCCAGATTGAAGCACAGAATTACTAATTCTTGCTTGAGACGAAATATCTAACAGAACATCTATAAATAAGAGAGGGTGTGTCATGGCCTTATGACACACCCTCTTTTTTATGATTTAGCTTGAACCATTTCCAACATGATTTCTATCAACCTTGGAACACCATACTGTTCTATCTCGTCCTCTTTCACCCAGATATAATCATCAGGGAGCAGGGGGCGGGTTTCTGTTTCCTGCAGATAGAAGTCGGCAAGGAGGATGCGATGGGTAAGTACATGCTTTACATCCTTAGCCAGGAGAAGAGGATTATGGACAAAGGCAGGCAGTTGCGGAGCATCTGATGCGTTATATGGTTCCCACAATCCTTGCCAGATATCACCCTCGCCGCGACGGTGGATAGCCACTTCGCCTTTACACCTTATATATATATAGGAGAGATGGCGCGTTTTCACTTTCAGTGTCTTGTTCTTCACCGGCAACTCCTCTACCCTTCCAGTCCTCAACGCCTCACAGGTTTCGGCAAGCGGACAGACAAGACATTTTGGAGATTGAGGAGTGCACTGGATAGCTCCGAAATCCATCATGCCCTGGTTGTAGGCAGCAGCAGGCGATAATGCTGTATCAGAAAGTTGCTGAGCAGACGAAGCAGGCAAGAGTGATTGAGCCAACGCAGCAAACTCCTTTTTCCCCTGCGTTGAGTTGATAGGAGTATCTATTCCGAAGTAACGTGAAAGAACCCGATACACATTGCCATCTACTACTGCCGCCGGAATGTCGAAAGCAAAAGAACCAATGGCTGCTGCAGTATAATCGCCCACCCCTTTCAGGGCTTTGATACCTTCAAGCGTATCAGGGAAATGACCGAGCTCCACTATCTGTTTGGCAGCAGCATGAAGGTTGCGGGCTCGCGAATAATACCCCAATCCCTGCCAGAGTTTCAAGACATCATCCTCGCTGGCAGCAGCCAAGTCTTCAACCTTGGGATAGGTCTTCATGAACCGCTCCCAATATTCCCATCCCTGTGCGATGCGTGTTTGCTGAAGGATGATTTCGCTCAGCCAGATGGCATAAGGATCCTTGGTTTCGCGCCAAGGCAAATCCCTACCATACTCACGAAACCAACGGATAATGACAGCCGAAAAACTATTCATAAAATTCAATGTTCAAATCTCAATGTTCAAAGTAATTACTGTTCCGGATATTGCTCGTAAATCTTCAGACCGAACTCATTCGCCAAGGCATAGGCATGCTCCATGATATCGGCGAGAATGTGCTCATAATTCACCCATACCTTATCCTTAATGAAGAAATAGAACTCGATAGGGAGACCGCATTGCGTAGCTTCCATGTGACGCACCATCAATGTGAGATCGGTATTGACCTCCGGACGCTGGCGCAGATACTTCTCCATGAATTTACGGTAAAGCTGAAGATTGGTAGGAGCAAGGGCTGCAGGATTCTTTAAATCCTCTATATCCTTCCCCTCTTGTATATCTTTATCTATCGCCTTCTGCAACGACTCCTTCAACTTAAACGAATCTTCGGTAGCGAAATGCTTGGTAAGCAGAGTGCATTTTAATGTCTCATCTACCAGACGAACACTGCGGAAATCGAAATAAACAATTCGCTTTACTCTTCGTCCACCACTCTTCTGCATACCAATCCAGTTCTGGAACGAACCGTTCACCAGGGTAGTAGGCGAAATAGTAACGATGGTGTTATCAAAGTTGCGCACCTTCACGGTCGTGAGAGACATATCCTCAACAATACCATTGGCATCCACCGACTTCACCGTAATCCAGTCGCCCTTATGCAACATATCATTGCTGGTAAGACGCACACCAGCCGCCAATCCCGTGATGGTATCCTTAAAGACCAGCATCAGGACAGCCGAGGTAGCACCTAAACCGGCAAAGAGGGTCATCGGACTCTTGCCCAGCAGGATGGCAACCACCACCACGCCAGCCACAAAGAGCATCAATACCCTGAGAACACCGCAGAAAGTATGGAAATACTGCTGAGCCGATGAGCGTCGCTCCTGAGAATCCTCCAGTCCTTTGAAAGACCCGATGAAGACCAGAGCCGTACGCACCGACATCACCACGATATAAATGCCCGTAGCCCGCTCCAATATCTCCTTGAATATCGGATATTCCAGATAAATCAGCGGCATGAGCGACCATATCACCACAGCTGGCACAATATGGCAAGCCGAGGTGAGCACCTTCTTGTTCAGCAGAACATCATCCCAAGTGATATCCGTCTTATCAGTAATCTTACTGATGAGCGGAACCAGTATCTTGCGACACAGGAAATCGCTCAACATCGCCAAGAGGATGGCAGTAATGGTGAGCAAGATATGGCGAAGCATCGGCACGAAATCACCTGTGACTCCTGCCATGCCAATCAGTTCATCTACAAATTTTCTAATCTCCTCCATAAAACTATTAACTATAAACTATCAACTAACGCTCACGGTTGGCAGAGCAAAGTACATACTTTATCTGCAAAGTGTCTGGCATTATTGCCATGCATGATACCATTGTTGATGATGGCGAAACAGAGTTCATGACCATTGGCTGCGGTACAGTAACCCGCCAATGAGATGATGCCCGTCAGCGTACCCGTTTTTGCTTTCACATTGCCATGCACAAAACTGTTCTTCATGCGCTTCTTCAACGTACCATCTACCCCACCGATAGGCAGCGAATGCTTCAGATGGTCCATGATATTGCCGTTGAGATAAGCATAACGCAGCAGTTTCACCTCCAGTTCGGCACTGAGATAATTATAGAGCGAAAGTCCCGAACCGTCAGCCAGTTTATATCTTGCCGGATCGAGTCCTATCTTGCGGATAAGCTGTCTTTCCACATTCCTGGCACTCTTGGCACTCGCCCATTTATTGCCCGTAGAAGCCGCAATCTGATAATACATGCTCTCGGCATAGAGATTATCACTCTCCTTCATCATCTTGTGCAGAATCTGATCCATCGTATGGAATCGGGTACAGACCGTAAAGGCACTCGCAGGACAGACCTTCTCTGAAGCCCCAAAGCAGGAATATTCGATGCCTTCCTCACGGAGCTTGGCAAGAAACTTATCCATAAAGATGTCCTTGCGCTGGAATACCAGTGGCGAAAGCACCGGATTATCATCATCCCAGCACCAGCCTTCACCCAACAAATCAGCATCCTTCAAAGAGCGGTCGGCATAGATGCTGCCACGGATGGTGTCAACACCCATATCCTTCAGACTATTGACAAATGCCGACATATCATCGCTGTTGAAACGGGGATCCATACCGCCTATACAATAGACATCACCCGTCAATACTCCATTCTCAATGGTACCGGTATATTTCAGAGTGGTTTTAAACTGGTAAGAACCGCCCAACTTATCGAGCGCCGTAATGGCAGTCAGGAGCTTCATCGTACTTGCCGGACGCATCAGCTGTCGTTCATTTCTCTGATAGATACAAGAGTCAGCAGACAGGTCCCAGACCATCAGTCCTACCTGTGATGTTTCGAACATCTTGCTTTCAAGGAGTTTATCAATACCCACCTTCACCGATTCGGGCCAAGGCAATTTCTGCGTCAGCGTATCCGCTGCCAGGGAGTCAACGACTGTAGAGTCGGAAACATCCTCCTCATCAACCGTTTCTATTCCCTCATCTTCAATCACATTCTGGGCCTGCACCGGTACAGAGATCCATACCATCATCAGACCCAACATCATATATATTATCTTTTTCATCACAATCAGTTCACCTGAACTTAAAAGAAATTATTTATTTTTGATTCTCTCCATAAACGCCTCTTCATTATCCGGCTGAACGGTCACAATATTCTTATATCCGTATTCGATGACCACACAATGGTCTAATCCGAAGAAAGTCTTGGCGATGTGTACATCAATGACATCACATAGCGGCACATTTCTGTTGGAAGAGAACCTGCCTTCATTGATGATGAGATATTCCATCTCCTCATCCAGGTCTATCGGTTTTACCATCTTGAAGGTATAGGTTGTATTCAGTATGCGCTCTATCATGCCCACGATGATGATAGCCACAAAGATGCCGATGATGGCCAGCTTGACCCAGAAGAAATAGAGAGTCAGGATTGCGAACACCGCCACACCGATGCGTGCCGTCAGCGTAAAGCGCTTATGAAAAGTTCTATCTGCCATAACTTTGATTTATTACCTTATATTATTGTCGTTTTTGCGACCATTTGATAGTCTAAAAGACTATATTACCTTAAATTTCGCTGCAAAATTACAAAAAATCCCTCTCTTATTACTCATTTTAAAGATTAATTATTACTTTTGCACCGAATTAAGAATTAATTCTGAGAGAATGGGGCTGTTTTATAGATAAAAACACCTGTTCTTTAAATAGAAATTAGATAAGAATAAACTCAATGGTTTATAAGTATGATTTTCTGATTATCGGCTCAGGAGTTGCCGGTATGAGTTACGCCCTGAAAGTAGCCAGAGCGCATAAAGGTAAGGTGTGTATGATTTGCAAGACCTCGCTCGACGAGGCTAACACGTCATTCGCACAAGGTGGTGTGGCGTCAGTTACCAACTTGGAAGTGGATAACTTCGACAAGCACATACAGGATACAATGATTGCTGGTGATTATATCAGCGATTATAAAGCAGTGAAGCAGGTTGTCACCATGGCACCGGAGCAGATCAAGGAGCTCGTGCAGTGGGGCGTCAACTTCGATAAGCAGCAGGACGGCAAGTTCGACCTCCACCGTGAGGGCGGTCACAGCGAGTTCCGCATCCTTCATCATGCAGATGATACGGGTGCAGAAATCCAGCGCGGTCTGATGGAGGCTGTGCGCAACTGTCCGGATATCGATATCAAGGAAAATCATTTCGCCGTGGAGATTATCACTCAGCACCACTTGGGTGCCCGTGTTACTCGCCGCACTCCTTATATCAACTGTTACGGTGCATACGTATTGAATCCTGATACCCAGAAGGTGGATACCTATCTGAGCAAAGTAACCGTGATGTGTACCGGTGGATGTGGTGCCGTTTATCAGACTACCACCAACCCTATCATCGCTACGGGTGATGGCGAGGCAATGGTTTACCGTGCCAAGGGTACCGTGGCCGACATGGAGTTCGTTCAGTTCCACCCTACAGCCCTCTATCATCCGGGCGAGACTCATCCTGCCTTCCTCATCACCGAGGCGATGCGCGGTTATGGCGGCATCTTGCGTCTGCCTAACGGCGAAAGCTTCATGGAGAAATATGATAAGCGATTGAGTCTGGCTCCTCGTGACATCGTGGCCCGTGCCATCGATAAGGAGATGAAGATTCACGGTCTGGACCATGTCTGTCTGGATGTAACCCATAAGAATCCAGAGGAGACCAAGCATCACTTCCCTAACATCTACGCCAAGTGTCTGAGCATCGGCATCGACATCACCAAGGAATATATCCCTGTTCGTCCTGCCGCTCACTACATGTGTGGTGGTATCAAGGTAGATTTGAACGGCTGCTCCAGCATCAATCGTCTCTATGCTCTCGGCGAGTGTTCATGCACCGGTCTGCATGGCGGTAACCGTCTTGCCAGCAACTCGCTCATCGAGGCTGTGGTTTATGCCGAGACTGCTGCCAAGCACAGTATTGAACATGTAGATGAATACGACTTCAATGAGAAGGTACCAGCATGGAACGATGAAGGTACTTTGACCAACGAAGAGAAGGTGCTGATTACACAGAGCGTGAAAGAGGTTGGCGAATGCATGAGCAACTATGTGGGTATCGTGCGCAGTGACCTCCGTCTGAAGCGAGCATGGGACCGCCTCGACCTTCTCTACGAAGAGACCGAAAACCTCTTCAAGCGTGTAAAGGTAAGCAAGGAACTCTGCGAGCTCCGCAACATGATTAACGTGGGTTATCTCATCACCCGCATGGCGATAGAACGCAAGGAGAGCCGTGGTCTCCACTATACCATCGACTATCCTGTTCATGCTTACGACAAGAAATAAAGTTTTTTTAAGCTACCATATAAAGCCGCCAGGATATTCTCACACGATATCCTAGCGGCTTTTTCTTTGCCTACAGTTCAAATTCTTAATGACATAGATGCCCACACTTTTGCAGCAAAGATTTTGGTAAAACGACATAAATCACAAAAATAAATTTTGGTAAAACGACATATTTTTACTAAAAAGATTTTGGTAAAACAAATTTTTTATGTAACTTTGCGCCCATAAAACATTGAAAATATGGAGAATAGGGTATTCAAGAGAAAAATATATAGCCAAATGGCTGAATGGAAGGAAATTTCCAAGGGAAGTACAGCCCTCCTTGTAGAGGGTGCTCGCCGTATTGGAAAGTCAACTATCGTAGAAGAATTTGCCAAGAATGAATACGAATCATATATTATGATAGATTTCAATGAGGCTTCCAAGGAAGTGAAAGCACTCTTTGATGATCTTATGAATATGGATTTCATTTTTCTTTTCCTGCAGAATGCTTACAATAAAACATTGCATGAGCGAAAGTCGGTTATCATCTTCGATGAGGTACAACAATGTCCGAAAGCCCGACAAGCCATCAAGTATTTGGTAAAAGACGGTAGATATGACTATATAGAGACCGGCTCACTTATCAGCATACATAAGAGCACTAAGGACATTAGCATCCCTAGCGAAGAACATCGTATCGAGATGTTTCCGATGGATTACGAAGAGTTCAGATGGGCCATGGGGGACACGGCTAGCGTGCCTCTGCTGCGTCAAGTTTTCGATAAGAAAATATCTCTAGGCGAGGGAGTCAACAGATTGAAGATGAGAGAGCTACGCCTATATATGTTGGTAGGAGGAATGCCACAAGCTGTCAATGCTTATCTTAACACTAACAATCTACAGCAAGTAGATACCGTAAAGCGACAGATTCTCCAACTATATGCTGATGATTTCAGAAAGATAGACCCATCGGGCAAAATATCCAAACTATTCATGTCTATCCCAGCCCAATTGAGCAGGAACCAGCTCCGCTATCAGCCTACTTCTGCTGTAGGAAGAATGGCTGCTGAGAAAATAGATGAGTTGATACTCAACTTAGAAGACAGCAAGACTGTTAACATTGCTTACCACACGGATGATCCGAATGTAGGAATGCCACTGACAGCCAACATCAACAAGTACAAACTGTACATAGGCGATACGGGACTATTCGTAACTTTGGCTTTCTGGGACAAGGATTATACGGAGAACATCATCTACCAGAAACTGTTGAGCGACAAGCTATCCACCAACATGGGATACGTATTTGAGAATCTGGTTGCCCAAATGCTGAGAGCCTCAGGCAATAGGCTCTTTTACTATACTTTTCCAAAAGATGCCACGCATTCTTACGAAATCGACTTTTTGTTGTCACGCGGCAGTAAGCTGTGCCCCATAGAGGTCAAGTCGTCTGGATACAAAACACATGCCTCGCTTGATGCTTTCTGCCAAAAATTCTCCAACAGGATAGTAAATCCGTACTTGGTTTACACCAAAGATCTGCAGAAAGATGGGCAAACACTCCTGATTCCGATTTACATGACCCCATTCTTATAAAGCAATGTTTTTTTATTGTACCTTTGCACCGCAGTTGGGCGATAAAAACATCATCTCGTCAGCGAGAACTTGATGCTCAGGCCGAAATCCTGTGTGGTGGTAGGATAACTGCTGCTCGACAGGAGCGGGGTGTTGGTCTGACGGTCATAATAGAAACTCATGGTAAGGAGTTTGCTGAAGGTATAATCGGCAGAGAAACTCAGTTTCAGAGCATTGTTGCCGCTGCTGGCACTGCTTACCATTGAGGCTATATCACGAACGATGGCTGCCTGCTTGCGGAAACTGAAGTCAAGACGTAGATTCAGATCATGGTTGGTACCATTCTGAACCGTCTTGGTGGTCGACGCATTCTTATTGGCTGCATTCTTGTTGCCGCCCTTCGACTTGGAACGGGAGGCTTTGGCGCCCCAGCCGAAAACATCGAAGTTGTTGATGCGGTAACCCATACCGATTACCCAGTCCTTACTCAATGCCTCGTTCAGCTGCACACTCGTCATACTGAGGTTCAACACACGGGTCTGGCGATATTCTGCCTTCACCGTCATATTGTTGTTGAATGTGACATCCATACCCAATAATGGCGAGAACGACTCGTTGATACTTACCTGCGAGATATTGAACATGCTGCTTGGCGACGGATTGCCCGTAGTGGCATCACTCACGAAGCCGAGACCGTTCATATACTCCTGGAAGGTGCTGTAACTGTTGTAGCTGCCTACCGCAAAGACGCTTTTGTAAGAGTGGTTGATGTTGACACTCTTGAAGTGCTCGTTAAACCAAGGCAGACGTCCCAGTCCACTGTAACGGATGGTCCAGTTTGGCAACATCCGGCTCAATGCCGGGAATACCGAGAGCGAATTGCCACCCATCGAGGTATAAGCCTTGAGGAAGGCAGGAATCATGACATCGCTGCTATACTGGTTGACCGGTGTGCGGGAAGCATCAAACTTGCCGCCAGCCAGAGCCGAACCAGCCGGATAAACAGTTCCGGCATACTGCGCCTCTACCCTATCTCTGAAACCAGCCAGCGAGTTGACAAACTTCTCGAAGGTCTTGCTGCGATAACCCGAATTGGCATTGCCCATTCCCTCGAAAGCCGAACCCAGCGAGATGGTAGTCATCTGGAAGGCTCCACTCTGGGTGGTTGGCGTTCCTTCATACATATACTGTATGCTCTTCTGCGTGGTCTTGGTACGTGTGGCAGAGAGATCAATCTTGAAATCCTTGACAGGCTCCAGGGTGGCACGCAACGTAAGATTATCCGTTCTGCTGGTAGTAGCAGGTGTTGCGATACTGTCGTTGCAGAGCAGCCAGTCGTTGTTTCTAGCCTTCTCGATATAATCGTCGCCAACCATACCGAAGGCGAAGTCAAGACCCGGTGCCATCTGTCCCACCTTCTTCTGTCCGAAGGCATCACCCACACTAGGCAAGAAGCCCGGCAGGGTGAGCTGATAGCTGCTGCGATAGTTGATGCTCACATTGCGCACCATCATTGCCAGACGACTAGCCAACTGCAATCCCTTATACCATTTCTTATCATCAAGCGGTTCCTTTGCCAGTACGGAGAGTTTCACCTTCATGGCGGTATCTACCTTTGAGATGATTCTGATCTGGTTATTATCCACCTTTTTATATTTAAGCGGGAACACTTTGCCGTCTTCCGTCTTGGCATTCACAATCAGTCGCTTGGTATTCTTGCCGTGGCGTATCTTGAATGTGGTATCAGGCAAGAGGGTGATTTCCCGTTCGAAGGCACGCTTGTTCTTAGGCAGCGCCTTCTTCGGATCTGCCGCCTGTTCCTTTGCTTCCTGCTTCTTTTTCTTTTTTTCCTGCTTCTTGCGCTGCATCTGTGCCCTACTCTGGGTACGGTCAAACTTATCGTTTACCTTCTTCAGGAAAGGCACATGGTTGTAGAGTTTCACCAGGTTGAAGTTTCCGTTCAATGTCAGTTCGCGCTGGGTATTGATGGTGTTTCCATACGAGTTACCCTCCTCATCCTCTGTACCGCGCTCCCAAGAATAGTTGGCATTGTAAGAGGCATCGCTGTTCACCCAATCGAAGACAGGCAGCAGATTGAGAGGCACCTTGTAGGATGCCTGGAAATTCTGACTGTAGTCGAGCGGTGCACCCCAGTGGCGGATGCTGGTCCATACGGAGTCCTTCCAGGCATGATACTGGTCGGCATAAAGATCCTTGTTGACCGGTGTATATGGTTCCTCTATCTGTGCATGGGTAGCACTCTGGAAGTTCATGTGCAGGTTCTTGGTCAGATCCCAGTTGATGGAGAACTCACGGTTCCAGAGGAACTGTTCACTGAAGGTGAGCGGCAACTTGGAGTCTACTCCGGCAGCTCCACTCATCAGGGTTTCCATATCGCGCTCCTGCAACTCGTAATAGTCGCGCGTCATCTCGGTATTGAAGGCGATGTTCTGCGGCAGCCAGTTCAGTCCGAAACGTTTCAGTATGTCGAGCCACTTGCTCTTGTTCTTCAGTCCCTTGAATGGTTCCCATGCCTTATAAACCGGGCTCCACGAATAATCCAGGGCTCCGCGCCAGTTGTCCTTGCGCTCATACATCGTCGTTTCACCCGTAGTATACTGATGCTGATGACTATAAGTGAATGAGAAGTTAGCTGGATCGTATGGCATCGGATGGCGCTTGGTAGCGATACCCACCCGGGCATTCGAGATGGAGAAGTTGGTCTGCGTAATCTTGGTGGCAGCGATATTCTCGATAGAATCGCGCTCATGCTTGGATCCGGCAGCATCGAGGGCATCCTTCAATTCCATATCAGTATCCAGCGGATTATACTTAGGAGTGGTCTTCTCCTTGGTGACACTATAATATAAAGGTATGCTCACCTTCGCCTTGTCAGGGAAGAACTTACCCATTTCGAGCGATGTGGTCACACTGTAGGTACCATAATTATCGGTAGTGCGACTTGCCACGCCATCTTCCAGACCGCCGAATCCCTCGCTGATGTATCTGCCGGTGGCATTCACGCTACCCAGATCGGAGAGTTGTACGTTCAGGTTGGCATTGGCAGCCCAACCGCCCGAATTATTGTGTTCCTTGAGTCGGAGTTCGTTTATCCATACCTCACCGCTCTTGATGTCGGCAGAATTGTTTCTCACACCCAGCATCATGGTCTTCACCTCGCCGAGACTCGGATTACCCACGATGGTAATCTTGTTCTGCGGATGTTCTGCATCCATCATGGAATAAGGAGCGAGATAAGAAGCCACACCCTGTGCCTTCGCCTTGTTGCGGTTTTTCTTCAATGCCGTAAAGACGCTCAGCGGCACATCGAGCATATTCTCCTCAGGCCATACCGCCTTACAGTCGGCAAGCACATAGCGGTTGTAGTTGGAGCGTGGCTCGGTGAGTTTCAGCGGGATTTCATACTCGTAGTAATTGTTCTTGTAATCACTACCCAGACGGATGAAGACTGAGAGATCACCATCCTGCAGACGGGTGGTATTCTGTTCCAATGCATTGGCATGGGCAAACATCTGGATGCGCTTGTACTGGCGCAGATCGATGGTAGAATTCTTGTAAACAGCCTTCGCCTCGCCCGTGCTCATGTTCTTGACCACCAGACTCAACGCCTGCTCGTTCGCCTCAACCAACTGAGGCTGACTAGGATCCTGCTCGCGCTTGATGCCCGGAGGCAATACATAGTTGACCGGTGTCTTCTCGCCGTTCTCCTCCAGACTCACGCTGCTTGCATCGAGGGTTCCGCCACTGGCAGCACCGAGCGGCTGATCATAGGTACGCCACTTGCCCATCACGAGGTCGAAGGTGCCGAAACGCAGCACGATAGGTTTCTTGAAACCGGTGAGGAACATACGCATGAAGCGGATGCTGGAGAAATCGTTGATGTTGCCCTGACGGCTCTCAAACTCATCGATAGGTATGCGGAACTGATACCAGGTGACGGTAGACTTGGTATTATCACGCCAGGTCTGGCTGTATTCACGCTTATCTACAATATGATTGTTACCCACCACGAGATCTTCCGGACGGATGCTGACACGGTACTGGAAGTATTTCTCATATTCGTTGAGGGTATAATCCTGGTTGATATCCTCGACATCCGGCGTTGACTTATAAGAAGTATCATAGCTCTCAGAACGGCTGTCGCTGTCAGGCGAGTTGCCCTGAGGATTGTTGATATACTTATATCGCTGCAAGATTGGAGCACGCATCTCATCCCAGTCGGAACCGCGGAAATAGTGGTAGTCATCACGTGCCGGATCGGCAAAGATACTGTCGAACACCGCCTGGTTCACCTTGCCCTGAATCTGGTCGAGATAAGCACTCTTGTAGAATTCCTGCTCCTCGGCATCAGTCAGTCCGTTGAAACCCACATCCTGCAAGGCTCTGCTGCCACTGGTGGTAGCAAAGGCATAGGTCACGGTGCTCTGGGTAGGAATCTTACCCCATTGGGTATAGGTGTAGCTCTTGCTGCCATCTACCGGCATGCCACTCTCATAGAATTTCTTGCCATCACGCAGGATATCCTCGCTCACCTCACCCAGGTTGATATAGAAATCGCCACCATAATCGGCAGCATCAGCCTCTTCACGGGAATAGATGAACGGATCGAGCATCCAGAACTCGATGTATTCGATGTTTGCCTGCTCGAAATCGTTGGTATCCAGCTTGCGCATCATTCCGCCCCAGTTGCGCTGCGGATTCTGCAGGGTTCCGTCTGCCTGCAAATCTGTTACATTGAAGTTGTATGGTCCCGGCTCGCTTGGATAGTAAGCCAGATTGAGTACATTCAGGGTATTGGTAGCGCCCTGATAACTGCTCTGGTCGCGCAATGGGAAGAGCTCCTTGGTATAGACCTCGCGGACATAATGGTTACTCAACTGCTTGAGGTCGCCCTTGATATGTCCAGGAGTGAGTGAACTTCCACGGCGGGTGAACAGCGGATCGATGGTATACCAGGCTAGGCGCGAACGGTGGAAGCCGCTGCTCAGACCGGTCTTATCGCTGTAATCGTCCTTGAAATTGAGCGAAGGCACACTGGATATAAACCAGGAGGTAGGAGTCGTTACATCGATGGTGGTCTTCGTACCCTCGAAGTCATCGATATAAGATGCATTGTCCTGTGTGCCGCCTGCCTCACCGGCAATGAGCTGGGCAAATTCTCCTGTAAAGGATATCTGCGATGGCTGGGTGAGGTGCAGGAATGGTATCTTGTCAAGCACATTGGTGAGCCACTGACTCTCCTTGCGCCAGTTGAGATTGATGCCCCAAAGGGTGTTCTTCAGCGGTTCGGAGCCCATGGATACCTTGGTAGTAAGCGCCTGTTCGGAGAGGTGCTGGATAGTACCGCTCAACTGGAAGTTCTTGGTAAAATCATACTCCCAGTTCAGTCCGAACATCGTTTTTCGGGTTTGTCCGAAATCGGTATTACTCTCCAGAGAAACGTTGACAGCCGTACCGGCATCGATGATGCTCTGGTTCAGGATGGTCACCTCGCCGGCACTGTAATCTACCGAATAGTCGGTGCCCTCTTTCAGGGTGATACCGCCTGCCGTAACGACCACCGAGCCCTGTGGCACATTGTAGGCATCGAGCGAGATGACATTGGCTGCAGAGCCCTTGAACTGTCCCACAATCTGATACTTGTTCTTTTCGGCTATCTGCTTGGCTACGGTCTTCGTACTGTCATAAAGTTCGGTAAAGGCATACTTTTCAGCCTTGTCGGCAGCCACGCCCCGCTTGACCAGATAATCACGCATATAACTGCCGAAAGGCTCTACCTTCGGAATGAACACGCGTCCATTAGAGATGGTATAGCCTTCTACATAATCGAAATATCCATTGCTGTGTGCCTTGTTGTTGTTATCCAGACGGTCGGCGCCCAGCACACGGATGATAGGCTGCTCCTTCACCTGCTGCTCAGGGATATAACTGAGATATACGCCGGTGGTATCGCTCTGGTATTTCACATCCAGGCGGAACTTCTCCTTCTCTACGGTAGAAGCCAGATAATAAACGTTCTTCATCATCAGCCCCCAGTTGCCCTGTCGCGGATTGTTACTGGTATTCTTGAGCGATTTCACGAAGAGTGCCTGCTTGGTATCGCTGAGATCGGATGCAAACTCGCCCACCTGATAGGTAACGCCTCCCGATGTATACTCATAGGCTACGGCAAGTACCTGGTCGGTCTGCAGACTGGTTTTCAATGAGATATAACCCAAGGCGGTATTGACTGTATACTCAGAAGAATTGAGCAGACGGGCACTCTCCAGTTTCTCATAATCGGCTCCGCCAACCAGTCCGCCTCCATCGAGAGTGGTTGCTGCCTGGTCGATGTCACGGGCAGCAGCATACTGCCCTGTCATCGCCGCATACTCTGTATTCGCCTGGTTAGAAGGCACCTGTCCGCTCGCTGCCCACATCGGGTTGCTCAGTTTCTGGTTCTCGCCCAGGTCGGTCAGGGCTACGATGTTTCGGGTATTGGTGGTATTGCCGGTTTTGTTGGTAACCCACACCTCCACGCGGTTGATGGTGATGCCCGTGGTGAGATTAGGAAGTTTCTGCATCCAGGCATCATAATGGTTTCTGAAATACTGGGAGAGGAAGAAGTGGCGGTTCTCCTCATAATCGGCTACATTCAGTTCGAAAGGGGTGAGCTGCACACCGCCCCTGGTAGATACGCTCTTCGATGCACTCTTCTTCTGCGAAGCTACCATCTGCAGCTTGAGTTTGCCAAACTGCATATCGGTTCTAACACCAAACAGACTGCTGGCGCCTTTGATGAGCGAAGAGTTGGAAGGGAAGGAGACGTTGCCCGCCTCAACGAGTTTGATGATTTCATCTTCCTTGCCGTCGTACTTCAGTTTCATGTTCTGTGCATCGAAATCAAAGGTAGCATCGGTGTTGTAATTCAGGTTCATGTTCACCTTATCGCCCACCTTTCCGTTGACGTTGAGATTGATTTTCTCATCAAAATCCATCATCGTCGTCTTTCGGTTGCGGATAGGCAACGAAGGATTGTCGATGTTTTTCTTGTTGATACCGAACTTGAGTTCGGCAGAACCCTGAGTCTTCACTCTGATGCCACCAGGACCGAAGATTTTCTCGGCAGGTCCCAAGTCGAAGTGCATATCTGAGAAATCGAACTTCTCCTTGCCTTTTGCCTGGAAGATTTCATCGTTCTGCTTGCGGAAGTAGCTGTTGCGCTGCTGCTGTTCGGTCCATGCAAGATACTCTTTCGGAGTGAGCATGATAGGAGCCGAAAGCCAGGTTGAGCCCATGCGGTTGCCGATGATATAGCGGTCGATGGTATCGTTGTAGACTACCTGATATTGCAGATTATCAGGACGTTTCAGGTCGAGCGGACTCTGATAGAGGTCGCTCAGGGAGTAAGGTTGGGTGCGCTGAATCTGCCAGCGGGTATGCAGCAGCGAATCGGGAATGGTATCTTCATCGAGCTGTACGGGCTGGGCTGTGCTGGTATGGGGTTTCTTTTTATCGTCCTGAAGTTGAGGCAAAGCTATCGCATAGCCGAAGGTTGCCACCATCAGCCAAACCAATAGAAAAGATATGAATCTTTGCTTCTGTTTCATCGACAAAAAACTCCTAACTTATTTGATTTGCTTCAATGCCAGTTTCACAACCTGTTCTACCGGGAGATCAGGCTGTGCCTTGAGGATATCTACTACTACCTTGGCAGATGGTGCCGGCGAGAAGCCGAGCATGGTGAGGGCGCTTACCGCCTCATCCTTTACGTCATTGTTCACCATCACCACATTGCCTCCGCTGGCTGGCAGTTCGTCAGCAATGCCGAGGCTCACGATTTTATCTTTCAGGTCGATGATGATTCGCTGTGCTGTCTTCAGTCCGATACCCTTCACGGTTTTCAGCACCTTGTCGTTACCAGTAGAGATGATTTCACAGAGTTCGCGTGGCGAGAGTGAAGAGAGAATCATACGGGCTGTATTTCCGCCTACTCCTGAAACGGTGATGAGGAGGCGGTAGAGTTCACGTTCCTGTTTGGTAGCAAAGCCGAAAAGGGTGAAAGAGTCATCTCTTCCACCAGCCACCAGCACTTCGTGAACATAGAGTTTCACTTCCTGTTTGCCCTGAATGGCAGTATATGTATTGAGCGATATATTGAGTCCGTAGCCCACCCCCGCTGTCTCAACAACAGCCAGCGCAGGTGTCAACTCTGTCAAATCGCCATGAATATATTCTATCATTTTCTTTTTCTCCTAATTAAATTAATATATTAATAACGTGCGAAGGGCGGGATTATTGTAATAGAGTTCCATAAAATTACGTCCCGACGTAGCATGTAATACGTCCCGACGCAGAGCCAGAGACGTCGGGACGCAGCAAAAGCTACGTCGGGACGTAATTCTAAGCACATCGGGAGGTATCGGAAAGAGGAAGTATGATGTTTCGCAACAAAATAACGAAACTGTAAGGCTCTTGCTACAGATACCTTACAAATCTCCGCTTATTCATACCTAAAAACTATGATTTTACTACTTTTTGCAACTTTTATGAGTTAAAATTCTATTAAAACGTCACGTATTTCAAGAAAAAGCTATACTTTTGCAACCGGAAATAGAATAAAAAGCGGAAAACATATCCGTTGGATGACTAAACCGCAAGAAATAAAAGAAATAAAAACAACAAAATAAAAGAAATAAGACAATGAAGAAATTTAGAGCAGCCGTAGTAGGATACGGCAACATCGGTAAGTTTACTGTTGAGGCACTCGAAGCAGCTCCTGACTTTGAGATTGCAGGTATTGTACGTCGCCAGGGTGCCAAGGACAAACCAGCTGAGTTGGCAAACTATGAAGTAGTAGATGACATCACTAAGTTGAAGGATGTAGATGTTGCAATCCTCGCAACCCCTACCCGCTCTTGCCCTGAGTATGCAGAGAAGATCGTTGCCCTCGGCATCAACACCGTAGACAGCTTCGATATCCACACCAGCATCCTCGACTACCGTACCAAGCAGATGGAGAACTGCAAGAAGGCTGGCAAGGTAAGCGTTATCTCTGCAGGTTGGGACCCAGGTTCTGATTCTATCGTACGTGTTCTGATGGAGAGTCTTGCTCCTAAGGGTTTGACATATACCAACTTCGGTCCTGGTATGAGTATGGGTCACTCAGTTTGTGTTCGTAGCAAGAAGGGCGTAAAGGAAGCGCTCTCTGTAACCATCCCATTGGGTGAGGGTATCCACCGTCGTATGGTATACGTAGAGTTGGAAGAAGGTGCCAAGCTTGAGGATGTAACAGCCGAAATCAAGGCCGATCCATACTTCGCTCACGATGAGACCCACGTATTTGCCGTAGCATCAGTAGATGATGTAAAGGATATGGGTCATGGTGTGAACCTCGTTC
>ERZ1032113.77-NODE-77-length-29981-cov-10.475272_pt1 | contig 29981 bp, 24 predicted proteins | sample MGYA00518164_ERZ1032113 | MGnify/ENA primary metagenome ERZ1032113 (study PRJEB33719, sample SAMN04261305) | wastewater metagenome | biome: rural village; feature: human; material: feces | host: Homo sapiens | place: El Salvador | collected 2014-01-14 ... | reverse complement strand
TCCCTTAAGCTGTGGCGACTGTTGGCTATCGCCATCGCCCTCCGACTCTGTTTCAAGCAGATACGACACATAGTCGATAGTGGCATCGGCAGGAGTAGGTTTGCGCTTAGTAGCTTTGTCCTCTTCCTGGTCGGCAGGAATAGAATCGAGGAAGTTGTCGATGAGCGAGATAGTTCTATCGCCATCGGCATCAGCCTTGGCAGTAGCTTTCTCGGTTTTGTTTACAGCTGCAAGTTTATAATGAGCAGCCTCAACAAGATTGAACAACACTTTGCGGTCGGTGATATAGATAGCCGAGCGTCGCAATTCTTCGTCGAACGAAGGGTCGTGGAGCAAATATAAGTTTTGCAACAGCAACAATCTTGCCGTTTGGTAATAAGGATAGAGCGCAAGCAGGCTTCGGAGATCGTAAAGGGTCTCCTTATCCAATAGTTCAGGATGTTTGATAAGCTCTGCTAAATCCATATGGGTATTGATGTTGTTGTTAAGCAATGTTTTTGTAATGTAGATTCTAATGATTAAGTATTTCGATTATTTGTCGCCAACGCTCATTACCAGTTAGCCACGGTGGCATTGAATATCTGGTCGGTGAGGTCTTTCACCATCTGAGTTACGAGTTCCTCTTGCACAGCATTGAGGCTCTTAGTAGTCTCGTAGGTAGATGTGGCAGTAAACTGCTTTTCGAAGTCCTCAGAGTGGTTGGTATTATTGACAAATCTCACATTAACAGTCATCGAGAGTTCGGTTTGAGCCGAATATCCTTCTGCCGACACCGACTTATTGCGCTGCGAATATTGTGTGATTTGTCCCTCTATCACGAGGTCTCCACCACGCTTCACCTGCTGCAGTTTGGTATGGTTGGCAAAAGCGTCTTTCAACTGATTGTTGAACATTGGCGCCATTGGTCCCCAGATATATGTGCTTCGGTTAGGGAAGTCGGCTATGCGTATGGTCTTGACCTTTGAATAGTCGATGCTTGCCATATTAAATTTATACGACACGCTGCATGCTGCCACCACCATGAGCGCTGTTAATGCTATGGCAGCAGAAGCCAAACGACGTATGCGAAGCTTCAGAGAGTTATTCTTCATAATTGTCAAGTCCATATTCTTTAATTCTTCTGTATAGTGTGCGGTCGCTGATGCCAAGCTCAGCAGCAGCCAAGCGGCGATTGCCGTTGTTGCGTTCAAGGGCTTTCTCTATCATCTTTCGATTAAAGTCCTTGAGGTTCAGATTATCGTTTGAAGCCGGAGCCTCATCGTGATGCTTGTCGGTAGTAACCTCCTCGGCATCAATAAAATCGGCTGTAGGTTCTGGCTGATGATAGTCGTTGTCAACATATCCCAAGCGAGCAGGAGCAGGAGCCAAGCGAGCAGGTGCAGGAGTATTTAGCATGCTATGCTGGTCTTCCATCTGCTTTTTAAGATCGTTTAGCTCGCGTCTTAAGTCGCTGACATTGCCACGAAGCTCATACAATATTTTATATAGTATCTCGCGTTCGCTTTCGAAAGAGTGAGATCCTCCATCGCCAGCAATAGCGAGCTGCATGCTTTCAGGATCCTGCGGAATATACCTTTTCAGCGTTTCCGCATCGATGATTCTTTCTTGGCTCAACACCGACATCTGCTCTGTGATATTCTTCAGCTGTCGCACATTGCCAGGCCATTTGTAGCCGAGCATAATCTGCTTGGCATCCTCAGAGAGAGTAATCTTTGGCAGTCGGTATTTCTCTGCCATCTGCATAGCGAAGAGACGGAAGAGAAGCAAAATGTCGTTGCCACGATCGCGCAAAGGCGGCATCTGAATAGGAATGGTGTTAAGACGATAGTAGAGGTCTTCGCGGAAGCGTCCCTCGGTAATCGCCTTTTGCATATTCACGTTGGTGGCAGCAACAATTCTGACATCGGTCTTCATTATCTTTGTTCCGCCCACACGAATATATTCGCCAGTCTCGAGCACACGCAATAAGCGAGCCTGAGTGGCAAGAGGCAGTTCGCCCACCTCGTCGAGAAAGATGGTGCCCTTGTTTGCAATACCGAAATATCCTTCGCTCTCGCCTATAGCACCAGTAAACGAGCCTTTCTCATGACCGAAGAGTTCACTATCGATAGTGCCTTCTGGGATAGAACCACAGTTGATAGCAAAATAGCGTTCGCGTCGGCGTGGACTATTGTCGTGGATGATGCGAGGAAGAATCTCCTTGCCCACTCCACTTTCGCCAACTACGAGCACACTAAGGTCTGTGGGCGCCACCTGCATGGCAACGTCCAATGCACGATTTAAAGCATCGCAGTTGCCCACGATGTTGTATCGTTGTTTTATCTTTTGCAGTTCTTCTGTGTTCATTTCTTGGCAAAATTACAAACTTTTATTGAGAAAAGCCTTATTTGTTATGAACTTTTATAAGTCACACTCCCCTTATATATATAATAAGGTGTAATCCTACTTCACCTGTTTAGCCGACTTGCCAAACTTTATTAGCAAAAGGCCGATGCCCGTCCACACGAGTTCGCGCAAGCGCACTATCAAGGCTACTAATATGCCACCGCTGGCAGTAGCGCCAAGGCGAGTTGCCGACATCAGGAAACCACCCTCGCGACCAACAAGCTGCAACGGCATAAAGAAAAGCATATTGGCAAACAGCGTGGTGAAAGCAATGATGAGAATACATTGCACATAGCTGATGCCAGGGTTTACCACCAAGAGGATGAAATACACCTCGAGCGCCGACAATATTCTGCATGCCACTTCCAATACCACCGCCATAACGAAGGTCTTTGGACTCTGCTTATGCAGGGCTGCAATCTGCGTATCTATAGTGTCGAGCTGCTCACGATGTTTCTCTACGAATGGCTGTGCCCACTTCTTCACCAACGGCATGTGGCGCAGAAGATTCATCACACGGTTTGCCAATCCCTTACGATAGCCAATGATGAAAAACCACAGGCCGAGCATGCAGAATGCCGCTGCCGCAAGGAGGAATGACGCCATGAATACCGACATTGGCTGTGTAGCCACATATAGGAATATGGAGATAAACCAAAACCAGAAATGGCTAAAGATATGCGTCATTGCATATAGAATCACCGACGATGACGCCCTCTCGGTGCCAATCTTCGGTGCGAGTTCCATAATGCGGTATGGTTCGCCACCCATCAGTCCGCCTGGAGTGGCATAGTTGAGGGCAAAGCCTGAGATGGTTACTTTATACAGCCACCAGAAGTTCACCTTCGACTTTCCACCAGCATTGATGATAAGATACCATGCCGAGGTATTAAATATATACAGGAATATCCACAGTACCAATACTGCTACAAACCAATATCCTGCATGACATAGTCCTTGCCAAACCTGCTGAAAGTCGAGCTGTGTGACCATCACCACCAGCACGGCAATACCAAATATAAAGAATATATTCTGATATTTCTTCTTCATTATATCTTTTATTGTTGTCTTTCCTTTATAGCATTCTCATGCTTCTTAGGTATTGCAAATCTCACCTTTTCGCTATCATCGCGTTTTTCGTGATACAGCTTAGGCAGAGGATTTGCCAATGGCTCATCATAGTCGATGGCATTGCGGAAAGCGTCGATAGCGCAATAAATAGCATGGCGGAAAGATGTTTCGTCAGCTCTACCCATGCCTGCGATGTCGAAACGAGGATTCATGTCGGCAGCTGTCACTACTACAGGCATTCCTGCAATGAAGTTTATCATATAGTCGGCAGACAATGCAGCAAGAGGAGCCACGCCCTGATCGTGATACATTGCCAATATTCCGTCAAAAGCATAATAGTCGCCATTGCTAAAGAAATCATCTACCGCATAAGGTCCAAAGGCATTAATGCCCTCGGTAGCCAACTGGTCGATAGTTGGAGCAATAATCTCTTGCTCTTCCTTGCCTCCATTGCTTGTTTGCGGATTTAAAGCAAGCACCGCAACACGAGGAGAGGAGATGCGGAAATGGCGCTTCAAAGCGGTATGGAAAGCCTTGATACTTGCCGAAAGCTGCTCGGTTGTTATTGCAGCAGCCACATTGCGCAGAGGCAAACCATCGGTAGCCAAAGCCATGCGCACCTGCTCTGTAGCCATCACGCGAATGGCCTTATTGCCTTCGCCGAGACAAGCCTCGATGTATTCAAAGTTGCCTGGATAATTGAAACCTTCAGGCTTGATATTATTCTCGCTTGCAGGACCGAGCACCAATACATCAAACAAACCATCTTTGAAGTCGGCAATAGCGCGGTCTACAGCAACAAGAGCAGCCTTGCCACCCTCTGCGCATTCCAATCCTAAGTCTATCTTCACCTCTTCGTCGAAAGCTGTTATAATATTTAGCTTGTCTTCTTTAGCCTCATCAGCATTTGATATGATTGTGAAATTTGCCTGCATATTCAATGCGTTGCGATGATAAGCAGCCACCTTTGGCGAACCATACACAATAGGAGTGCACAGCTCGAGCATCTCAGGCTCGGCAAATGTCTTAAAAATCAGCTCATATCCTATACCATTGGTGTCGCCTTGAGTAATGGCTACACGTATCTTTCTATTTTCCATTTATCTTGATAGTTGTTTTATTTAGACTATTGTCAGTTTTGTCACTACTCTTTTTTATTGTTCGTTTTTCTTTGCCGTCGACAGCAGTCCGCAAGCGGCAAAAATATCTTGTCCACGGCTCGCTCTGATGGTAGTAAATATGCCATGATTGGTGAGATAATCGCGGAAAGCCTCCATCTTTTCCTCAGGCGCACCATCGAGAGGCACATCCGGAATCTTGTGGAATCTAATAAGGTTTATTCTGCAATCTAAGCCATGGAGCAACTTCACGAGCTCACGAGCATGAGTCATAGAGTCGTTTAAGCCTCCAAACACAATATATTCGAACGACAAGCGACGCTGATGAGAGAAATCATAGTTGCGAAGCATCTCTACGATGTCTTGAATATGAAATCCTCTTTCGGCAGGCATCAGCATTGAGCGTTGCTCAGGCACAGGCGAATGCAAGCTTATTGCAAGATGGCAATCGCTCTCTTCGATAAATCTCTTTAGTTTATTCTTCACTCCCACGCTGCTCACGGTGATTCGCTTTGGACTCCACGCATAAGCATAGTTGGCAGTAAGGAGGTTTGTCACTCTCAGCACATTGTCGAGATTGTCCATAGGCTCGCCCTGTCCCATAAAGACGATATTTGTCAAGCGGTCAGCCTCTGGCAAAGAATAAATCTGATTAATGATGTCGCATGCTGTGAGGTTGCCTTCAAAGCCCTGCTTACCAGTTTGGCAAAACAGGCAGTTCATCTTGCATCCCACCTGCGACGACACACACAATGTTGCTCTGTCGTTATCAGGAATAAACACCGTCTCAACAAACTTTCCGCTCTGAGTAGGGAACAAGTATTTTATGGTGCCGTCTTTAGAATACTGAGCATCGAGATGTGGCATACAGCCAATAGTATATTGGGCAGAGAGCTTTTCCCTGCCTGCCTTCGAGATATTTGTCATCTCGTCGATGCTACGCACATGCTTTATATAAATCCATTGGGCTATCTGACCGCCAGCAAAAGCAGGCAAACCAACATTTTTTGCCACTTCTTTTAGCTCAGCCAAAGTCATTCCCAACAATGGTGTCTTATCGTTCATATCCGAATGAGAATAATTTTTGCAAAGTTAGTGCAAACGAGCGCAAATATATCAAGTTTACTTGGATATTTTGCCGAGTGTAGCCTAATTTCTGCAAAGTTAGTGCAAACGAGCGCAAATATATCAAGTTTACTTGAATATTTTGCCGAGTGCAGCCTAATTTCTGCAAAGTTAGCACAAAATCAAGACAATGCAAAACAAAAGTCTCGTTTTTTGCTTCTCAGCGCCTATATGTAAAGCTTTATCTTCATTATTGAAGTCGATAATATACAAAAGTCAGAAAAATAAGATGTTCTGTTTGCTATTTCCGAATAGTTTTAATAACTTTGCGATAAGTTTACATTAATATAATGGCGCCAGCAGACTCTGCTGATGACAACAGCCAACAACTTACAAGCAAGATTTCATCATGAACATCAACAATACGGAAGACGAAAAGCTCTTGAAGCAATACTATAGCAGATATGGTGGATATTGGAGATTTCCCGATATGCTCGACTATTGCTATTTGGTAAATCCTTATTTCAATCGTTCGGGCATCATCAAGGAGATGCAAGACTTCTTCCCTACCCTCGTTGCAGAATATCCTTCGGGTATGAATGTCAACTCTATGTTGGCAAGCGAATGCTGGAACGTAAAGCAAGAATATATTATTCCTGGCAATGGTGCTGCGGAATTGATAAAACTGCTGATGGAGCATTTAGAGGGCAAAGTGGGTGTGGTAAGACCTACTTTCGAGGAATATCCTAACCGCATGCCTGCAGAACGAGTGGTAACTTTCGTGCCTCAGAATAGCGACTTCCGCTATGATGCTGACGATTTGATAGAATTCTTTGGCAATAATGCCGTAGAAAACATCTTGCTCATCAATCCCGACAATCCTTCGGGCAACTTCATCACTATGGAAGGCATCATCAAGTTGGCGCAATGGACTAAGGATAATGGCATAAAGTTTATCCTCGACGAGAGTTTCGTTGATTTCAGCGAGGGCTATGCTAACAATTCTTCATCAGCAACCAGTTGCTCGAAACTTTCCCCAACGTATGTGTGATGAAATCTATCTCCAAGAGCTATGGTGTGCCTGGATTGCGCCTTGGCATTCTTTGTTCTGCCAACACCGAGATGATACAGCGCATGAAGAAGCAGGTGAGCATCTGGAACATCAATTCTTTCGCAGAATTCTTCATGCAAATCTATCCTAAGTATAGGGCTGACTACCAAAAGGCGTGCGACCAATTTATCGCTACTCGCAACGATTTTGAAAGGGAACTACAGCAAATTCCTTTCATCCATGTAATGCCGTCGCAAGCCAACTTCTTCTTCCTTGAGGTGTTCCCACCTTACAAGCCAAAGCAGCTTTGCGCTATTCTTCTCAAGAGATATAAAATCTTGGCAAGTGCTTGCTTAGCCAAAAAAGGCATTGAACCCGACAAATATATGCGCATTGCCGTGAGAAGTCATAAAGACAACGAGAGATTTATAAAAGCATTAAAAGAACTGATATAATATGAAAATAATCACCGAACAGCAAATTCGCTCTCTTGCCATCACGCCTCGCCAATGTGTGGAGTGGATACATGAGAGTTTTGCCATGAAGCACGAGGCTCAACTTCCTGCAAAGATAAGTGTGCATCCTGCCGACTACGATTTCTTTACTTCTATGCCTTGCTTGCTTCCTGACAATGGTGGCGATATAAGATTTTTCGGAATAAAAGAGGTGCATAGAATTGAGGGCGCAGTACCATCATTGGGTAGCGACATCATGCTCTATAATGCCAAGAATGGCGAACTGCTTGCGTTGATGGATGGCGACTGGATAACCACCATGCGAACTGGTGCGGTGGCTGCAGCTTCGGCAAAAGCTTTGCGCAAGAGCAATGCTTCGGTTTATGGTTTTGTGGGCTTGGGCAATACTGCTCGCGCCTCTCTGCTCTGCATTCTCGAGGCTGAGCCTGAGAAGCAGTTTAAGGTAAAATTGCTAAGATACAAAAATCAGGCTGAGCAATTCATCGCACGCTTCACCGACTATGCTAACGTAGACTTCGAGATTATTGACAGCATATCAGAACTTGCACAAACTGTTGATGTTTTCATTAGTTGCATAACGAGCGCTAACGGTCTTTTGGTTGAGGATGAGAAGATATTCCAGCCTGGAGTAACCGTCATTCCTGTCCACATGCGTGGTTTGCAGAATTGCGACACCACCTTCGACCGTGTATTTGGCGACGACACCGACCATGTAAAGGGATTCAAATATTTCTCTCAGTTCCGCGACTACAACGAGATTGGTGAAGTATTGTCGGGTCGCGACCCTGGCAGAAAGTCTGACGAGCAGCGTATTCTCGACTACAACTACGGTCTGGCTCTCCACGATATTGTGTTTGCTTCAAAACTCTACGAAGCGCTCATCAATACCGACACCATAAATATTCCAATTCACAAAGAGACTGACAAATTCTGGATTTAATAATCTACCATGGCACACATCAAAACTTCCAAAGGATTCCTGAAATACGAAAGCAAAATACCTTTCTTCGGCGACAAGGTAATAGACAAAGACCTGATGCTCGACAACATCAGGCTATTGGCTGCCTACCTCGACAAGATTGACATCAATTGGGGTCCTGCCTTTGGTACGCTGATTGGTATTGTGCGCAACAACGATTTCCAACCTTGGAAACCTGTCTTCGACATCTATATTCTTAAGGAAGACGAAGAGCGCTTCAAGGATGTGTTGTGGCTCTTAAAGGACGAGGGCTTCGAACTTATCCGTCATGAGCGCCGCGGACTCTACTATCTGTGTCGCAACGATCAGTATATTAAGTTCTTTGTGCTCCACAAGATTAGTAGCGACGTTCGTCATACTGGCGGCTCTGACTTCATCCATGAGAAATATCTGCAGAATACCGTGAAGTGGAACTTCATGGGCATAGAGATGAATGTGCCTGTAGATGTCGACGAATATTTGACGTTCCAATATGGTAAGGACTGGACAACTCCTAAGCAGACGGTGTTCTATTCCTCAAGCTTCTTCTCGAAACTTGCTAATTGGACAAAGACAAAGCTTCAAGACATCATGCCTGACGCCATTTACTATTATTGGCTGCTGATACACCGCAAAAAGGACTTCAAGAAGTTCAAACTGCGCAGCGAAAAGGCTGGATATAAATTGCCACAAAACTTCGAGCTGGCAAGCATGAAGCCTCGCCGATATAAGAAGGTGCTTACGGTTGGTGTCTACGACTTGCTACACAAAGGGCATGTGGAACTCTTCCGCCGTGCCAAGGGTTTGGGCGACTATCTCATCGTGGCTGCCCAAGATAGCGACTTCATTCTGAAATACAAACCTCAGGCCAAAGTCATGAACTCTACCGAGGAACGCAAATACATGATAAAGGCCATTCGCTATGTCGACGAGGTTATTACATATACTGATGTCGACAAGATTGTGAAAGATGTAGACTTCGATGTCTTCGTTACTGGTCCCGACCAATGTCACGAAGGTTTCCAGAAGGCTATTCGATGGTGCGAAGAGAATGGCAAAGAGCACATCGTGCTCGGACGCACCGATGGCATAAGCTCAAGCGAGCTGAAAGCCAAGATTGCTGCCAAGACTGCAGCCTCTCTTGGCAAAAATAATACTAACCCACAACAATAACCATAGAACAATATCTCTACATAAACATATATAAAAATGAGAGAAAAAATAGATTGCTTCTTGCCTTGTTCCGACTTCGAAGGCATTCAAGCCACCATCAGCCAACTGATGGGAAACAAGACTATTCAGCATATTCACCTCTTGGTAGGTTCCGACTTCAACTCTTGTGTGGTGCCTGAAGATATTGACATCATAACTTCCGACAAGCCTTTCTCTACCGATACGCTTCGCGAGATTGCTGCGCATACCGATGCCGACTATGTGCTCTTCAGCACCAAGGCGTCGCCTGTAGTGCTTGGCAAGAATGCTCTCGAACGTATGCTTCGTGTGGCTGTCGACTCTGATGCAACCATGGTTTATGGCGACCACTACGACACTCTCGATGGCAACATCGCCAAACATCCTTGCATCGATTATCATAAGGGAAGCATTCGCGACGACTTCGACTTTGGTCAGCTTTTGCTCCTTCCTTCGCTTTTGCTCCACGAATATGTGTCTACTGCCATTAAGGAGGATTTCGATTATGCAGGACTTTATGCTCTGCGCCTGTTTCTCAGTCGCAAGGGCGAGATTTTCCACCTTGCTGAATATCTGTATACAGAGCAGGAGTTGGACAACAGAAAGAGTGGCGAAAAGCAATTCGACTATGTTAACCCTAAGAACCGTGAGGTGCAGGTGGAGATGGAGAAGGCTGCTACACGCCATCTCGACGAGATAGGAGCGCTGGTAGATACTAACGCCTACAAAACTCCCGACTTCGATGAGCAAGACTTTAAATACGAGGCTTCGGTCATCATTCCTGTCTTCAATCGTGCTCGCACCATTGCCGATGCTGTAGGCTCGGCTTTGTCGCAGCAGACTTCGTTCAAGTTTAATGTCATCGTTGTCGACAACCATTCTACCGATGGCACTACCGACATTCTCAATTCTATCAGCGATGCTCGCCTTGTCCACATCATTCCGCAGCGCACCGACCTTGGCATTGGCGGATGCTGGAACGAGGCTCTCGACTCTAATCTCTGCGGCCGCTTTGCTGTTCAGCTCGATAGCGACGACCTTTATTCTTCGCCTCGCACCTTGCAGCAGATTGTTGATGCTTTCCATCGTCAAAAGGCGGCAATGATTATTGGTAGCTACCGCATGTGCAACTTCAAGCTCGAAACTCTGCCTCCTGGTCTCATCGACCATAAGGAGTGGACCGACGACAATGGTTGCAACAATGCTTTGCGCATTAATGGTTTGGGTGCTCCGCGTGCTTTCTTCACTCCTTTGGCTCGTCAGATTAAGTTTCCTAACACCAGCTATGGCGAAGACTATGCCATGGGCTTGGCTTTCAGCCGCAGATACCGCATAGGCAGAATCTACGACGAACTTTATCTCTGCCGTCGTTGGGAGGGCAATAGCGATGCGGCTCTAAGCATAGAGAAGATTAATGCCAACAACATTTATAAAGATCAGCTACGCTCGCTCGAGATTTCGGCTCGCCAGCAGCTCGTAGCAGGTAAACTCGACACTACTGCCGACAATCGTTTGCAGCGTTTCTTCAATCGTCAGCTCGAAATATGGGAGGTTCCTAACCTCAACTATCAGCAGCTCTCGCATGTCAAGACCAAGCAGTTGGGCGACATCGAGGCGCAGTTCAATCCTGCACGCATTGTGTCTACTGGTGCCAACATCGACAAGAAGGCTATTGCCGAGCGTCCTTGTTTTCTCTGCAATGCTAATCGCGACAACCGTCAGATGTCGAAGATTTTGGAGTGTGGACTGGAACTATTGATAAATCCATTCCCTATTTTACCAATGCACTTCACTCTGCCTACTCGTCGCCATCAGCCTCAGAGCGTAGCCACTTTGTTCCCTAAGATTTATTCGTTGCTCGACGATTATGCCGACATCATGGTCTTCTATAATGGTCCTCGCTGCGGTGCCTCTGCTCCCGACCATGCTCATCTGCAGGGTGGCACCTCGGGACTTCTGCCTATTCAGAAGTGCTGGCAACGATTCTGCCGTAGCCTAAAGACTGTCTACAGCTGTGGCGAAGGTGAACAGATTTCGCTCATCACAGAGTATGTTGTTCCTGCTTTCGTCATCCAGAGCAAGTCGGCAAAGTGCGAAGCTCAATTATTCGACAAGCTCTACAAGGCTCTCGACAAAGAGGCTGGCTCTGAAGCTATGCTCAACATCGTGGCTTGGCGACAGGAGGATAATCACATCACCGTGGTGTTCCCTCGTCGCAAACATCGTCCCGACTGCTATTATGCTGAGGGTGCAGAGCAGCTCCTCGCTTCGCCTGGTGCTTTAGACATGGCTGGCTTGATGATTCTTCCTCGCAAAGACGACTTCGAAACAATTACTCAGGAAAGGGCTGAAGCTGTGTTGCGCGAGGTGGCAATAACCTCCGAGCAGGCTGCCGAAATCTGCCAGCGTCTCACCAAGATGCAGGAGAGCACTCATCAGACCAACGCCATTAACAAACAGCCAAACGTTACGGTTGGACTAAAGAGCGACACCACCATCAACTTCTTCCTCCACAAGCCTTATCTTGCCAAGGGCGAAGAGATTTGTGGCGAACAGGAGGTGAGTTTCTCTGAGGGTGGATTGCTTTGGAATGGCAACCACTATCGTGAACTCTTGTTCTCGCCTGTTGCCAAGGATGCTTCGTTCTCGCTTGCCAATGTCACCATAGGCATCGACTACCATTGGGAGCGTAAGCAGACTCAGACTTTCAGAGGTGCGCTTCGCCTTGTTGTCGAAGAAGACAAGATTTGTGCCATCAACGAGTTGCCTGTTGAAAACTATCTCGAGAGTGTTATTTCGAGCGAGATGAAAGCCACCTCGTCGTTAGAACTTCTCAAGGCTCATGCCGTGATTTCTCGCTCATGGCTGTTGGCTCAGATGGAGAAACGTCGCAAGCAGAAAGAGAGTGGCAACAACTTCTTCTCGTTCGAAAAGGGCGACGACACACTGATAAAATGGTACGACCGCGAAGACCACACCATCTTCGATGTTTGTGCCGACGACCATTGCCAGCGCTACCAGGGCATTACCATGGAGACGAGTCCGCATGTGGCTAAAGCCATCAAATGTACTCGCGGTCAGGTGCTCACCTACGATGGCGACATCTGCGACGCTCGCTTCTCTAAATGCTGTGGCGGAATCACCGAAGAGTTTGAATACTGCTGGGAGAATATCAACAAGCCTTACCTCAAGAGCGTGCGCGATTCTGCCGACATGGCTGAAGCTCACGATGTGAAAGACCTCGAGGCTTTCATCCGCACTTCGCCTGATGCTTTCTGCAACACCACCGACAAGGCGGTGCTTAGCCAGGTGCTCAACGACTACGATCAAGAAACCACCGACTTCTATCGTTGGAAGGTAGCTTACTCGCAAGAAGAGATTGCAAACCTCATCAACACTAAGCTGAAGTTAGACCTTGGCTCCATCATCGATCTCGTGGCTGTAGAGCGTGGCAAGAGCGGACGCATCTCTCGCCTGAAGATTGTTGGCACCAAGCGCACCTTCACCATTGGCAAGGAGCTTGAGATTCGTCGTTGCCTCAGCACCAGCCATCTGTATAGTTCAGCCTTTGTAGTCGACCGCCTCGACATCAACGCCGAAGGCATTCCTCAGCATTTCGTGCTCACAGGAGCCGGTTGGGGCCATGGCGTAGGCTTGTGCCAGATAGGTGCTGCCGTGATGGGCGAAAAGGGCTACAACTATGAGCAAATCCTGCACCACTACTATTCTGGTGCCAAGATCACTACAATGTATTAAAAAAAATATGCAAAATACCGACAACCCCCTTCGCTGGCTTCCTTCCTTGTATTTCTTCAAGGGGTTGCCCTACGTCGTATTGATGGTAGTCTCCACCGTGCTCTACAAGCAGATGGGACTATCCAATGCCGAAGTGGCTTTCTACACCTCGTGGTTTTATCTGCCATGGGTTCTGAAGCCATTTTGGCACCCTTATGTCAGTCGCATAGCAACACGACGATGGTGGATTCTCCTCACCGAAATCATCATCGGCGCTTCCATGGGCAGCATAGCCTTCACCCTACCCTCGCCATTCAATCTTCAGGCATCGTTGGCTCTATTCTGGGTGGCTTCATTCTCATGTGCCTTCCATAATGTTTCTGCCGACGGCTTGTATCTCGACGAGATGGGACCGCGCCACAACCTTATTTATTTTATACGCACCACCTTCTATCGTCTTGCCACCTTCGTTGCCCAGGGCATCCTCGTCATGGTGGCTGGCAACCTTCAGGTGATGTATCGTGGCAGCATGGGTTATTCGTGGAGTCTTGTCTTCTATGGCTTGTCGTTGTTCTTGCTTCTCACGTGGATTTGGCACGGCATCTTCATTCCCTACACTCAGCCTGCCTTCAAGCAGTTATCAATACCGGGCATAAGGCAAGTGTTGGGCGAAGTCAGCGACACCACCAAGCTTTTCTTCCGCAAGCCTTACGCCATCTACGCCACCATCTTCATGTTGCTATTCAAGCTTCCTGAAGGATTAGTGTCTAAGGTTTCCATCCTTTTCCTCATCGATGGCGCCCATCGTGGCGGCTTAGGCTTGTCGCCACAGGAATATGGTTTGGTGGCTGGCACAATAGGTGTTGCAGGCTTGTCTCTTGGCGGCATTCTCGGAGCTAAGGCAATAGCACATGGTGGCATCAAGCGTTGGCTGTGGCCAATGGCTCTGTCGCTCACCATTCCAAACGCCACTTACCTTTACCTCAGCTACTACATGCCCGACAACATCTTTATAGTTGGCTTATGCGTATTTCTTGAGCAGGTAGGCTACGGCTTTGGCTTCGTTGCCTACATCATGTTCATCAAGCGTTTCGTGATGGGCTATCTCCACAAGGCTCACCTCACTCTTGGCAAAGCGTTTATGGCTCTGTCCATAATGCTCCCTGCCATGTTCTCAGGTTTCCTTCAGCAGGCTGTTGGCTACCGCACATTCTTCATCATCGTTTTGTGCAGCAGCGTCGCCACAATCATTGCCACAATCTTGGCAATAATAACCCTAAAGGCTAAAGAAGCCCGCAAATAAAAAAACAGTAGGCAGCAAATCAGTAATCTGATATTGCTGCCTACATTTTTTTCATAAAACTCAATGAAAACCCTTTTCTTACAAATACATCATCGGTCCAAATCCGCCACCCATTCTTGGAGGCATTCCACCTGGGCGACCGCCACCATAACGACCGCCGCCAGGACCATAGCCACCGCCTTGTCTCATTTGCTGGCGTGCTTCCTTACCTCCAAAGAGGTTTAAGCGATATTGCACGCGGAGCATGATGTAAGAGTTCACAGCGTTAAATTCTGTATCGCTACGCTGCATTGCTGAGATAGAACGCGAGAAATTGCTCTGCTGTCCCAGCAAGTCGTAGAACTGCAACATCACCGTCAGCGGCTTACCCTTCATGAATCCCTGCGAGATTTGCGCATTCCACACCAGCTCGTTGGTATTCATGGAATTGTCGTTAAATCCTCGGCGACTATTCTCATGAATGTCTGTCGACAGGGTTGTTCCCCAAGGCAATGTCACGTTGATATTTGCACCATAAGCAAACTGCCATGTGTCGAGGTTGCTCTGCTTCTGCAGTTTGTTGCGTGAGTGGTTGTATCTTAGCGAACCGTCGAGCTCTATCTCCAGCCAGTCGTTGCGGTAGCTACCTGCCAATCTTTCGCTTACGCCAAGAGTCTTTGTAATGTTCTTCTGCGAATTTGAATTGCGGTTGAGCGAAATATAGCCCACATTATTAGAATACGACACGTCGCTCCATGTATTCACGTTCCATCTTCCTGCCGAGTCGAGCGGAGTGTTAAACATCAAACCACCACCTGCATTCCAGTTGCCGTTGATATTCTCTGGTCGTGTAACCTGTCCACCTGTGGTTTCATTATACGTCACCTTTCTTGCCACCGAGTTGCTTGTGGTGTTAAATCTCAAGTGTGCCATCAGCGACTGCTGTGTCTTCTCGAAATATCCACGGAAGAAGGTGTTGAAACTATTGGTAAACGAAGGTTTCAGTCCTGGGTTACCCTTTGTGATGTTCAATGGGTTGCTGTCGTCGGTAATGTCCACGAGGTCGGTCATACTTGGCTGCGTAGTGTAGCCACGGTAAGTGATTCTGAGGTTCGACACCTTATTAAACTTATACTTAAAGTCCACAGATGGAGTGATGTTTACCACATGGCGCACAGTATCGATATATTTGCCCTGATAGTCTTGTGTAAAGTTCGACGATTGTGGTTCTACCATCGCACCCACATTAAAGTCGAAGCTCTCGCGAATCATTCTAAACATCAACTCTATGTCGTGTGTATAGTTTTTATACTCCGAATAGCGGCTCAGGTCGCTGTCGTAATAGCTCTCCAAAGGATTGTTCAATCGTGAAAGATACCCTCCCCAGTTGCCATAGTTATTTACCACTCCCGCAAAGAAATCTTCACCAAGATTGCTAAAATCATAGGTTGAGCGTGTGCTCTTGGAGTAGCTATAGTTGAACTTATAGCTCAACTGCAAGAATGTTGCCTTCCACAGCGGTTCGCTATACGTAACCTGTGCGCTATAGTTATATTTCTTTGTTGGAGTCAAACTGTATCTGTTTGTCTGATATGTTGAGTCTGTGCCCAGCGAGTTCATCACCTGATACAAGTGCACATTGCTTGTCGACAGGCTCTTGCTGTCAGAATTGGTGTAGCCGGCATTCAACTGCAAGGTGATGTTTCGTCCCTCGTTGTTGAGTTTGCGGTTTATCTGCAACATTCCCTTATAGTTGTCGCTTGTGCTATTCGAGAGCGAGATTCCGTTGCGGCTATTTATCATCAGGCTGTCTTGAGCCATAATGTCGAACGACGATGATGCAAGCGGATCTGTTACGTATAGATATGGGTCATCGGCAAATGATGCTGAAGCTGTTGACGAGCTGCCATCTGATGTAGAGTGCGAGAATGTTGGTCTAAACAAGATGTTGGTCATCGAGTCTGGCATCCATTCTATTCGTGCTCTTGCATTCCAGCTGTCGCTACGGCTGTAGCTCTGCGAAAGGCTGTTGCCAAACGATTTTGCTGTCGACACGAAGTTTTCTGTCGACATCTTTGTGCGCTGGTCTCCGTCGCCATGGTTCCATCTCAAGCTACCATTAAACTTGAATTTGTCTTTTATCTCGTAGTTGAAGTTTCCACCGAGCATCTTGCTTGAGTTCAAGCCGTTGTTGCCGCCCCAACCGCCACGACCGCCAAATCCTCGGTCGTTTACGTTGTTTGCCGAGCCAAAGCCCATCACTCTCATCTTTGAGTTGAAGTGTGCTGCCATCACTCGTGCCGAATAGCGGTCTTCGGTGCCGTAGCCCACGTTGGTATTCGAAAACATTCCCTTGTTCATTCCTTTCTTCAGTCCGAAGTCGAGTACTGTCTCTTCGTTGCCATCGTTGATTCCTGTCACCTTAGCCAAATCGCTCTTTTCTTCATACGATTTTATCTTGTCAATTATCGAGGTTGGCAAATTCTTCAGCGCTGTCTTGGTGTCGCCGGTCATAAATTCCTTACCATCCACCAGAATCTTCTTCACTTCCTTTCCGTTGATGGTAATCTTGCCGTCGTCGTCAACCTGCGCTCCTGGCAGTCGCTTCACCAGCTCTTCCACCACCGAACCTTCTGGTGTGCGGTAGGCGGCACTATTATATACAAAGGTGTCTTCCTTCACCGTCACCTTCATGGCTTGTGCCGTCACCTGTGCTTCCTTCAGCAATATGGCGTCCGATGCCATTGCCAATGTGCCGAGCGCAAGGTTCTTGTCCTGGGCTATCGTAATGTTTTTATATGTGGTATGATAGCCTATGCTCGATATTTTCAGCAGATAGCGACCGTTCTTTGGAGCCGAGAGGCTGAATGTTCCCTTCTCGTTGCTCACTCCTCCAGCCACATACGAGCTGTCGGTTCTCAACAGCTGCACCGTAGTCTGCATCATTGGCTCCTTGGTGTCTTTATCTACTATGGTACCTGCTATCTTTCGGCTTTGTGCCGTTGCCGTGAGTGCGGCTATCGATAACAGCGCCATTAATAAGGTTCTTTTCATGATGATTTGTAGTTGTCTTGTGTTATTTATAATTGATAACTGATAGTTGTTTTAGCGTTTAACTTTATTTCTGACGTATATTCTTGCAAAAGGTTTAATCCTTGCAAGAAAAAAGCACAAATATTTTGAATTTTCCGTTATTCTACATATCTTTGCAGAAATCAAGGAGACAAAACGTCGAATGTTATGAAACAGAGAATCATTATTTCTACAAGTTTGGAGAAAGACCTTACGCTCGCCATTTCTGAGTGCGAGCACGATAAGGTGTTTGTATTGGCCGACGAAACAACCATCGACAAGTGTTGGCCTGTGATAAAAGATTTCAGGATATTAAAGAATGCACAAACTATCGTTATAGGTGCCACAGACACCCACAAAACGCTCGAATCGTTAGCTCATGTTTGGAAAGCTCTTGGCGATGGTGGAGCCACTCGCCACTCGTGCTTAATTAATTTAGGTGGCGGCATGGTTACCGACCTTGGTGGCTTTGCTGCGTCTACTTTCAAGCGTGGCATCGACTTCATAAACATCCCTACCACTCTGCTCGCTATGGTCGATGCGTCGGTGGGTGGAAAAACGGGCATCAACTTCAATGGGCTGAAAAATGAGGTTGGTGTTTTCAATGATGCTAAATATGTGATTCTCGACACCAGCTTCCTAAAATCTCTCGACGACGACAACCTGCGCTCTGGCTATGCTGAGATGCTTAAGCATGGACTCATCTCCGACGATGTTCACCTTGCTGAGCTTCTCAATTTCCAGCTTTCTGCTCCCAACTATCAGCAGTTGCAACAGATGGTGGCTCACTCTGTAGAGATCAAGGAGAATGTCGTAGAGCTCGACCCTCACGAGCGTGCCATCCGCAAGGCTCTCAACCTTGGCCACACCTTCGGTCATGCTTTCGAGTCGTGGGCATTGAAGCGCAAGCCTATCCTTCATGGTCATGCTGTTGCCTACGGTTTGGTGTGCGAACTTTATCTCAGCTGCATCAAGACTGGCTTCCCTACCGAGCGTATGCGCCAGTCTGTAAGGTTCATCCGTGAGAACTATCCTCACCTTGCCTTCACCTGCGACGACTACGATGAGCTCATCGCCCTTATGACTCACGATAAAAAGAATACTGCTGGCGTCATCAATTTCACTCTGCTCTCTGCAGTAGGCGAAATCATGATCAACCAGACAGCCACAACCGAGGAAATAAAAGAAGCCCTCGATTTCTATAGGGAAAGCTAAATAAACGAAGAGGGAAGAGGGAAGAACGAAGAGTGAAGAATCCATTAGTCTTTATGTGTATTTAATTCTTCTCTCTTCGTTCTTCCCTCTTCACATCCTCCTTTCCCTGGGGTTGGGTTCGGTGCAGCTCGGCTGCATCGCTTTCCCTCTCTTTCCCTCTCTTCCCCTTCTTACTATTAGATTCTTCACTCTTCCCTCTTCACTCTTCACTCAACTCCCCTCTTCGGCTTCCCCGTTTCCGTCATTGGCAATTTCTCCACCGTTATTATTTCTTTTGGTTGCCAATATTTCGGAAGCACCTCATGGCATACAGCCATTATCTTTTCTTTATCCTCATCCTCAGTCAGCATCACCATTTCTTCGCCATATTTCTTCGATGGGCGCTTTGCCATGAAGAATGGTGCTGCCAGATGTGGCGCCAAAGCCTGCTCCACTTCCTCCATCTGTATCTTTACTCCTCCTGAGCACACCACATTATCTATTCTCCCCACAATTCTAAAGCGGATGTTGCCCCCGGCATTATCCACCACGGCTATATCGTGGGTGTGCAATACTTCCGCGCATACAGCAGGAGCATTTATCACCAGGCAGTTGTCGGCATTGAGCGATATTTCCACTCCCGGCAACGGATGATACCAGAGGCTGTCTTCGCCTCCGCCATTTATCTTGCGCAAAGCAATATGCGAAAGTGTCTCCGTCATTCCATACGAACTCCACACGGCATTAGGAAACTTCTGCAACTTCTGCTCCATCTCCTTGTCTATGGCTCCTCCGCCAATAAGGATATTCTTTATCGCCATCAGCTTGCGGCATTCTGCCTCGTTGCCTATCGAGTTGTAGACTTGCATCGGCACCATGGCTGCAAAATCTATCTTCTCATCGTCGGCAACATCAGCCATCGGATGTCCCTTTGGCTCGATGCTTATCATCTGCAAATCGCACACCAGGCTTCTCACCACCATCATCTTGCCGGCAATATAGTCCATAGGCAGACACACCAAGGCTTTGTCGCCAGCTTTCAGTCCCAACGCCTTGCATGTCATTCGTGCCGAGGCTTCCATGCGCACCTTCTCAGCCATCATCAGCTTAGGCTTGCCCGTAGATCCGCTGGTATACACAGGCACGGTGGCTCTACTGTCGTGCCATTGCGATAAGAAATCATTTATTGTCATAATACATCTTCTCTCCTCTCAACTCTATCGGCATTTCGATATTGTCGGTAAACAGCAGTCCGGTGCCCAATCCTTGTGGCATAATCTCGTCGGTGCCATAGGTGCGGGCAGCGAGATGAGCTATTGCGTTCAGTCCCACGTTGCTCTCCAGGGCGCTCGTCATCCACGAGCCTATTCCTCGTGCTTTAGCCAACTCTACCCACTCTTGGCTTCCCGTCATTCCGCCATGGAGCGATGGTTTCAGCACGATATATTGTGGTTGAATGGTGTCGAGCAGCATCTCTTTCATCGAGCGCAGGTTTACGCCTATCAGCTCTTCGTCCAGAGCAATCGCTATTGGCGACTCCTTACACAGTCGTGCCATGTCGCGCCATTGCTTCTGCTTTATTGGCTGCTCTATGGAGTGAATGTCATACTTTGCCAATATCTCGAGCAATGCCATTGCGTCGTCGGGGTCGAAGGCGCCATTGGCGTCTACTCTCAGCTCCACTTTCTCTTTTGGGAAAGCCTCGCGGATAATGTGCAGCAGCTCCACCTCCTTGTCAAAGTCTATGGCTCCAATCTTCAGTTTTATGCACTTGAAGCCCAAGTCCAGTTTCTCTTGCATGCGCTCCAACATCTGCTCGTATGAGCCCATCCACACCAAGCCATTGGTGGGTATTCCAACTTCGCCACGTGCAAAGGCTGTATCAAACAAGGCTGTCGAACCGCCTGCCTCCAACTGTGCAAAGGCTGTCTCCAGTCCAAAGAGCATAGAGGGGTAAGGGCGCAACATGTCGTAAGGAATACGCTCTGTGCGCTCTATCATATCGCAAAACTGGCGTAGCAGACGATCGTAGTCTGGAATTTCGTCGCACGACAAATCGGGCAGAGTGGCACACTCTCCCACTCCATGCACTCCATCTTTCTCTACATCTACATATCTGCTCACTCGCGTAGTATATTCTCCGCGCGATGTCTTCGCAGGTTGCTTAAAATGCAACGTGCGAGTGGTAATAGTAATCTTCATTATTTATGGAAACACCGGATACTTATCAAACTCTGGCTTACGCTTTTCCAAGAAGGCTTTGCCACCCTCTTGTGCTTCGTCCATGGTGTAATATAGCATGGTTGCGTCGCCTGCCAACTCCTGAATACCTGCCTGACCGTCGAGCTCGGCATTGAGTCCAGCCTTTATCATGCGAAGAGCCAGCGGACTGCGTTCCATCATTATCTCTGCCCACTCCACGCAGGTATCTTCGAGCTTGTCTAAAGGCACCACCTTGTTTACCATACCCATTTCCTCGGCTTCTTTAGCCGAATATTGCTTGCAGAGAAACCATATTTCGCGTGCTTTCTTCTGTCCCACCATGCGGGCAAGATACGAAGCACCGAAACCAGCGTCGAAGCTTCCCACCTTCGGACCCGTCTGTCCAAATATTGCATTTTCGCTTGCTATCGTCAGGTCGCACATCACGTGCAACACGTGTCCGCCACCGATAGCGTAGCCATTAACCATAGCAATCACAGGCTTAGGCAGTCTGCGTATCTGCATCTGCACATCCAGCACATTCAGTCTTGGCACACCATCCGAGCCTACGTAGCCTCCGCGTCCTTTCACGTGCATATCGCCGCCAGCGCAGAATGCCTTGTCGCCAGCTCCTGTCAGCAGCACCACTCTAATATCGGCACACTCTCGGCAATAGCTGAAAGCCTGCGACATTTCCCATGTCGTTAGTGGTGTAAACGCATTGCGGTAGCGCTCTCTGTTTATCGTAATCTTCGCAATATGATTATACTCTTCGAACAATATCTCCTTAAAGTCGAAGCCATCTATCTTCTTCCAATTTCTTTCCATAGTGATTAATTATTTATTACCCTACTGGATAACATAAATACCGTCTTTATTTATTTCTTCTAATAGATATGGATTAATATGCTTATGCATTCTCACAACGTCAACCGAGCATTGAAGGAGGTCTTCAAGGAAACGTTTTAATCGAACAACCAGATAGGATTTTGGTTCCATATCCACACAAACATCCACATCGCTTCCTTCGTGTTGCTCGTTACGAGATACAGAGCCGAAGATAAGCAACGACTTAATGCCGAATACCTTTTTCAATTCATCAGCATGTGATGATATCAGCGAAATATATTCTTTAGTTGTTTTCATAATAATGCCATTTATATGAGAATCTATGCAAAAATACATAAACTTATTGACATAAAAAAGGAAATGGGTAAAAAAGACTGCAAGCAAGCTGTGACGAAGGGAAGCCAACCGAAGAGAGGAAACGCAGCCCCACGGGTTGGGTTTGCGACAACTCGGTTGTCGCACTTAAGCTGTCGCACTCAAGCCAGGAGCGCCCTCACCCCATCACTTCCAGCACCATTGGGCGTGGGCATTTTTCATCTACCAACCAGCGGATGCCATCACGAACCTCATCGTCGGTTTCCGCCTTGCGATACGCCACATTGTTCTGCATACACACACCCTCGGCAGTGGCATTATGCTTAGCCATCACAAAGCTGTCGCAAGCAGGACTATCAGCCAACTGCACAAACTTGCTAAATATTCCTCCACACTTATATTGATGAGCAATATGCGGAAGTTGCCACACAGCTCCTGATTCCATAGCGCATTGGCATCATAGAAGAAGCTCAGGTCGCCAATGATACACGCCACAGGACACGCTGACATAATCGAAAAGCCTGCTGCCGTCGACAGCGAACCCTCGATGCCATTCACACCACGGTTCACATACAGATACCTATCCGCATACTTCAATGCCATACGCACCGACAAGCTGTTTGCCACATGCACATTCATCTCCTTGCCCCTAATGGCACGGAAAAACTCGCGTATAGCCTCGTTTTGCCTATTCCCAGTAGCCACATTTGCCTGCTCTATAGCCTCTGCCTTCAGCCTTTGCCAGCTTTCTATCCATGCCGAAGTCTCATTATCGGAAACAGCATCAGAAGAATAGCCAACAGCCGAAGCCAACGCCCTGAGCATTTCGCTCGGTTTAGCCTCAACGATATCCGTGGCGTTCATCATCACGTCTGCCACATCGCCCGCCTCGCTCACCACGATGCTCCTCCTTGGCTTCGTATGCTGCAGAAATTGTCTCATTGCCTTAGCCACCATGTTGCCACCTACATATATTATATAGTCCGGCTGATAGTCGGCAGCATCCGCCATCAGCTCCACGAGCATGTCTAATGCAGGCAGCTGGCGCTCCGAATCGTCCGACAGTTTCTCTGCCAGCACCACCGCTCGCGTCTCCAACCTCTCCACAGCCTCGGCAGCCCTATGCCATTCTCTTCGCTCCATCTGTCCCACCACTATCAGCGGCTTTCTTGCCTTGGCAAAGTCGTCAGCAATAGCCGTTAGCTGCGCCTCATCGGCAGAAGCTGCAGCCATCGTAATCTTGCGTTCCTCGGGCAATTCCTCTACTGCAAAATTATACAGCGGTTCCGATATAGGCACATTAATATGCACCGGTCCGCCACCATGCAGCAGCATCTTTATCATAGCCTCGTTCACCAATCTGTTGCAATACCATCGCTCCACCTCGTTGTGCGGTTCCGGCAACTGCACCGTCGCCTTCACCATCATGCCCAGCGCACCGGCCTGAGGCAGCGTCTGTCCCTGCAGTTGGTTTATCATCGCCAACGGCCTGTCGGCAGAAATCACCAACAGCGGCACCTCGCGATAATAAGCTTCAGCCACGGCAGGAGCCAGATTGAGCAGTGCCGAGCCACTCGTCACACATACTGCCACAGGGCGCTCGGAAGCCAGCGCCAAACCCAAGGCATAAAATCCAGCCGAACGCTCGTCGGTGGCAGCCACACAATACATCTCTGGGCACGAAGCAAAATTGTGTGCCAAGGGAGCATTTCTACTTCCTGGGCACACAACAACGGTTCTCACTCCGTGAACCACCATCAACGAAGTCAGAATATTTACATTTATTTTGTCTGAGTACATATACTTCTCATTGGCTCCATTTTCATCATTGTCTCTTGCCATTCACTCTCCTCGGAGCTCTCCTCCAGGAGTCCGCCTCCAGCATACATCAATCCTCTGCCCTCCTTTATCTCCATACATCTTAGCGACACAAAGAGCGCAGTCTTGCCACCCACATTCCATGGTCCGCAATATCCACTATAGTATTTGCGATCTATGCTCTCGTTGGCAGTAATAAAATCTATCGCCTCCTGCTTAGGCAGTCCGCAAACGGCAGGCGTAGGATGCAGCGCCTCTACCAGTTCACCTATTCCGCAGCCATCAGCATGCGCATCATCGAGCGTAAACGAGAAGTCGCTACGCAGATGCACCAGGTTGCCAGCCCTGACAGTATATGGCTTCGATATTTCCATATCCTTGGCAAAAGGCTTCAGCACCTCTTCTATATACCCTGCCACCAATTGGTGCTCCTTCTTGTTCTTGTCCGACCAGCTATACACCTTTTTGCCTTCCCACGCCATAGTTCCGGCCAGCGCCATAGTCTGCCATCTGTCGCCATCCTGCGCCAGCAAAATCTCAGGCGTAGCCATAAGCCATGTGCCAGCCACCTCGCTCTTCACCAGTGCTATCGTCATACGCGGATAGCGACGGCAAGCCTCGGCAAAGAGCAGCTCTGGACAGAACTCATCATCGGCAGCAATCTCCGCATTTCGCGAGAGCACCAACTTCGAGAACTGTCCCTTACTAATAGCATCGTGGAAACAGGCAAAGTCGCGAGCATAGTCGTCCCTTCGCCCAGTCTCCGCCACCTCGTTAGTCCAGCTCTCCGTAGCCAGTTCCACAGGCTTTGCTTTGCCTTCCACAACCACTATTGGCATTTCAGCCGAAGCACGAAAAGGCGCCATCACAAATCCGCACACATCGTCAAGCTGCGCAGCCGACGACAGCAGATGAGTGGTTTCGCCCTCTATCTTATAAGCCTGTTTAGCATAAGGCAACCTGTATAAAACGCAATCTTTCATAGCTCTCTATTCACGAGGTTTAATGATATAGTTAGTCACCGTAACCGATGATATCAGCTCTTCTTCCGAGTTTTTTATCTCCACATGCCATGTATGCAGCGTTTTGCCTTTGTGAATCAAAGTGGCAGTAGCCTCCACCACATCGCCTTCCAGCACCGCCTTCACATGTGTGCCGCTAACGCTAACGCCCACACTAATCTTTCCAGGGCAAATAGCCAACGAGCCAACGCCAGCAATATTTTCAGCCAGCGCCAACGAAGCGCCACCGCTCAGAAAGCCAAATGGCTGACGGTTGCGATGGTCTACCTTCATCCTTGCCTTGCATGTATCGGGTTCGGGTGTAGACAAAAATTCCATGCCAAGAGTATTTGACAATCCATCTTGGCTACTCAACATTTTCTGTACGCGTGATATATCCATAGTTACATAGTATATAGATCCTTATCTTACTGTTCTATCTTATGCAAAGATAGTGCAAGTGAATGGAATAACAAAACAAAACACGCAGTTTTTGTTTTTTATTCCTGAGCGCAGCCTACTTTGTTTTGCCTTTGGCTATTACACATCGCTTGCCAATGACATTTCTTTCGCATATAAACATAGACCAAGATAACACTACACATTAAACACTAAGCATAAAACACTGATTTCTTGCTAATTACGCATTTCGTTTGGTATTTTTGTGGCATTTCGTTTGGTGTTTTTGTGGCAAATCGTTTGGTATTTTTGTGGTAAATCGTTTGGTGTTTTTGTGGTAAATCGTTTGGTGTTTTTGTGGTATTGAGTACCATTTACCGTATCATCACATAAATAGGGAAACACTTTTTGGCTAAAATCGTTTCACCCATAAAACACTTTTTGACTAAAATCGTTTCGCGCACAAAACAAAATTAATCACACTTTTAAAGAGCATATATGTTTTTTCATCAACATATTCTGTTATTCTTCTGAATAAAAATCATCATCGTCTTCAAGTTCTTCTACTTGACCATTCTGACGTAAATAGAAGATAGCAGCCTTTACGATATAGACAAATCCTTGTACAAAAAACGATGTGATTATACCCGAAATTCCATATATAACCAATGTAATACCAAGAGGTTGTTCTATCCAAGAGCCCAATATCCAGTAATACAATCCAACAGGGATTAAGATTACTGATATCACTAAAGCACAGATTGTAGCCACTCTCATTACACTAATTGTAATGTTTTCTTTCATCTTAAAAAATGCTTTCAAATAAGTTTTTGCTTCCATACCTTTCTTAACGATTATTATATTCGTATTTCTTATTAATAACGCAAAAGTACATAAAAAAGAATGATAAAGAAAGAATTTGAACATTTTTTTGTTACAATACCACATATTGAATACAAAAAGCTCGCCATCACTACAGACAGCGAGCTAAATAATAATATTTAGTTCTTCTACGCATAAAAGCAATGGCGTGCTTACCATATTAGTGGCAAAGAAATAAAAAACACATGCCTTTTCGTAAGCTGAGGTATTTGAGTGTATAGGTTTAAAAAAGCTATATTTCACAGATATTAATTTACACACACACGAAGCCCAAGAAATAAGTAAAAAAATGAAGTAGGCTTCAAGTGCCAACGAAGCTTGCTTCAAGTGCCAATGAAGCCTGCTTCGTTGGGCATCGAAGCAGGCTTCATTTTTTTGCGTTATTTTCCGCTTGTGGTTAAAACTTCCCTGTAGCGTCATATTGTTCCTTGCATCGTTGCTTAATCTCTGCTTCAATTTCCGATACAGGGCGTGCGCCTATAATAAACGATTTCACGGCAACGGCTATCACAAACATTACTGCTGCCACACCAGCACCAAGTAGCCAGTTGAGCATCTCGTTGGCAAAAAACGATTGGTCTAATACTATGATTGCTGCAACAATAGGCATACCAAACAATAGCCAGTCGGCACCCGACGACATCTTATATCCTTCAGTTGCTTTGCGATACTCTTCGTTGTTCATTAATATAGCCTTGCGCTTTTCGAGCCAAAGCATTTCAAATTTATCTTCCATCTTTTATTTTTCTGCAAAGATAGTGCAAACGAGCGAAAAAACATCAAGTTTACTTGAATGTTTTTCCGAGTGCAGCTTATCTTATGTAAATTACATATCCGCCTCGCGGTATCAGAGTTATCTGTCGATGCTTCAGGACAAGGACGAGAACAAATACCGCGAGGCGTATTAATCAGAATTATTCCTTCTTAGCTTTCGCATCGAATCTATACGAGAACTTCAGGTTTGCATAGTGATGCATGTAGTTTGTCGTAGTTTCGGTGCGCTGGAATGCCGAGTAGTTGTTGTCGTACCAGATATCATTGTTGAAGATATCGTCTACAAACAGCGACAGTCGGCATTTATTTTTGCAGAAACCGTAGCTTATGCTTGCCATCGACATCAGTTTATGTCCGTTCATCTCGGATGTGGCATAGCCCTTGCGGAAATCGTCGGACAGACGTATGTACATTTCGAATGGCGAGAGCTTGAGCGTGGCACTTATTCCAAGGCTGTTGTACAATGGACTGCTGTTGTAGGTGTCGTCGTCGTAGCGGTAGCGGTTCCACTGCAAGTTGTTGAATAGTGTAAGCTGCACTTTCTCCGCCTCATACGACAGTTCCATATTCTCGTCAATGCCAAGACGTTTCTGCAGGTTGAGGTCGGGCACGGCGTTAGGGTCGTTGTTGTCGACAATGGTAAGGAATCCGTATGACTTGGATGTGAGCACCTTGAATTTGTTCATCAGTCGGAAGTATACGCCAATGCCTTGGTCGTAGTTGACTCCGAATTTCCACATGTTGCCACCCTTCACGTTCATGGGTTTCGACTCATACGCTCCGGTTGTAGAGTTGTAGCGGTAGAGTGTGGCTATAGGGTTGATGTCCTTGTTGTAGGAAACGTTCAGTCCCAGCACAATCTGCTTGCGCAGCCACATGCGGTGGTAGTTGTAGGTAGTGGTGTGGCTGTGCGACTTGTGCAGCAATGGGTTGCCGGTTGATACAGACAGCGGGTCGGTGGTGTCGCGATAGCCGAGCGTGCTGATGAAGTCGGGCACAGAGGTGTTGTAGGCAAACGATATGTCCATATTGCGCACACGGCTCATCTTCCACTTTAGGAATATCGACGGCTCATAGGTGTAGCTTGTGCGCACTGCAGTTGTGTCGAGCTGTCCGTAGCGGTAGTCGGCCTTCTCGCGGTAGACATTCCAGTTGAGCTTAGGCATAATCATCAACGCCTTCGTCGGGGTGATGGTCGACTTCAGCGTGAATCTGTTCACCCACTTGTGCATGAGGTTGCTCATGGCATTTGCCTGGTCGAGTGTGGTAGGAATGCCGTCCACCACGTTCTGCTCGTTGTTGTCGGTGAAGAAGTTGCGTATGGTGCGTGTGCGTGAGTAGGTCACGTTGTCAAGGATGTTGACATACACCTTCTTGCCCAGCCAATAGTCGAACGACACGCCAAGTTGGGTGCTAAGCGCATGTTTGCTTCGGTCGTAGAATTGCCATACCTTCTCGCTACGCTTTTCGCGCAGATATTCCAGGTCGCGGTTGATGTGTGTGTCCTCGTTGGCTCCATTGATGTAGGTGTAGCCTTGGATGGAGAATGAGCCTTTCTTGCCGATGAAGTGCTTCCACTTGTAGTCAATGTTTAAGCCACGTGTCTGCTGGTCGCTCGACTGATAGTTGTTGTTGCGGGTGATGAGTCGTTCGTAGAGTGCGTCGCCGGGCTTGGCGGCAAAGGCGTCTGCAAGTGAGTGGTATTTGAAATTGTTTTGGTCGTAGCCATACGATGCACCCTTGTTCTCGTTGCTGTTGCTGCTCTTCTCGTAGGTTGCCTTCACGTTCACTTCTATAGTGTTCACCGAGTCGGTGTAGGCGAAGAGTTGGGTCTCTATCTGTGGGGAGAGCTTGTGGCTGTAGCGGTAGTTGCTCGACACAGCAAACGTGTGTTCCTTGTTGGGGAAGAAGGTTTCGGTCGACTTTCCAATAGTGTTCCAACCGTCGCTATGTCCCATGTTTGCGCTTATGTTCCATTGGTTGTTGGAATAGTCGCTTGCACCCTTGGTCTCCCAGTTGTGCTGATAGTTGTACGATCCATACTGGCTCTTGCCGTCGCCATCGATATTTCGGTTCATTGTAGAGCTCATGGTTCTGTCGAAATAGCGGTTGGCATTGTTGGCCTGTGCATAAACCATCTGCGGGTCGTGGTCGCTGAGTCGGCTTGCCGTAACATCGAACATGTAGCGTTTCTTTGTTTGGTATTGCGCTTCAACAGTGCCATACCATTTGTCGAGGAAACCAGGTTTCACCTGAATGTCGAGCACTTGGTCCTCCTCACCTTCATCCTTGCCAGTATGTCGGGCCAGTTCCGACTTACGGTCGTAGAGCTTAAGCTTGTTTGCCACTTCGGCAGGCAGTTGGCCTATGATCTGGTCGCCGCCAAAAATATCCTTGCCATTCATCATCAAGCGTATTGGCTTGTTGTTCCAGTAGAGTTTGCCGTCGCAGTTCTCCACTCCCGGCAACTTCTTGATGAGTTCGTCGAGGCGTGCTCCCTCCTTCAGTTTGAAAGCCTCAGGATTGAACACGATGGTGTCGCCTGCCATAGTGATGCGCGGTATCTTTGCCGTAATCTCCACCTCCTTAAGCATTAGGGCAGTAGGCTGCAGCTTGATGATGCCAAGGTCGGTAGTGTCGTTCACCTCTTGACCATAAGAATAATCCACCTTGCGGAAATTCCTATATCCGATCATGCTGAACTTGAACATGATGCGTCCTTCCCATCCACTGTTGAGATAGAAGCAACCGGTGCTGTCGGTCTCAGTCTGATTCAGCATCGACCATCCTGGCTGAGGATTCACCTCGCTGAATATGTTTGCTCCGATGAGAATCTCGCCTGTCTCGGCGTTCACAATCTTTCCTTTGAATGTGTCGGCATGGCAAAGTGTCGACTGCACAAGGCAGAACACCATCACAAAGAGGAGTTTCTTAAGTAAATTATTCATAAGCTTATTGTTTTTATATTTATATTCGTTTGTGTCGTTATATTAGTCTACCCCAGTTCGGAACAAGATTTGTTCATAAAAAGTTGGTAGTCTCATAAATATTTTGTGCCTTTATAGGTGAAAATCAAACAGTTACGAACATATTTAATATGACTACCGATTACAAAGTTACAGAATTATTTTGTATTATAGACG
>ERZ1032113.76-NODE-76-length-30051-cov-86.227030_pt1 | contig 30051 bp, 14 predicted proteins | sample MGYA00518164_ERZ1032113 | MGnify/ENA primary metagenome ERZ1032113 (study PRJEB33719, sample SAMN04261305) | wastewater metagenome | biome: rural village; feature: human; material: feces | host: Homo sapiens | place: El Salvador | collected 2014-01-14 ... | reverse complement strand
CGCTGAAGACATCCTGGGTAGGAACCCTGATGTACGGACCATTGGTGATGGCAGGCACAGGCGCACAGACCTGGAATCAGGCTACGCTGAACATCGACTCCCGATTGAGTAATATCACCGTTGGCGAATCGAACGGCGTGACAACAGGTGCAGGAGCCAATCTCCTTACCCTGAAGCTGGATGGCAAGGAATTCCAGCCCGATTATTACCGCAACGCCAACAGTACCCACTACTACCGCATCAACCTGACCGATGCCAAGAGCAAGAAGAGCAAGAAGGTGAAGATAGATTTCACCGAACTGAATTCTCTCCTGAATCTTGCCGCAGAGCGTAAGTCAGACCAGGAGAAGTGGAATGCCCTCTCGCAGAAGGTTCCGGAGTATGCTCCATGGGCACCATTCGGCTATGAGCGCATGCAGAAGGTGATGGCTCAGGCACAGGAGCTGGTGGCAAAGGGTAAGAAGAAGGTTACCCAGGATGAACTGGAAGGCACTACTGCCATCCTGAACCGTGCTATCAATACGATGCGCCCTGGCAACCTTGCCGAGATGGAAGACCTCCGAGAACTCTCCGGTCTGCTTCGCCGTGCCGGTTGGCCGGATGACAACACCAGCGAGGAACTCAAGGATGCCATCAGTTATGGCAGAATGGTTCAGAAATACGTAACCGACGGAAGTGGAACCCACGACATGATTCATGCCGCTGTGGGAAAACTGAAGAAGGCGATGAAACAATAAAAAAGATATAGAAACAACAAAACAATAAAACATTAAAGACAACAAAGACATCATTTAGAATAAACAACATTTAAGTGTAACAAAATCGGCTTAAAAGACGAAAATATCGTCTAAATCACCCGGTTTGGACGATATTTTCACTTTTTTAGACGATAATGTAGCATAATATACAAAATATTTTGTTACTTTGCAATCGAAATTTAAACAATAATAAACCTAGCATGAATAGAATATGAGACAGACACAAAAAATCTCAGGCTTTGTACATAGTCAAGCTTATGTAAAAGCCATCGCGTGTTTGGTCCTTGCCTGCGGAGGTACATTACCTACTTTAGCAGCAAGCGAGACCTTATCAAACCCTAAGGTAGAGGAAGCTCAGCAGAGTGAAATTACCGTAAAGGGTACAGTTGTTGACGATGCCGGTGAGCCAGTCATCGGAGCTACCATTATGGAAAAAGAAACCCGTAATGGTACGGTTACTGATATTGATGGTAACTATGTTATTAAGGTAAAGCGTAATGCTCAGTTGGCTATTTCTTACTTGGGATATGCTAACCAGGTAGTTCCTGCCGGAACATCAAAAGTGGTTTTGAAAGCTAACGATACCAAACTGAATGAAGTGGTGGTCGTAGGTTTCGGTACCCAGAAAAAGGTAAACCTTACTGGTGCGGTGACTGCTGTTTCGGGTGAGGAATTGGATAGCCGTCCTGTAAGTAATGCAACTCAGGCTCTGCAGGGTATGGTGGCTGGTTTGCAGATTACCCAGGCAGCAGGTAGTTTGGATGATACTCCAAGCTTGAATGTACGTGGTACAACTACAATCGGACAGGGTTCCAGTGGTAGTCCGTTGGTCTTGATCGATGGTATGGAGGGTGATATCAATACCATCAATCCTCAGGATATTGCCAGCGTATCTGTATTGAAGGATGCAGCTGCATCATCTATTTATGGTTCTCGTGCACCTTTCGGTGTTATCTTGATTACTACCAAGAGTGGTGGTAAGCGTGACAAGGTAAGTATAAACTACAACAATAATTTCCGCTTCAGTACCCCAATTCGTATGAAGCATACTATGAATTCTGTCGATTTTGCTTGTATGCAGAATGATGCGAATACGAATATTGGTGGTGGTCAGATTTTTACACCAGACCATGTTCAACGTATGAAGGATTGGATAGAGGGCGAATATGTTAATGCTGGTACCCGTAAGGATAAAAATGGCAATTTGATTTATTCTTTGGATGCGGATGCTAATGGCTATTGGTTGAGTGGATTTACCAATGGTTATGCTTCTACCGATTTCTATGATGCAATATACAAAAAGCATACATTCTCTCAGGAGCACAATGTAAGTGCAACCGGTGGTGACGAAAAACTCAACTACTATGCTTCTTTTGGATATTTAGGTCAGGATGGTTTGATTAAGGTTGCTGATGAAGGTAGTAGCCGATATACTGCTACTGCCAAGATTTCTTCACAGTGGACGAATTGGATGAAATTTAACTACTCCCTCCGTTTTGTTCGTAAGGATTATCATCGTCCTCAGTCTTTGGGTCAGGGTGTTTATGAATATCTTGGTGGACAGTGGCCATGTGTTCCTTTGTATGATAGAAATGGTAATCTCTATAATGAGATGGTAAATACCATGACTAATGGTGGTACATATCGTTATCAGAATGATGAGTATAATCATCAAGTAGGTTTGGACATCGAACCAATCAAGAATTGGGTTACCCATGCTATCTTCAACTATCGTACATCCCATAATGAGAGTCATACAGATATGCAGCATACTTATCTGTATAATCTGAATGGTGAGGCTTACGACCAGAATAATTTTACCTATGTAGGTGAAGATTACTATAAGGAAAATTATACAAATTTCCAACTCTATTCTGAGTATTCGTTCAATTTGCAGAAGAAGCATAACTTCCATATTATGGCTGGTTTCCAGTCTGAGGATGAGCGTATGAAGTACAAATATGCAGATAGAGCTGGTCTCATCGTTGGTAATAAGCCTCAAATTGATGGTACAACTGGTATTGATGCTTATGGTAATCCTGTGGATCCATCTGTGTCTGGCAACATGAGCCGTTGGACAACTTGTGGTTTCTTTGGTCGTTTGAATTATGATTATCAGGGCAAGTATCTCTTTGAGGTTAATGGTCGATATGATGGTTCTTCAAGATTCCGCCCGGGAAATCAGTGGAAGTTCTTCCCATCAGTATCTGCAGGTTGGAATATTGCACAAGAGAACTTCATGCAGCCAATCAATGATTGGATTGGTCAGTTGAAGCTTCGTGTATCTTATGGTAACTTGGGTAACCAGAATGTTGGTACTTACCAGACTTATCAGACGATTGGTGTATATGCCAACAATGGTACATGGCTGCAGGATGGTTTGAAACCGATGACAGCTTGGGCACCAGGCCTGGTTTCTCAGAATTTGACATGGGAAACCATCCAGAGTTTTAATGTCGGTCTTGACTTTGCGTTCTTGAAGGATCGATTGCATGGATCATTTGACTGGTATGTACGTAAGACAAAAAATATGATAGGTAATGCCCCTGAGCTTCCAAGCATCTTGGGTACAGCTGTACCTGTTACTAACAATACCGACTTGCGCACCAATGGTTGGGAGTTGACTATCGGTTGGAACGACCGCTTGTCTAATGGTTTGCAGTATGGAATCAGCTTCAATCTCTCTGATGCCTATGCTACTATCACAAGGTATCCTAATAACCCTTCTCATTCATTGGGTAACTATATTGAGGGACAGCGTATTGGTGATATCTACGGTTATGAGACCATCGGTATAGCTAAGAGCCAAGAAGAGATGGATGCTCATATAGCAAAGGTTGACCAGAGTACTATTGACAATAACAAGTGGGGTGCTGGTGATATCATGTATCGTGACCTCAATAATGATGGTAAGATTTCCCCGGGTGCCAATACGTTGGAAGATCATGGAGATCTTAAGAAGATAGGTAATTCCACACCACGTTATCTCTTCGGTATCGACTTGAATGCTGCTTGGAAAGGCTTCGATGTACGTTGTTTCTTCCAGGGAGTCATGAAACGTGAGTATTGGGCTAGTACACGTTACTTCTTTGGTACTTTCGAATATGGTCGTTGGTATCAGGTCTGCCTGGATGGTTTGCAAGACTATTATCGTGACGAGAACTCTTGGTCTGTTGTCAATGGCTTCCAGGAGCCAAACAAGGACGCTTACTTGCCACGTGCAGCCTATAGCGCCAAGAATGAGCAGATTCAGACAAAGTATCTGCAGGATGCTTCTTACATTCGCTTGAAGAATCTTCAGATTGGTTATACCTTGCCACAGGATTTGACACGTAAGATTTCTATTGAGAAACTTCGTGTTTACTTCTCGGGTGAGAATCTCTGGACAGGAACATCTCTCCGCAAGCAGTATGACCCAGAGACCATCGGTACATGGTATGGTAATGGATATCCATTGAATACAACCTTCTCTTTTGGTTTAAGTTTAACATTATAAATATTAGAATGATATGAAATTCAATATATCTTTAAAGGTACTTCCTTTGTTGGCATGCGGTATGTTGATGGCTTCTTGTAATGATTTCCTGAAGCAAGAGCCTCTTACAGATATTACTCCTACCGACTATTACAAGGATGCTACTCAGCTTCAAGCTGTAGCTAATGCTTTCTATCAGACTGTATTGCCATATCATAGTGGTGCAGGCTATGGTACATTCGCATACGATAATGGTACAGATAATCAGACCGGTTCTGATGGCGATTCTAAGTATAAGAAAGGTAGTTGGAAGACTAGTAACGACAACTCTTCATGGAGCTGGAACAATATTCGTGATATCAACTATCAGTTGAATATAGCACAGTCTAACTATGAGAATGGATTGATTGCGGGTGATGAAAATAAGATTCGTCAATATATCGGCGAGTTACACTTCTTCCGTGCCTATGCTTATTTCAGTTTTTACAAGAGTTTCGGTGACTTACCTATTGTGACAGAGGCCATGCCTGAAAATGAGGCTATCCTTGTAGCAGCTAATAAGCGTAGTCCTCGCAACGAGGTTGCTCGTTTTATTCTTGCCGACCTGGATTCTGCTGTAACCTATATGGAGCCTGATGGTTGGGAAGCAACCACACGTATCTCTCCTGCAGTTGCTCATCTGTTTGCATCACGTGTAGCCTTGTTTGAAGGTTCTTGGTTGACCAACTTCGCTGGTACTCCGTTCGTTCCTAATGGTGAGGGATGGCCAGGAAAGTCAAAGGACTATAATGCCAATTATCAGTATCCTACAGGTAGCGTTGAGGCTGAAGCTAAGTACTTCTTCCAGAAGGCGGTTGATGAGGCTGCCATTGTAGGTGATGCTTATGTAGGCAAATTGGATAAGAATACAGGTATCGTACCTCAGTCTTTATCTGATACCAATCCTTATTTCTATAAGTTTGGTAATACCGACATGTCTGCCTATCCTGAGGTTCTTCTCTGGAAGGCCTATAATAAGGGTAAAGGTGTGACTGATAACATTGAGGTAGCTGTAAACCGTGGTAATACCTATACTGGTTTTACCCGTGGTATGATTGATGCCTTTCTGATGAAGGATGGTAAGCCTACTTATGCACACCATGATGGATATGTTTATGAAGATACAACGACTCATGCAGTAGTTCGCAATCGTGACCCACGTTTGTTTATCTTCTTGAAGCGTCCTGGTCAGAAGAACGTTCTTCAGGGTGAGGATAATAATATTGCTGCTGAGCAGGTTCGTCCTATCGAGCCAGTTCCTCAAGTGTTTACTCGCTCATTTGACGTAACTTATACTACTGGTTATGCTATTCGAAAGGGTGGTACGTTTAATCAGAACTTGGCAGAAAACCAGGCTGGTTATACTGCATCTATCACCTTCCGTGCCACAGAGGCTTTGCTCAACTATATTGAAGCTCAATATATGCTCGACCACAATTTAAATGCGAAGAGCATTTCATATTGGAAGGCAATCCGTGAGGCTGCTGGCTTTACAGGTGAGGCTGCTGACCCTCAGACAACTATTGCTGCCACAGATATGGCACAGGAGTTAAAGGGTTATACCGATGGTTCTGGTACACAATATGATTGGGGCGCATTTTCTGCTGGCAAGGCATTGACTGATCCTACTTTGTATAGTATTCGTCGTGAACGTCGTACAGAGTTGATGGCTGAAGGTCTTCGTTGGATGGATTTGATTCGCTGGCGTTCACTCGATCAGTTGATGAAACAGCCTTATCAGCTTGAGGGCTTCCATCTTTGGAATACTCCAATGGAAAAATGGTATACAGAAGACCAGTTGGTAGATGATGGTTCTGTTACAGCTACAGTATCTTCTCGTAAGTTGACTGAGTATTTCCGTCCTTACCAGATTGTTTCTACCAATATGCTTTACAATGGTATGACCTGGTCTATGGCTCAGTACCTGCAGCCAATGCCTTTGCGTCAGTTTATGCTTACAGCTCCTGACCATAAGACATATGGTGATTCTCCTTTGTACCAGAATCCATACTGGCCAATGGAACCTGATGAAGCTGCTGAGCAGTAATGCGATTCCTTTGAAATAACGAATAATTCGCCCAATAGCAAAACACATAAGCTATTGGGCGTCTTTTTCCAGCTCTTTTGATTCTAGTATCTAATCAAAATCAACTTAAAACATAAATCATGAAACAAATTAAACTGGAAACGGGGATAATGACAGTATTGTCATTGTTCTTTTTATTATCATTCGGCAGTTGCAGTTCCAGTAATGATTCCATAGGAACTGATACTCCTGTAAATCCCAAACCATCGGATGTGAAAGTGATGGATAAATCAAAGATTGTTGACTATAACAAGTATCTTTGTCCTGCAAAATGGAATGAAGGATTTGAAAAGGGACCTGACTACATGCTCCGTAGCGATGCCAGATGGTCGTGGTGGAGAATGAAACAGAGCGAACACTTCTTTGTGTTCTGGGAGCCAGGATTTGGAGACGATCCTAATGCTGAATCTGTACCAGAGGCTTTGCGTGTGGATATTGATGACTTGTTGCAGAAGGCTGAGCAGTTCTATAAGACCAATGTGGAGAAGCTCGGTATGGCAACTGTCGGACAGGGTAAATCGGTTCTTGACAATCATAAGATGCAGATTTATCTCCTTTATCAGACTGATTGGCTTGCCACAGGTTCAGGCTATGATGACAAGATTGGTGCCCTTTGGGTAAATCCATCTACTTGCAAGCCGGTTGGTTCCACCATCGGTCATGAGATAGGACACTCTTTCCAATATCAGGTTTCTGCAGACAAACTCTTTACGGGTGAGGTGCAGACAATGGATAATGGTGTTGTGCCTGCCGGTTTCCGTTATGGTTTTGGTGAAAATGGTGCAGGCGGTTGTGCTTATTGGGAACAATGTGCACAGTGGCAGTCGTTCCAGGATTATCCTAATGAGTGTTTCGACCAGGATGCTCATTATGCCGTTTGGCTGAAGAATCATCATCGCCACTTCAACCATGAGTTCATGCGTTACGCAAGCTACTGGTTCCAGTATTGGTTTACAGAGAAGCATGGCATCGAGTCATACGCCCGTATCTGGAAAGAGAGCAAATATCCGGAGGATCCGCTCCAGACTTATATGCGCATCTATTGCAACAATAGTCTTGATGCACTCTACAAGGATTTGTATGCGTATAGTGCTCATTGTGCTGACTATGATTTCAAGGCTGTGCATCAGTATAAGAAGGAGGCCGCCATCAACTATTCTACCAAACTGTATAAGAACGATGGCTATTATCAGGTGGCTTATACTAACTGCCCGGGTACAACAGGTTTCAATCTCATTCCGCTGAATGTTCCTGCTTCAGGCAAGGTAAGTGCAACGCTTGAGGGGTTAGCTCCTGGTTCTGCTTTGGCAGCTGGTGATCCAGGTACTGTAGTAGATGGAGATGGTAATGCCAAGAGTACTGTGACCAAGTATAATTCCCAGAGCAATACTCAGCAGAATTATCGTTATGGTTTTGTGGCAATCACCAAGGATGGCAAGTCGCATTATGGCGAGATGCATACAGGTAAGAAAGGCTCTGCAACCTACGAAGTTCCTGCCAATACCGAGCGTTTGTACCTCTGTGTGCTGGCTGCTCCTGATAAGTATAATCGCAATGCCTGGGATGATGATGAGACCAATGATGAGCAATGGCCTTATCGTGTGAAGTTCTCGGGTACAGACTTGCTCGGCAACGTGACGATACCTGAAGGCGACCCTACTGATTTGGAGACTTCACTTGAGGTAAGTCTTGACGCAAGCAGCGAAAGTTATCCTCTGCATACCTTCAATCTCTTGAATGATGGTGTTATGGAGAAGATAGCCAAGGCATTCAAACTTCAGCCTTCAGAGATAGCTGGTGCGACGTTGGATGCTGGAACAGTTAAGGCTGATGGATTCTCTGGTCCTGCCGATGGCAAGGTGGCTGTGGGCTTGACCAATCCTGATGGCAAGGTGTCGTATGCTTACTCTGCCAATGGCATTGGTTTCTGGATTGCAGCCGATGGCACAGCCAGTTCTTGGGGCGATGCTCCTATCTACTATGAGTATGATGCCGGTGGATATGGCTTGACCGTGGGGCATAATCCTGGTCACTCCGAAAAGAGCAAGACTTATATCATCAAACCAACGATGGTATATAATAAAGGTGGCAAGCTCCATAAGGCTGTTATTACCATCAAGATGAAATTCGCATAGTTAATATAGTTAGTTCCGTTGCTGACGTAAAACTGTTGTTTTGCAGAATGCAACGGAACTTTTTTATTTCTCCACTTATATTGATAACACTCTCCTTCCTCCTTTTAATACGTACATATCCGAAGCGTAAGGAATGTTGTCTTAATACCCTATAACTCATTACTTAAACAGTCATACTTCCACGTTTATTTGGCTTGAACTTCTTGATTTGTGTGGTTGCTGTCATATGCCGGCAATCACACGAATCTAATTCTTTAAGGTCTGATGCCATCTATCGCAAGCTTTTCAACAATGATATGCAGTATCTGATAGAGTGTAGTGAGAAAATCGTGAGGGATACCCCCAAATCGTGATGGATAGCGTGATGGATATTTCCGTTTTCGAAGTATCTATCACGCTATTCAAGTGTCTGTATATTAGTATATTAAGATGTGTAATACATATAAATCGTGATGGATGATAGATTATTACATAAAATTTGTTCATATGAAGACTGCATCGGGTTACAGATATGACTGCATCGGGTTACAGATATGACTGCATCGGGTTACAGATATTACTGCGTAAGCTAACGGAGCCGTATCCGTAGGCTTATCGAGACGTCTGCATCAGCTAACTGAGACGTCTGAACTCGCTTACTGAACTACTTGAGGTGCTTGGCTGAACAGCTTGATTTGCTTGACAGAAGTGTGATACAGCTACTTATTATGGACGCAAACTTGTCGCCCTGTAAGGGCAAAAGCTTTAAAAAACAAGGATTTATAAAGCTTTTGCCCTTACAGGGCGCCTTGCTGATTGCTATTATACCCAGGGCGCTGCCCTGAGCTAGGAGCTTTTGGGTCTTCAGCCCGTTCTTGAACCACATGCGAAAGTTCTGTTGTTTAAACAAGTCTCTCTATATCTTCTATTGAAAGGTCTGTACCTTTGGCAACTTGCTCTTGTGTGAGCCCCATGCCGAGAAGACGTTTTGCGGTGGCCAACTTTTCTTTGGCAATGCCTTCTACTCTGCCTTCTTTCCTGCCTTCTTCTCTACCTTCTTCCTTCGCAGTATCGATCGAATTTTTTATATCTCGGTAAGCCTTGAGGCTGTCTTCATATTCACGTAGCTCTTGTTGACTGAATTTCGCAATTTCTGCTTCTTCAAACAACTTCGTGAAAATTCTTTCTTTTAAAGCTTTCGGTCGTTTGTCAAGTTTGGGTAAATTCTTGAGTACATAGAGCCATTTGTCATACAGCGTTTCTAGCTCAGTCTCGCTTTTGTTGAATTTCGCAATCTCAATATACTTGAAAGAAAGCTTGTCGTTAAAGACCTTGAATGTCTTTTTGTCTAGCAGACCAACATCGTGGTTGATTTCTTTTTGGTCAAAAGCTTCTTCCTTAAAATCAAAATTGAGCAATGCAACCGTGTAAACATGGGCTAGCTTGAAATTCCAATCCTGTCCTTTTGGAGCTTGTTCTCTGATAGGAAATGTAGAGTAGAAGAGGGATCGGTCTTTGAAATATTTCTGAAAAGCGTTCTGCATCTCAACAATGAACTTTTCTCCTTTCTCATTTTCACAATACACATCAAAGATAGCTTTGCGCTCTGCGAAAACATCACCAACGTGTTCGCTATTGAGGTAGCGGACATCCTTAATGACTTGCTCTCCATCGAAAAGTGAATTCAGAAAGTTGATGAGCAAGTCTTTATTTGGCTTTGTTCCAAAGATACGTTTGAAACCAAAGTCGGTAAGTAAGCTGATATATCGTTCTTCTGATAATCTCATAATCTGTTCTTTTTATAGATTCTTTTGGCAAAGATACTACTTTTTGTAATATCTTCCAAGTTTTTTTGCGTAAATCTATTATTTTGATGATATTTTGAACGATTCTTTCTGTTTGTCTCATGAAAAAATAGTTATTTTGCAAGCGGAACTTAACATAAACTTATTTAAACATAAACGAAATGAAATGTACTAAACCCATTTGGCTGGTAGTTTGGATACTGCCATTGTTTTATACGTACATATCCGAAGCGTAAGGTGTGTTATCTTAATACCCTATAACTCATAACTTAAACAGTCATACATCCACGTTTATTTGGTTTGAATATCTTGATTTGTGCGGTTGCTGGCATATGCCGGCAATCTTGCTGCCATTTGCCAGCAACATTGCTGGCAATTGCCGACAACCTTGCTGGCATATGGCAGCAATCACATAGATCTAATTCTTTAAGGTGATAGATAGGGCTTCTCTCATCATATCAGCTATGTGTTTTAGCCTTTTAAGAATACTAAAGAAAGCATTCTTTCATCAAAAAGAACAAAGAATACGATATTTGTATCATTTTAGACGATATTGCGAGCGTTTTTGCTAGATTATCAGTACTTTTGTGGCGAAATATCAATAACGCAAAAATAATAAATAACGCAAAAATCATAACCGAAATGAAACGAATCTTCTTATCGCTGATACTCACAGCGGCAACCTTGCCTTGGGCTACTGCAGCCCTCGCGCAGCAGGATCCATCTGAGGCTCCTGCCACCAGACCCGTAAATCCTGTTTCTGCACCACAGAAACTCATCTTCGTACCGGACTCTCTGAAACCCTATGATTTCAACAAGGATGATGAGAGATGGTGCTGGCGACATAGTGCACAGACCCAGAATATCGTGTATTTCTGGGAAAAGCCATTCGGAGATAATCCGCAGAATCCTCCTTCGCTTGAAGGTAAGCCGATGAAATTCGACCTGGGTAATCTGCAGACTCAGGTGGAACGGTTCTATCGTTTCTTCCGTGATACCCTAAAGTTCTCTCTGCCGGGCAGCATCTGCGACAAGTATAAGATGATGGTGATGGTGAACTATTCGCTGGAAGGAACCGCTTACGGCGGAACTTACGATGACTTTATCGGAGCGCTCTGGGTAACGCCTAACCGTATTCAAGATCAGAAACTCAACTGTCTGGCGCACGAGTTGGGACACAGTTTCCAGCTTCAGATCATGGCAGACAAAACGGGCGAAGCCTGGGGAGGAAGCGGTTTCTTCGAGATGACATCCCAATGGATGCTCTGGAGAGTGAATCCGGAGTGGATAACAGATGAGAAGTATCATTTCGATGCCTTCAGACAGCTTACCCATAAGGGTTATCTGCATCTGGACAACATCTATCATTCGCCATACGTGATAGAATGGTGGGCTGAGATGCATGGATTGGAAAGCATCGCCCAGCTCTATCGGGAAGGAAAAGTAGGAGAGGACCCGGTTGTTACCTACAAGCGGAAATATAAGATGAGTCAGAAGCAGTTTAATGATGAAATGTTCGACTGCTATCGTCATCTCGTGAACTTCGATTTCGGTTATGCGCGTAAGGAGACCCGTCCTTATGCTTGCACCTTTGATACCAGGATGCTGAAGCAGAAGAATGGTTATCTCCGTCCGGATACAGCTTCGGTTCCAGAGAACTATGGTTTCAATGCCATCAAACTGGAAATCCCGAAGGCAGGCAAGAAGGTTACTGTAGATTTCAGAGCACTCGATGCTGAGGGTAAGGCGTTCAAGGCATCCAAGGACAAGATGGCACGCACCATCGGTTACCGTTATGGTTTGGTGGGAGTAACCGCCGATACCGATGAATGCATCTACAGCCCGATGGGCGAAACGATGAATGGAAAGGTTTCGCTTGTGGCTCCAAAGTCCCAGCCTCTCAAGGCGCTCTATCTCGTGGTGATGGGTGCTCCTGCGAATCATTCGCTCGATCCTTCTTCCCGCCGATTCCCTTATGAGGTAAGAGTGAAGTAAGAGTGAAGTACGGATTGGATAAGAATCATCTGCTTAAAATAAAAATATCATCGCTTATGAAGAATAAGACTTTTATGAAGAATAAGACTTTATTATCAGCATCGCTCGCCTTGATGATGGCGATGCCGATGCAGGCACAGAAGTTTGAAGACAACTTCGAAAACAAGACGCTGCGATTGGATTATATTGTGGCGGGCGATAGCGTGAACCAGGCTATCTATTTCGAACAGGCTTACAGCAACCCTACCTGGGCGGGCAGAAAGACAAGACTGGATGAGAAATTCCTGAACGGAAACGGACAGGTGACCGTGTATGAACATGGTACCAACAAGGTGCTCTATGTAAACACCTTCTCTACACTCTTCCAGGAGTGGCAGCTTACACAGGAGGCTAAGCATCTGCAGAAATCATTCGAGAGCAGTTTCCTCGTGCCGTTCCCGAAGAAGCCGGTGGATGTAAGCATCACCCTGAGCGATACGCATCAGAAGGTGACTGCAGAACTGCGCCATACCATCAATCCACAGGATATCCTCATCCGACCATTGGGCGAGAATGGCATCCCTTACCGCTATATCGTGAAGAGCGGAGAGGCTGCCGACTGTGTTGACCTCGCCATCATCGCCGAGGGCTATCGCCAGGACCAGATGGATAAATTCTATCAGGATGCGCAGCGGGCAGCCGATGCCATCTTCGAGCGCGAACCTTTCGCTTCGCTCAAGTCGAGATTCAACGTGGTGGCTGTTGCGGCTCCATCGCTCGATGAGGGACCAAGTATTCCGCACGAAGGGAAATGGAAGAACACGATGGCTTGCTCTCATTACGATACTTTTTATTCGAACCGTTATCTCACCACGAGCAAGATTCATCGCATCTATGATGCCTTGAGTAATGTGCCTTTCGAGCAGATCATCGTATTGGTGAATTCTCCTACGTATGGTGGCGGCGGCATATATAACCAGGTAACGCTTTCTACTTCTGATCATCCTACGTTCAAGAAGGTGCTGGTACATGAGTTCGGTCATGGCTATGCGGGCTTGGGCGATGAGTACAGTACCGATGAGTACGACCCGATGTATCCTAGTGATACCGAGCCTTGGGAGCCGAACCTCACCACGCTGAAGGATTTCCAGAGCAAGTGGGCAGATATGATGCCGAAGGGCGTGAAAATTCCTACGCCGCTTGCCAAACTTTCAGATTATAAGAATATCAGAAACGCGAAGGAGCAGAAGAAACTCAACGAAGCCGTCTTCAAGATTGGTGTGTTCGAGGGGGCGGGCAACCAGAGCAAGGGATGTTACCGTCCGGCACAGGTCTGCCGTATGCGAATCAACGAAGTGGATGATTTCTGTCCGGTTTGCCAGCGTGCCATCCGACGCATCACAGATTTCTATACTGGGAAATAATATTTTCCTAACTGGAGAAAAAAACTTAAGAAGTTAACAAGTAAAATATCAAGCATAATGAAGAATCAGATTTTAGCTCTTTCGCTGTTGAGCGCAGCTTTGGCGATGCCGGCAGCTACAGCTTCAGCACAGGGCACATTAGAAGATTACAACAGAGCCTATGCGCTGCGTCATCAGTTTTCAGCCGATTCCGTGTTCCATTGGGCACGATCATCGGCTTGGTGCGATTCCACCCACGTACTGCATTATCAGATTTCTACTCCTCAGGGCAAGAAGTTTGTATCCTATGATGCCGACAAGGATGAGATGAAGACTTATGATTCGCAGCAGGCGATGGAGAAGGCGCTGGGCATCAAGCCTCGCCGCCCTTATAAGCCTCAGTTTGGCAGACGCCATGAGCGCCATTGGATGGAGGTAGATGAGGAGAAGGAGGCTTATCCGGTACTTTCGCCCGACGGCAAGATGGAAGCCTACATCGAAGGTTACAACGTGGTGGTTCATGAGGCAGGAAAACCTTATACTGAAGCCAAGCGAATCCTCACTCAGGATGGTACTATCGGCTGCTATTACAGCAACCGCATCCAATGGAGCCCAGACGGCAAGCACATCTTCGTATGCAAGCGGGTGCCGGTAGAGAAACGCTATGCCTACTATGTAGAATCTTCGCCTGCCGACCAGCTGCAGCCTATCCTCCACAAGCAGGAGTATGCCAAGCCGGGCGATGCCCTGCCACAGCATTATCCGGTCATCATCGATGTGACTACCGGAAAGAAGGTGGAGGCTGACAAGCATCAGATAGAAAACCAGTATGAACTGGAATGGATGCAATGGACACCTGACAGCAAGGAGGTGACGATGGAATACAATCAGCGTGGACATCATCTCTATCAGATGCTGGCTATGAATGCTGAAACCGGCAAACTGCGTACTGTGGTAGAGGAGCGTGCCAATACCTTTGTAAACTATGGTCGTCTGTGGCGCCAGTTTATCAAGGATGGCAAGCAGCTGCTCTGGATGAGTGAGCGCGACAACTGGAACCATCTCTATCTCTACGATGTGCAGAAGTCGAAGGTTATCCGACAGATTACAAAGGGCGAATGGTTTGTTCGCGGCATCCAGCGTGTGGATGAAGAGAAGGGAGAAATCTATTTCTCGGCTAGTGGCGTGAACAAGAATGAGGACCCATATCTCGTACATTATTATAAAATAGGTATGGACGGCAAGAATATGGTGGCGCTCACTCCTGAAGAGGGCAATCATAATGCCCAATATACCTATGATTACCGTTATCTCCTGGATACCTATTCTAAGGTGGATGCCGCTCCTGTTACCATGCTCAGAGATGCGCAGACGGGCAAGCTCGTCAAGACCCTGGAGACGGCTGATATTGCAACGCTGAAGAAGCACGGATGGGTTGCTCCTGAGGTGTTTGTGGCTAAGGGGCGTGATGGCAAGACTGATATGTGGGGCATCATCCAGCGCCCTACCAATTTCGATCCGAACAAGAAATATCCGGTTATCGAGTATATCTATTCGGGTCCGGGCGATGCCTATACTCCGAAGAGTTTCATGCCATACAACTGGTACACCACTTCGCTTGCCGAACTCGGTTTCATCGTAGTCCAGCTCGATGCGATGGGAACTTCCTATCGCGGCAAGAAGTTTGAGGAGGTTTGCTACAAGAATCTGAAGGATGCCGGATTCCCAGACCGTGAGCTCTGGATTAAGGCTGCAGCCAAGAAGTATCCTTATATGGATGCTGATAATGTGGCAATCTATGGCTGTTCGGCAGGCGGACAGGAGAGTACCACAGCCGTATTGCTGCATGGCGATTTCTACAAGGCAGCCTATAGTGCCTGCGGCTGTCACGACAACCGGATGGATAAAATCTGGTGGAACGAGCAATGGATGAGCTGGCCTATCGACTCCAGCTATGTGGAGTGCAGCAACGTGGAGAATGCCCACAAGCTGGAGCGCCCGTTGATGCTGGTGGTAGGCGAGATAGATGACAACGTAGATCCATCGAGCACCTATCAGGTGGTGAATGCCCTGGAAAAGGCGAATAAGGATTTCGAACTCGTGGTGATTCCTGGAGCCCATCATACCATGGGCGAACTCTATGGCGAGCACAAGCGTTACGATTTCTTCGTGAAGAATCTGCTGGGTGTAAAACCGCCTAAATGGAGCGATGTAAAGAGCAAGTAATTCAGGTTTCAATCTGTTGATAGTGAAACTTCTCACTTGAATCATTATTTAAGTTTTTGCCTCGAAGCAAACGGATAGTCTTACTTTTAAAAAGTAGCTATTTGCTTGTTTCGGGGCTTTTTTTGTTCATTTTATTGCTATTTCTCGTTATATTTTTGTAATTTTGCGGCATTAATTTATCTAACAACAGAAAATAAAGACTCATATAATGAGAAAGATATCTATACTAATGGTTTCTGTGCTCTGCATGATGATGCCTGTAGGGGGTGAGGCTCAGGTGCCTACCGCCTTTGTTTCGAAAGGAACTACGGATATTCAGGCGCAGCCACATACGATAACGCAAACCAGTTCCGGTGCACAATGGGCTCCTGTCGACCCTATGGTGCGCTCTATCACGATGGAGAATGGTTTGCCGAGTAATGCCGTGCGTAGCGTGGTTCAGGGTTCTAAGGGATACATGTGGTTTGGTACAGACAACGGATTGTGCCGCTTTGACGGTTATGATGTCAAAACCTATTATAATCCCTTTACGACTGTAGACCAGTATGTAAGTGCCTTGACCGCTTGTGAGGAAGGACTCCTCGTAGGTTGCAATAATGGAGCCTATCTGTTCAGTTATGAAACCGACCGGTTCCAGAAACTGAGCGATAAGATTACGGCTCCTGTTCTTAATTTCTCGCTTGACGGCGATCAGAATGTGTGGATTTCTACCAACGGACAGGGGGTGTTCAGATACAATCGGACTACTCACGAACTGCACCAGTATCCGATGAAGAATATTCAGGGTATAGTGCAATGTATGCTGGTTGATGCCAATAACCAGGTATGGATGCTCTCTAATCATAGTAAAGCCAGCATCTATCATCTCAATAAGTCGACCGACCAGTTTGAGGCTTTCCCGGTAAAAGGCGATGCAAACAGGTTTTATGGCCTGGCGATGCTTGCCTCACCAGATGGCAATATTTATGTCGGAACCTGGGATAACGGACTTTTCAAACTAAACGCCGATGGTAGTGCCGAGCAGCTCATCAGCGGAACTCTGAGTAATGCAGTTCATCATATCCACCAGCTTTACAACAACGGCAACAAGTATATTCTCATAGCCAGCGATGATGGATTGGTGCAGTATGACATCCAGAACCGCTCCTGGAGAATGTTGTCGGAAGTAAACAATCCGAGCCGGAGCACGAGCGAGCGTTTTGTTTATGGTATTGCGGGCGATAATGAAGGCGGCATCTGGGTTACTACTTTCTATGGAGGTGTGAATTATCTTCCTTCTACGAGTATTGAACAACGTTTCCGTGCTTACCCAGCCCGCCAGGGGGGATTGCGCGGTAATGTGGTAGGAAGATTCTTCGAAGACCAGCAGCATCGCATCTGGATAGCTACCGATGATGCCGGACTCGACTGCTTCAATCCCCAGACCAACAGTTTTGTTTCTTATCCGGGCAAGGCGGCTATGGGCAAGTATAATGTTCATGCGCTCTTTGCTGATGAAAACGATCTGTGGGTGGGAACCTATGGTAATGGTGTCATCAGAATGAATATGGCTACCGGAGCGCAGCAGAATTTCCAAACCGATGGAAAGGTTTCGGGAAGTAATGCCTATTGTATTTATCGCGACAGGAAGAACCGGCTGTGGGCGGCTTCGATGGATGGAGCCAGTCTTTTCGACGAAGGTCAGCAGAAGTTCAGAAGAATCAAGTCGTTCAAGTCGCTTACCATCGATATCAAGGAAGATCCTCAGGGCAACGTATGGTTTGCTACCCAGGGAGGTGGCTTGTGGCGCTTGGGTAAGAATAATGCCTGGAAACAATATAAACATGTAGAGAATGATTCTACTTCGCTGGTGAGTGATCAGGTGAACTGTCTGACTATTGGCGAAAAGGGGCAGCTCTATGCTGCAACCGGCGACGGACTCTGCGAATTCCTGCCTTCTAAAGGTATCTTCCGCCGTATCTCCATCGATGCGCCTAGTCAGGATTTCGCGAGCCTTGTCATTTCGCAGGGAGTAATGTGGATTTCTACAAGCAAGGGAATTGTGAAATATACGCCGGGTGAACCTGTCCAGCTATTCAATAAATATGACGGACTCACCTGCAACCAGTTTATGCCAAATGCCGGACTCCTGGCTTCTGACGGCAGAATCTATTTCGGTTCGACAAGAGGTTTCAACTGTTTCTATCCATATCTCGTCAAGATCAACCAGGTAGCTCCTCCTGTGGCAATTACCTCGGTAGAACTCTTCGGAAAGCCGATAGAGGCGGGGAGCGACCAGTTGGAGAAATCTCTGAGTCATGCAGCAGAACTCAATCTGTCTCATAATGAGAATACTATCAATATCTCGTTTGCAGCCTTGAGCTATGTATCGCCTGAGAAGAACCAGTATGCTTACAAGCTCGAAGGAATCGACAAGGATTGGGTTTATACCCATGAGCATCGTGCCAACTATACCAACCTTCCTGCCGGAACCTATACCTTCCTGGTTAAGGCAACCAATAATGATGGCGTATGGTCGAAGAATGAGGCAAAACTGCAGATTGTGGTTCATCCGCCGTTCTGGTGGTCTTTACCAGCCAAGATTCTGTATCTTCTGCTTATCGGTTACGCAATCTATTGGTTCACACAGAGCCGGTTGAAGCGTGAGAAGCGCCGCCATCAGGAAGAACTCGACCAGTTGGAGCGCAAGCAGGATCAGGAGATGAGAGACGCCCGCCTGCAGTTCTTTACGATGATTGCCCATGAAATCCGTACGCCGGTAACGCTTATCATCGGACCTTTGGAGAGTCTGAAAGAGCATTGGAAACAGGTTTCCGGAAAACTTTCTGATGGTGAGACTATCACGCAGACGCTTTCTGTTATCGATCGTAACGCCCAGCGTTTGCTCCTGCTCGTCAATCAGCTGCTCGATTTCAACAAGGTGCAGCAGAAGGGCATGCAGGTTCATTTCCGCTTGAATAACATTTCAAAACTGATGCATGCTGTGGCTGAGCGTTTTGCTCCTACCTTCGAGCAGAAAAGCATCCGTTTCAAGGTTGATTATCCAGCAGATGATCTCGTGGCGATGATAGACCAGGAGGCGGTTACCAAGGTAATCAGCAATCTGATGACCAACGCCTTGAAATATACGGAGGATTATGTGCGCCTGTCCTGCCGTCTGCTGGAGGATGGAACCCATTTCCGCATCGAGGTAGAAGACAACGGATTGGGAATCAGTCCTGACGAGAAGGAGAAAATCTTCGGAGCCTTCTATCAGGCACGAGATAACAAGCCGGGAACCGGAATCGGTCTCAATATAGTGAAGAATCTCGTTGAGGCTCATCATGGTATGGTAAATGTAGAATCGGAAGTAGGCAAGGGCTCTACCTTTATCGTAACCCTGCCGCTCAACCAGCTGGATGCCGTGGTAGAGAAGGCGGATGAAATGGTGAAGGAAGAAGAGGCTGCCGCAGAGGAAAGTCTGCTGACAGATGCATCTCTGGCTGAACAGGGTTCTGAAAAGGCAGGCAAGGCTGTTGTCAGTCCACTTCGTGAACCGGTAAAACCGGCGATGCTGATTGTGGATGATGATGAAGACATGCGCCAGTTTGTGAAGGCTCATTTCGAGAAAATGTATATGGTTTATACCGCCGACAACGGAAAAGATGCACTCCGAAAACTGGAGAAGCATCCGGTTTCGCTCATCATAAGTGACTGGATGATGCCAGAGATGGATGGTCCGGAGTTCTGCCGTAGGGTGCGTGAGAATTCAGAATACTCTCATCTCCCATTCGTGATGCTCACGGCAAAGACCGATGATGCGGCAAAGACGGAGAGTATGAACTGTGGAGCTGATGTTTACATAGAAAAGCCGTTCTCGATGAAGTATCTTGAGGCGAGCGTAAGACAGCTTCTCGAGATGCGCCGTCTGTTGAGGAGTAAGTTCTCGCATACTCCGCTTGAGCCGATAGCAGAGATAGCTCCAACTCAGGTTGATAATGCGTTCCTGGAGAAGATGTCGAATATTATCGAAGAGAATGTGGCAAATCCGGAACTCAACGTGGCGTTCCTTGCCGAGAAGATGGGCATGAGCCGCTCGTCGCTCTTCAATAAGATTCGCGGTCTTGCCGATGTTACGCCAAACGAGATGATACAACTCGTGAAACTGAAGAAGGGCGCACAACTTCTGAAAGAAGGAAACTACCGCATCAGCGAAATCAGCTATATGGTAGGCTTCAGCAGTCCTAGCTATTTTGCCAAGTGTTTCCAGAAGCAGTTTGGCGTCAAGCCGATGGATTTCGTGGCTGCGGAATCGTAGGATAAAAGAACTATTCGGATAGAATAAAAAATCGCCTGGGTGCTCAGATACATCCAGGCGATTGTCTTTTATTATAAATAGGAGTAGTCCTATTCTTTATTTCTTTGTGGCTCTGATAAAGAAACCGATGAGGCAGATGTAAGCCAGGAGCGAACAAACCTCAGACATCGGATTTACCCACCAGCTGTCGGCGATACTTACCTCGATACCGCCAAACTTCAGAAGGGCGCTAACCACACCCATCAGGGCTCCACCGGCGATGAAACCGCTGGCGATGAGCGTTCCCTTCTCACCACGTTCGCTGTTCACCTTGGCATCCTTGCTGCGCGAAGTAACATACCAGTTGATGGCGCCACCCACGAGCAGAGGAACGTTCAGTTCCAGCGGAATGAACATACCCAGAGCGAAAGCCAGGGCAGGAATCTTGAAATAAGTCAGCACGATGGCTATTACGGCTCCGATACCATAGAGCACCCAAGGAGCGCCCACGCCATTCATCAGAGGGTCGATGACCGCAGCCATCGCATTAGCCTGAGGAGCAGCAAGCGAACCCGATGCGAAACCGTAAGTCTCGTTCAGCAGCATCATCACGCCGCCCACGGTAGCCGCACTCACCAGGGTACCGAGGAATTTCCATCCCTCCTGTTTCTTAGGAGTAGTTCCCAGCCAGTAACCAATCTTCAGGTCGGTAATAAACGAACCAGCTACCGAGAGGGCTGTACAAACCACACCACCCATAATCAGGGCAGCCAGCATGCCGCCAGGACCTTTCAAACCTACAGCCACCATCACCACAGAGGCGAAGATGAGCGTCATCAGGGTCATTCCCGAAACAGGGTTTGAACCCACGATAGCGATGGCATTAGCCGCTACGGTAGTAAAGAGGAAGGCGATGAAAGCTACGAGCAGGATGGCGATAATGGCGAAGAGAAGGTTGCCCTCCATCACGCCAAACCAGAAGAAGAGGAAGGTTACGAGGATGGTAACGAGCGAACCGATGGCGATAATCTTGAAAGAGATATCGCGTTGGGTGCGCTTCACGTTCTCATCCACATCGCTCTTGCCCTTCAGCTCCTTGGCAGCCAGTCCTACGGCGCTCTTGATGATGCCCCAGCTCTTGATGATGCCGATGATACCCGCCATGGCGATACCGCCGATACCGATGCTGCGGGCGTAGGCACGGAAGATTTCCTCCGGACTCATGGCACCCACGGTCTTCACGATGCTTGGATCCCAGGCGCTCAGCACGCTATCATGGAAGATAACGCTCATGCCCGGAACTATCAGCCACCATACTACGAGCGAACCCAGACAGGTGAAGAAGGCATACTTCAATCCGATGATGTAACCCAGACCTAATACGGCAGCACCTGTGTTTACCTTGAACACGAGCTTCGCCTTGTCAGCCAGGTCGCATCCCAGACTTACCACACGCGATGTGAAATTCTCGTTCCACCATCCCAGGCTGGCTACGATAAAGTCGTAAAGACCACCCACCAGTCCGGCTATGAGCAGCGGCTTAGCCTGGTCGCCACCCTTGGCTCCGCTCACCAGTACCTGCGTGGTAGCCGTAGCCTCAGGGAACGGATACTTGCCGTGCATATCGCTTACGAAGTACTTGCGGAAAGGAATGAGGAAAAGAATTCCCAAGACTCCTCCCAAGGCCGAAGCCATGAAGATCTTCATAAACGAAGTAGTCATCTCCGGATATTTAGCCTGCAGGATGTAGATGGCTGGCAGGGTAAAGATGGCTCCTGCCACCACAGCACCCGAACAGGCTCCGATGCTCTGGATGATGACATTCTCGCCCAGCGCCTTGCTACGCTTGGTAGCGGTACTTACGCCCACGGCGATGATGGCGATAGGGATGGCTGCTTCGAATACCTGCCCCACCTTCAAGCCCAGATAAGCTGCGGCGGCAGAGAAGATGACTGCCATCACGATTCCCCATGTAACTGACCATCCGTTCACCTCAGGATAAACCTTGTCAGGCGACATCAGCGGCTTATATTCCTCCCCGTCTTTCAGTTCGCGGAATGCGTTCTCGGGGAGTTGCAAATTGTCTTTTTCTTCCATTATTTCTCTATTCTGATGATATACTCACTCATGAAACTAGCACCTGGCTGCAGACGGTTCATCAGATACTTGTCCTTAAACTCGCCATCATATTCAGCCCAGTCGCTCAAACCATACCATGGCTCGATGCAGATGAATGGAGCGTGCTTGCCTGTTGGGTTCCAGATACCTACGGCTGGAGTCTTGAACTCGAGGGTTACATGAGGTTCGCCCTGCTCGTTGAGAATGCTCACCTGCTTAACCTGACTCTTGTCGAAGATAACAGCATCTTCTGCGAAAGTCTCCTCGTTTACTTCCCAGATACCCTTGTCGGTTTCTACGGTTTCCTTAGCCTGACGGTCGATGCATCCGCCTACGTTACCATAGAGGCGAACAGGAGCCTCGTTGTCGAGTTTCAGGGTAGCCTTCATTTCTTCGCCCTTCTTGCAGCCAGGAACCATGAATGCTGGGTGACCGCCAATCTGGAAGAAGATTTCCTTGTCGTCGGTATTCTCTACATGCCAGATGACATGAATCTCGTTGCCCTGCAGGCGGTAAGAGATGGCAAGGTTGAAGTGGTAAGGATAGTTCTTCTGAGTCTCTTCGTTGTCGATGAGCGCGAAGGTAAGGCGGTCGGCAGTCTTGCCAACGAGTTTGAACTCTGTATCGCGTGCGAAACCATGGCGAGGAAGGTGATACTCCTTGCCCTCTGTGCGATAAGTGTCTTTCCACAATCCGCATACGATAGGGAAGAGGATAGGAGAGTGGCGGTTCCAGTATTTCTCGTCGCCATCCCAGAGATATTCATTACCATTAGCATCCTTGATGCTCTGAAGTTCTGCTCCGAGAGATGAAATCTCAAGTGTGAGCTGATCATTCTTAATCTGTTCCATTGTTATTAATTCTTTTGTTTAGTTTTTAATGTTTCATCTGATTATCTTTTTTCAAAGATATTGCAAAGGTACAATTTATTTTCGTAAAGCACAAGAAAAGAGCGTTTTTTCTCAGATATTACAATATATTTATACGATTTTGTTAGCTTATCTCGAATATTTGCTGTAACTTTGTAGCCCGAAATAGATAGATAACAAGAAGTATAAGAAAAAAATAGTATTTAATCTAATGACAAGCAGTAATAAAGTTAAAGGCTTTGCGGCGGGTGTTGTTGCCGCAGTATGTTATGGTACCAATCCTTTGGGCACGCTCGAACTCTATGGCGACGGATTCAATTCCAGTTCTGTACTCATCTATCGTTATCTCTTGGCGGTACTGATGTTTGCCGTGGTGATGCTGTTCCGTAAGGAGAGTTTCAAGGTGAAGTGGGGACATCTGATTCGTCTTGGCGTGCTGGGCTGCATGTTTTCGCTCTCATCAGCTACGCTTTATGTCAGTTTCCATTATATGGCGGCAGGTATTGCCAGTACCATCCTCTTCGTTTATCCTATTATGACAGCCATCCTGATGACGGTCTTCTTCCACGAGAAGGTAACGTGGTCTACCTCGCTTGCCATTCTTCTGGCGGTATCGGGAGTAGGATTGCTCTATCAGGGCGATGGAAACGATAAGTTGAGCACGGCGGGTTTTGCCCTCGTCATGTGTTCATCCCTGCTCTATGCCCTTTACATCATCTCCATCAACCAATGGAAGAATCCGGGCATGTCGAACATCAAGTTTACCTTTTATATATTAGTCTTCGGACTGCTTACGATGTTTGTCTATTCGTTTATTGCAGGCGAGCCGATACAGATGCTTCAAACGCCTAAACAATGGCTCTGTGCTGCCCAGCTGGCTTTGTTGCCAACGGTATTGTCGCTTTTCTTCATGACCATCTCCATCAATCTTATCGGCAGTACGCCAGCCGCCATCATGGGAGCCCTGGAGCCTGTAACGGCGGTAATCATCGGCGTATGCGTCTTTGGCGAGAGTTTCTCTCTGCAGCTGGCGATAGGCATCCTCGCTATCCTGGCTGGCGTAACGATTATCATCGCAAGAAAGAAAGGGTAAAAAGGCTGTTTAAAGGTAAAAAGGTAAAAAAGTAAAAAGGTAAAAAGCCTAGCGGGGTTGCGTGTCATCCCTCTGGTTCCCGTTCCCAGCGATTCCATCGCTGGTCCCCATAAAGGTAAAAAGAAGAAAAAATCCTCGCTCGAAAAAGAACTCGAACGAGGATTTTTTATCTGTTCTAGCCGCAAGCAAATAGGCTCGCAAGCCCGCATGACGTTAAGATGATTATCTCAGGATATCCTTCAGCGCAAAGTTGGCGAGGATGCTGGTGCTCTGGCTCAGCATGCGGATGAACTCCTGGGCTGAGTTTTTCATGTAAGCATCTTTCAGAATGTGGATGCAGCCATCCATTTCGTTGTCGGCAGCATCGATAGGAATCGCCTTCATGCCGTTCTGCAGAATGGTGGTCGATTCGGAGAGAATGGTCACCAGATTGCTGCGGCTCAGAAGGTCGAAGATGATGTTTACATTATTCACCTCTACCATAATCTTGTAGTTCAAATCTTTGCCCTCTACCATGTGATCAAAGGCGTTGCGTGCCTGCAGACCCTTGCAAGGAAGGATGAGGTCGTAACGCTCCAGATCGGAAAGCTTGACCGATGAAAGGCGCGCCAGCGGATGATTCACGTTCACGATGGCGGCAAGACGGTTGCTGAAAATAGCTCGGCTGTCTACCGCCTTTTCGTTCTTCAGAGGCTTGAAAGCCAGAACAAGGTCGAGTTCGCGCTTCTTCAGTCCGTCCATCAGTTCCTGCATGGTGCGGTATTGGATGTTGAGCTTTACATGAGGATAGGCGTGGAGAAAGGCGATGAGCGTCTCGGACATGATGTTGCTGAAGGAGAACGTTACGCCGATGTTCAGTTCGCCTGTAAGCATTTCCTTCAGATCGTTCATGTGGTCTACACAGGCTTCGGCAGAATTGACCGCGTTTTGGGCGTAAGGTCTCAATTCCTTGCCCGCCTCTGTGAGATAAACCTCATGGGAATTGCGCTCGAAGAGAGGCAGACCTATCTCCTGTTCCAGATGCGAAATCTGCTGTGAGAGGGTGCTCTGGGTGATGTATAACTTGCGCGAAGCTTCTGAGAAGTTGAGCGTCTCGGCTACCTTCAAGAAATATTTCAGTTGTCGTATTTCCATATTGTTCCTTTATTGAAGCTATCGGCTATAGAAATAACCGATAGCTAAATTTGGGTGCAAAGATAAAACATTTATTTTAATATCCTCTTTTTTTGAAGAATAAAATGATGTTTTATCGCATCTCTACTTCTTTTTATCCGGTTATCATCCGATGAAAATCAGATTTCCAACCAGATGATTATTTGATTTCTACTTCGTGCAAATCTACGAATTCGCCATTCTTCTTCTTTCTTTCTACCAGCATATCCAGCAGCTTGCGCTTGCGGTTGTCGGCGATGAAGCGGCGGAAGAATACGTTTGGAATTGCCACACCCAGGGCGATGCAGATGATGGCGAGCGAAGCCTTGATGAGGTTGTTCATACCTACGGTTACTTCGCCTACCACGCCATGCATGTCGATGAAGGCAAAGAGGGCACGATACATCAGAACTCCCGGTACCATTGGGATGACGCTAGGAATGGTGATGCATTGGTGAGGGGTATGGAACCAATGGCGCGCCTTGATCACGATGATGCTGATGAGCGCAGAACCGGCAAGCGAACCGATGCTCAGACCCATGTCGAGACCGATGTTGCCGTTAGATGGACCCAGATTGACGAAATTGCGGAAGCATACGGCGATGATACCGCCCACAGCTACAGCCGGCAACAGCCGGCGAGGTATGCTGAAGATGGTAGAGAAACCCATGGCCGATACAGCAGCTGCGATGGCAAACTCCCAGTATTCGTGATGAGGAGTCATCGTAAGATCCTTCACAAAGTTGTCGATGTGGCAAACCTGGATGGCGAAGGCGATACCGAACGCCATCGCAAAGATCATCAGCAGGGTGTTCAGGGCACGAACCATTCCCACCTCAATATATCCGTCGAGCATATCGCACACAAAGTTGATGAGTGGAACTCCCGGCACGATGAAGAGGGCACACGCCATCAGCGGATGCCAAGGGGTATCTGAATGCATGAAGGCTGGAAGCGCTTCGGCAATCGATGGGTTGAGCGAAAGGAATGAGGTGAGCCAGGCTATCAGAGTGGCTACGAAAGCCGAAATGCCGATGGCTACATAGTTGTTGCAGCCCTTGGTTGGCAAGAACATTCTCAGGCGGAAACCCAGAATGGCTGCAAGCGAACAGAAGAAGAAGGCTGGCCAGTCGCAACCGAACTGGATGCAGAATCCGCCGCAGGCAAAACCGCCGCCGATGGCTACCTGCCAAGGGGTGAAGCTGCGTGGGGTGGCCTTGATGTCGTTCAGAGCCTGCTCATACTGTTCGAGCGAATAGTTCTCCTTGATGGCCTTCCAGGTGAGCTTGCTTACCTGGGAAATAGAGGTGAGGTTGATACCGTGCTTCTCGCATCGCTGGAACTTGGAGAAGGAATGCTCCTCGTCGCTATAGTTTACCATCAGCACGTTCCAGTTGATGTAAAGGTGCATATATCGCTCGTCGAGACCGAGGAAAGCTGCTGCACGCTTCATGGTTCGCATGATGCGGGATGTGTCGGCAGCACTCTCCATGAGAATGCTACCGGTACGTAATAATAAGTCGAGTTTTCTTCTGAGTTCTGATTCTGCTATTTCCTTGCAGTTGCAGTTGTCATCTACGCAAGCGCAGGTTTTCAATTCTTTTTCTGTCATATATGTTTATCCAAATACAAAAATAATAATCTGAATGGTTACAATTCTGAGGAACATGGCGAATGGATATACATTCGCATAGCCTACTGTTGGCGCATCTGCCGAAGTCTGCTCACGTACGTAAGCCAGGGCAGAAGGGTTGGTGTTGGCACCTGCCAATACGCCGAGTAATGTATAATAATTGATGTGGAACACGAGCTTGCCGATGATGCCGCCCAGAATGATTGGTATCATGGTGATGGCGATGCCGTAGAGTATCCAGGTCAGTCCGCTTTCTGATGCTACGGTCTGGATGAACTGTTCGCCTGTGCCGAGACCCACGCAAGCCAGGAAGATGCAGATTCCGATTTCGCGAAGCATCAGGTTGGCTGAAATGGTATTGTAGGTAACGAGGTTGTATTTCGGTCCGAAATAACCTATCAGAATGGCTACTACCAATGGGCCGCCGGTAAGTCCGAGACGCAGATTCTCGTTGATGCCTGGGATGAAGAACGGAATGTTGGCTACGATACAACCCAGCATGATGCCCAGGAAGATTGGGATGAGGTTAGGGTAGTTCAGACGCTTCATCTGGTTACCCAGCACCTTCTCGGTATGAGCGATGGCGAGCTCCTTGCCCACTACGGTTACGCGGTCGCCCAACTGGAGTTTCAGGTCTGGGGTTGCGATGAGGTCTACACCATTTCTGTTCACGCGGGTAATGTTGGCGCCAAGGTTGCTTCTAATCTGCAACTGGCTGATGCTCTTGCCGTTGATGCCCGGCTTGGTAATCAGGATTCGGCGGTTGATGAGTTCGCTGCTGAATTCCTCGTCCTTTACGTCAACCTTCTCGCCGAGCAGGGCGATGATAGGTTCTTCTACGGTAGGATGAGCCACAATCTGCAGAATGTCGCCCTCTTCTATCACGGTCTGTCCGTTAACCACCTCGTCCTGGCGTTCGCCGTTGTTACGGATAATCTTGGAAACCATGAAGTCGCGCTTCAGCAGATAGCGGATCTGCTTGACTGTATCTTTGAAAATCATCTGGTTAGAAACCTTTACGGCGAAGGTGTTCAGGGTCATCGCTTCAAGATGTCCCTTGCCTCGCTTAGCTTCATCCTCTTCCTTCTGCTTGTCTACGCGTAGCGCGAACCTTAATATAATGAAGCTGAGGATAACGCCGAGCACACCCATAGGATAGGCGATGGCATAGCCGGCTGCGATGGATGGGGCGTCGATGTGGCGCAGGTCGCTGAATGCCTGCTGGGCTGCACCCAATCCAGGAGTGTTGGTTACGGCACCCGAAAGGATACCTGCCATAGAGGTGATGGATGTTCCCGAAAATGAGAAGATGACTAAGGTAGTAATGATACTCAGGGCCACAACGATCATGCTGAGCAGGTTGAGACTCTTGCCGCCGTTCTTGAACGAAGCGAAGAAGCCCGGACCTACCTCCAGACCGATAGAGTAGACAAAGAGGATCAAGCCAAATTCCTTGAGGAAGTGGAGCAGATGCTCGTCAAGGTTGAGAGAGAAATGTCCAAAGATAAGACCGATGAACAGAATCCAAGCCAAGCCCAGAGAAACACCTTTTACTCTGAGCTTACCTAAACACAAACCCAAGGCGATGACCAGCGAAAGAATCATCACAGAGTGGGCTACTCCGCCTCCCCAAAGGTCTGGGAAGCCATAAAATAGATTTTTTAAAATCTCCATTTTTCTTTATCTATTAATGTAAATACTGAATTTTCAAAAACATTCTTTCTTATCGATTTCTGAAATCGATTGCAAAGGTATAGATAAAAACGAAAGCAAAACTCGTTTTATGTTTAAAAGCTACGAATGCGGCTATAAGTATTTTTTATAGCGAAAATAGGCTTTGCGGGCTTTTCTTTTCTCTTTCTCATGCATTTCTAGCCCTTTCTTTGCTCATTATATCAGTTTTTTTTCGTAATTTTGCAACCGGATTATTATAAACAGGAAAGAATATGCTGAATATTGACGAAATAAAGGATAAGAGAATTGCCGTGCTCCTTTCGGGAGGCGTCGACAGTTCGGTTGTGGTTTGGGAGTTTGCCCAGCTGGGCCTGCATCCTGATTGCTTCTACATCAAGATTGGTCCTGAGGAGAAAGAGGAGTGGGACTGCTCTTCGGAGGAGGACCTGGAGATGGCTACGGCTGTGGCTAGAAAGTATGGGTGCAAGCTGCAAGTGGTTGACTGCCATCATGAATATTGGAACGAGGTAACCCGTTATACGATGGAGAAGGTGAAGGCTGGTTTTACGCCTAATCCGGACGTGATGTGCAACCGCCTGATTAAGTTTGGCGCCTTCGATGAGAAGATGGGTCACAACTACGACCTCATCGCCACGGGGCATTATGCGCAGACCGAAACGGATGAAAATGGCGATAAATGGCTTGTCACGAGTCCTGATCCTGTGAAAGACCAGACCGATTTCCTGGCTCAGATAGAGAGCTGGCAATTGAAAAAAGCGATTTTCCCTATCGGCCATCATATCAAGAATGAGGTTCGCGAGATAGCCGAGGAGGAGCATCTGATAAATGCCAAGCGCAAGGACAGTCAGGGAATCTGCTTCCTGGGACAGATAAATTATAATGATTATATCCGCCGTTATCTGGGCGAAAAGCCGGGCGATGTCATAGAGATGGAGACGGGCAAGCGCATAGGCGAGCACAAGGGTTTGTGGTTTCATACCATCGGCCAGCGCAAGGGCTTGGGCTTTGGCGGCGGTCCCTGGTTTGTCATTAAGAAGGATGTAGAGAACAATATCCTGTATGTGAGTCATGGTTATGATCCGCAGTCGGCCTACAAGAAGGATTTTCCTCTCCATGATTTCCATTTCCTCACGCGCGAGGTAGCGATGCAGAAGGTAACCTTCAAGATTCGTCATACGCCGGAGTATCATCCTGCTACGATAGAAAAACTGGAAGACGGCCGCTGGATGATTCATTCAGAAGAGGCGATTCATGGTGTGGCTCCCGGCCAGTTCTGCGTAGTTTATGATGAGCATCATCATCGTTGCTATGGCTCGGGCGAGATTACGGTATAAA
>ERZ1032113.75-NODE-75-length-30277-cov-9.707498_pt1 | contig 30277 bp, 26 predicted proteins | sample MGYA00518164_ERZ1032113 | MGnify/ENA primary metagenome ERZ1032113 (study PRJEB33719, sample SAMN04261305) | wastewater metagenome | biome: rural village; feature: human; material: feces | host: Homo sapiens | place: El Salvador | collected 2014-01-14 ... | reverse complement strand
GGTTATTTTTATCAAACCAACAAAATATTAAGGTTAAAAGTAGCACTTTGAAGATAAGATACATATAAAAAGTAACAATAAGATACTATATATTGCATAATTATTATAAATTCATGTTAGAAATAGCTTCAGTTAAATAAAGTTTAAAGCCATCGTCGCCTAACACGGCAATGTCAGAAAATAGTCCTAATACGAAACGTCCAATGCCAAGATAACTTACCACTTCTGTAGTAAATATCCAATGGGTTTCGTCTTCTTGAACAAATGAGTTTTCCGACATAGGATATTCTTCAAGCATAATGCTATGAGAGAGCTGTCCCATGCGCAGAGTTATGGTATAGCGAGTGTCGCCAGAAAACAAGAATATATCGGTAAAAAGTTCTTTATGCTGACTTTCAAATCCCCAGTCGGTATCTGTAATTACTACGCTTCCCATTCTTGAAAGTTTAAAAGTCTTATTCATCTTGCTTGCCAGCTCGTAGCATCTCACATCTGCTCGCTCGTTGAGAAACATAAATGGCTCAACAACTCGTGTGGTTACACTCTTGCTATGTGGCGAAGAATAGTCTTTGATGAGCACAATCTTCTTTTGCTCAATAGCTTTATTGAGCACTTCGGCATTACGAGAAATCTTCTTTCTCGTTTCATCATCAACAAAGGTAGATAGTCCATAGTTGCGTTCAAGCTTGCGCTTAATGCTATGTTGCAATGTATCTTTCTGGTCGGCTCCTGCCAATAGACTAAAAAGATAGTTCACTTCTTGTTTGGTGAAGCCTATAGTAGTGGCTATCTTCTGAAAGAAAGGAGAACGAGGACCAATATAATATTTACCACTATTGGTACGAACCAACTCAAAGCCATAGTCGCGAAGAAACTGAAGATAATAGTATAGGTTGCGTCGGGATGTTCCCAACACTTGGCATAGTTCTTCAGTAGTATGGCTGTCGCCATCTATAAGTATAGACAAAAGGTCTAACTCCTTGGCATATTGAGAATGGTTCATTGAAGGGTAAAAGGGTAAAAAAGTAAAAGGGTAAAAAAGTAAAAAGGTAAAAGAGGGAGTTTGAGAACTCTGGGGCAGATAAGGAATAGGATACCCTATTCCCCAAAGTCGAAAGTGAGTTGCTTGGCTCCCAATAGATTATACGATTTACGATGATATGGACTAATACCATGCAGACGGATTCCCTCACGATGAGCCTTGGTAGGATAGCCCTTGTTGGTTTGCCAATCATAATAAGGATATTCCTCGGCAAGCTTGTCCATATAGTCATCACGATAAGTCTTGGCAAGAATGCTTGCCGCAGCAATAGCCTGGTATTTACCGTCACCCTTCACTATCGTTGCATAAGGTATATTATTATAAGGTGTAAACCTGTTGCCATCAACGATGATAGCCTCAGGACGCACCTTGAGCTGATCCAAGGCTCTATGCATAGCTAAGAAGCTGGCACGAAGGATGTTTATTTCGTCGATTTCTTCGGGAGTAACGACACCTACTGCCCATGCCACAGCATCACGCTCTATCTCAATGCGCAACTGCTGACGCTTAGCGGCAGTAAGCTTCTTTGAGTCGTTAAGACCTGGATTGTTATAGCCCACAGGCAATATCACAGCTGCAGCATATACGCTTCCAGCCAAACAACCACGTCCGGCCTCATCGCATCCTGCTTCTATCTTTCCTTCAAAATAATGATTCTCCAGCATTTCTTAATTATCTTGGTTAATAATGGATATAGACTTATATAGATAAATAGGTATAGAACTTAGATTAATCAGTTAAACCATTCTTTTAAACATTCTTTAACTATATTCACAGCCTTGCGCAATTTGGCTTCCATAGATACCTGTAACTTTGCACCCAGATAAGAATAATAACCATTAACAATATACGATTATGGAAAAGAACATTCAAATGTCAGCAACCGACAACTTCGTTACAGCCTTTGACAATGTAATGAACGCAACAAAGAACTTCATTAAGAAGCCTTTCGTAGCTATGCGCAACTATTATTCGAGCGTCATCGGTAAGGAGGTGACTCCTCGTCAGGCTTGGCTCATCACAGAGATACAGTTGGCATTCATGGCAGTAGCGCTTCCTGTAGACATGTCGTTGTTGCTTCGTGCCTTAGCCGTTGTATGGTTTATATCTTCAGCTATCCGCACCAAAGCAAGCTTTGAATAATATATATATAATATGGTGGGCGATATACATCACCCACCATTATGTCAAAACATCTGGCTTACTCTCTTTATTCCTGCTATCAAGGCATCTACTTCTTCCTTGGTATTATATAGAGCGAAGCTTGCTCTCACGGTTCCTGATATGCCCAAGCGATGCATCAAAGGTTCTGCACAATGATGACCTGTACGCACAGCAATGCCAAGACGATCGAGCAAAGTGCCCATATCAAGATGATGAATATCGCCTACGAGGAAACTTATCACGGCATCCTTATGCTGAGAAGTTCCGAAGAGACGCATACCTGGTATCTCCTTCATTTGCTCCATAGCATAGCGAGTAAGCTCCTGCTCGTGAGCAAAGATGTTGTCAAGTCCAAGTTCGGTTACATAGTTAAGAGCTGTTGCAAGTCCGTGGGTAGCCACATAGTCTGGTGTGCCAGCCTCAAACTTGAATGGCAGCTTCTCGAAAGTAGTCTTCTCAAAGCTTACGCTCTCTATCATCTCGCCTCCACCTTGATAAGGAGGCATTTCATCGAGCCATTTCTCTTTGCCATAAAGTACGCCGATGCCGGTAGGACCATATATCTTATGTCCGCTAAAGGCAAAGAAGTCGCAGTCTAAATCCTGCACATCAACCTTCATGTGTGGAGTGCTCTGTGCACCGTCCACCATCACAGGAACCTCGTGCTCATGGGCTATGCGTATCATCTCCTTTACAGGATTTATTGTTCCAAGCACATTGCTCACTTGAGTAATGCTAACAATACGAGTCTTCTCATTAAATAGTTTCTCGTATTCTTCCATTATCACATCACCCTCGTCGGTCATTGGTATAACCTTTATAGCTATACCCTTTTTTGCTGCGAGCAACTGCCAAGGCACGATGTTGGAATGATGCTCCATCACCGAAACTATAACCTCGTCGCCTTCTGATAAGAATCTATCTCCGAAAGAGCTTACCACAAGGTTCAAGCTCTCTGTGGTACCACGAGTGAATATCACTTCCTCAACCTTTGGTGCATTGATAAACTTGCGCACAGTCTCACGTGCTGCCTCATGAAGGTCGGTAGCCTGCTGCGAGAGATAGTGTACGCCTCTATGCACATTGGCATTGACGTTTAGATACTCGTTGCGCATAGCATCGAGCACACACAATGGCTTTTGGGTTGTTGCACCATTGTCGAAATATACCAATGGCTTGCCATATATCTGGCGAGACAATATCGGAAAGTCTTCGCGTACCTTATTTATATCGTACATATTAATCAGAAGTTTAGAGGTTAAAGAGTTGAAACCTACAGCAGTTTTAGCTATTCCTCTTATAAAAAGGTAAGCTTACTTACAGAGTTTACAACCCTCACATTTATTGAGTTCGCCACGGAAACGCTTCTCTACAAGATAGCGCAAACGCTCCTTTAGTGGTTCAAGCTGTATCTGGTCGACAACCTCGTTGACGAAAGCAAACTCCAAGAGTAGTTTAGCTTCTTTTTCGCTTATGCCTCGCTGACGCATATAGAACATAGCAGCATCGTTGAGCTGTCCTACAGTAGAACCATGCGAACATTTCACATCGTCGGCATATATCTCAAGCATAGGCTGAGTGAACATACGTGCCTTCTTAGTGGTGCAAAGGTTTTGGTTAATCTCATTAGACGAGGTCTTCTGAGCATCCTTTCTAACCAATATTCTACCAGCAAAAGCGCCCACAGCCTCATCGCCAAGCACATATTTATATAGCTGGTGCGAGGTGCAATGACCTACTTGGTGGTCGATAAGAGTATTATTGTCAATATGCTGACTCTTGTCTGCTATCACACAACCATTAGCAAAGCATTCTGCTCCCTCGCCCTTGAAAACGAGGTCGAGACGATTGCGAGTAACGCCATTATGCAGAGTTATCACATTATGGTTTACCACACTATTAGCCTGCTGCTCAATATAAACATTGCTAACGCGAGTGTTCTTATAGTGAGTTTCCTCCAAGCAGTAGAGGTCGAGCTTAGCATTTTCGCCAACGAAAGCCTCGATAACCTGAGTAGCAAGGAAGTTGCGGTCGTCGGCAGCATGGTCGCAGAACAGGAACTTAGCTTCAGAGCCTTGCTCCATAACGATAAGTACACGGCGGTTTACCATAAGGTCTACATCCGAGCGGAGGATGTTTATCACCTGTATAGCCTTTTCTACCTTTACATTCTTAGGTACATACACCATCAAACCGTCTTGCGACAACATGGTGTTAAGGGCAGTAACAGCATCATCGCCAGTATTAGCAATCTTGCCATAATACTTAGCAACAAGCTCAGGATGCTCTGCGGCAACCTTCGACAACGAGCCAACGACAACGCCTTCAGCAAGCGAGCACTTTGGCAACATCTTATCGTAGAAGCTGTCGTTGACTACGAAATATAGCGATGTACTAAGATTTGGCACATCACACTTGAATACATCGTATGGATTTACAGGTATTTCAAGACGGTTGAGATTCAAGCCATAGTCAGGCTCGAAGATCTTCTGCATGTCGGTATATTTGTATCTCTCCACCTTCTTTGAAGGGAAGCCCAGACGACAGAAATCATCGAATGCCTTGTCGCGCAAGTCGTTCAAAACCTGCGGAGCATGCTTGTTTATCATACCTTTACATTGGTTGTAAAGGTCTATATATTGCTTTTCACTACTCATCGACTTCAGCTTTTATCCAGTCGTAACCTCTTTGTTCAATTTCCTTAGCAAGTTCAGGACCTGCAGTCTTAACGATGCGACCCTTGTAGAGCACATGCACCACATCAGGCTTTATCATATCGAGCAATCGCTCATAGTGAGTGATTACGATGGTTGAAGTCTTATCGGTATGCATCTTGTTCACGCCTTCAGCCACGATACGCATAGCGTCGACATCAAGACCAGAGTCTGTCTCGTCCAAGATAGAGAGCTTTGGCTCGAGCATAGCCATCTGGAATATCTCGTTGCGCTTCTTCTCGCCACCGCTAAAGCCTTCGTTTACAGAACGGCGTGTGAGCTTGCCATCAAGACCTACCATCTTCTGCTTCTCGCGCATGAGCTTTATAAAGTCGGAAGTATTCAATGGCTCCAAGCCTTCGTACTTACGCTTCTCGTTGATGGCTGCCTTCATAAAGTTTGTCATAGACACACCAGGAATCTCAACAGGATACTGGAAAGAGAGGAACAATCCCTCGTGGGCACGATCCTCAGGCTTTAGCTGCAACAAATCCTTACCATTGAAGATAGCCTCGCCCTCGGTAACAGTATACAGAGGATTACCTGTGAGCACAGCGCTCAAAGTAGACTTACCCGAACCGTTAGGTCCCATAATGGCATGAACTTCGCCATCCTTAATAGTGAGGTTGATACCTCTCAATATTTCTTTATCTGCAATAGTTGCATGCAAATTCTTTACCTCTAACATATCTTTTTTCTTTATTATCGATGGAAGTATATTGCTCTACCGTCATTATCCAACGGTACCTTCGAGCGAAACGCTCAATAGTTTCTGTGCCTCTACAGCAAACTCCATAGGAAGTTTGTTGAGCACATCCTTAGCATAGCCGTTTACTATCAAGCCTACAGCTTGCTCGGTAGGAATGCCACGCTGGTTGCAATAGAAGAGCTGGTCTTCTGATATTTTTGATGTTGTAGCCTCGTGCTCAAACACGGCAGTATCGTTGTGGGCATCCATATATGGGAATGTGTGTGCTCCACATTCGCTACCCAGCAACAGCGAGTCGCACGAGCTATAGTTGCGAGCATTGTCGGCATTAGCAGTAGCACGAACCAGTCCACGGTAAGAGTTTTGGCTATGACCTGCCGAGATACCCTTCGAGATGATGGTACTCTTGGTATTCTTGCCGATATGAATCATCTTGGTACCGGTATCTGCCTGCTGATAATGGTTGGTAACGGCTACTGAATAGAATTCAGCTACAGAATTGTCGCCACGCAACACACATGATGGATATTTCCATGTGATAGCCGAACCAGTCTCCACCTGAGTCCACGACAACTTCGAGTTTACACCACGAAGATCGCCACGCTTGGTAACGAGGTTGTATACACCACCCTTACCATTCTCATCGCCAGGATACCAGTTCTGCACAGTTGAATACTTCACCTCAGCATTATCGTTGACAATAATCTCGACGATAGCAGCATGAAGCTGGTTTTCGTCACGCATTGGAGCTGTACAACCTTCAAGGTAAGAAACGTAAGCATCATCATCTGCGATAATCAGCGTACGCTCAAACTGTCCTGTGTTGCGAGCATTAATACGGAAATAGCTACTTAGCTCCATCGGACAGCGAACGCCCTTTGGAATATAAACAAACGAGCCATCGCTAAACACGGCACTATTCAAAGCAGCATAGAAATTGTCGCGATAAGGAACCACGGTACCCAAATATTGGCGCACCAAATCAGGATGTTCCTTGATAGCTTCACCAATGCTACAGAAGATAATACCTTTTTCGCGAAGCTTATCCTTAAATGTTGTTTTCACAGAAACAGAGTCCATGATGGCATCAACAGCCACACCACTCAAAGCCAAACGCTCTTCGAGTGGAATACCCAACTTATCGAAAGTCTTCTCAAGTTCTGGGTCAATCTCTGTATTCTGAGGTTTCTTTGCCAACGGGTCAGCATAATAAGAGATATCCTGATAGTCAATCTCAGGAAGATTGACATGTCCCCACGTTGGTTGCTTCAAGGTTTTCCAATAATTGAAAGCCTTTAGACGGAACTCCAACATCCATTCTGGCTCACCTTTCTTCTCAGAAATCAGGCGCACCACATCCTCGTTGAGTCCACGTTCTATTATCTCAGTATGCACATCGGTAGTGAAGCCATATTCATACTTCTGCTCGGCTACTTGGCGTACATATTCGTTCTGAATGTTTTCTGTCTTATTTTCCATTTTTTATCCATCGTGCCATTCCGTAATATCCTTTATGGCATTTTGCTTGCAAAATTACTAAATTCGCTCCTTACAGCCAAGTATTTAAGAATATTTCTAAGTTCAACGGAAAAATCATGGAATAAAGAGTGAAAGTATGCGACTACTCGAAATTGGCTATGCGACTATTCGATATTGGCTATGCGACTATGCGAAATTGGTCGTACGACTATTCGAAATTGGCTATGCGACTATTCGAAACGAAAAAGGGATGTACTCGTATAGAAAGAGTACATCCCGATATATCGTTATGATAAAAATCTTAGTGCGAGGGTATTATGAATATCTAAGAATCATACCCGGCTTAATCTTGATATTCTTGCGAATATGGTTAAGCTTGCAAATTTGGTCGATGCTCACGCCACGCTTCCTTGAGATGACAGAGAGAGTCTCGCCCTTAGCAACCTTGTGATAAAGCTTCTCTTGTGAAACGACTTCTGACCTTGCTGCCGACGCATAGCCTTTGCCAACAACTTGCTCACGTGTATAACCGCCATTACCAATCTTGCCACGAAGCTCGTTGGCATCCAACGATTCACGATCATGAGTGCGAGAGTTATATACATAATAATCGCCTACAACATCCTGATTGCGGAAGTCGAACATCAACGCAGGATTAAGAGCGCGTCCGCAGAGACGAGTTTCGAAGTGTAAGTGAGAACCTGTGCTTCGTCCGGTATTACCACCAAGACCAATAACATCACCAGCTCTTACCTCCTGGTCTTCCGAAACAAGTTGCTTTGATAAGTGTCCATAAATAGTTTCCAAACCATTAGGATGGCGGATTACAATATACTTACCATAGCCACCAGGATTATATTTCACCATTCTAACTTTACCAGAGAAAGCGGCACGAATGGTATCGCCAATATATACTTTAATGTCAATACCCTTATGTTGGCGTCCCCAACGAGAACCGAAGTTGCTGGTTACAACGCGGCTTACTGTTGGCATACAGAAATTACGAAGACTGATGCGGAATGAGTCTGGCACATTCTCTGCTTTATGAGCATATACATTGTTCCACTCATCATAGAGATCGGCAGCTGGCGACTCTAAGTTCTCGGTATTAATAAGTTTTTGAAGTGCCAATGTGTCAACTTTACGAGCCTTACGGTCGACTGGTGCTTGACGGGCAAGCAAGTCTTGCGCAACGACAGGCGAGGCAGACAGCGTTAACAGCAACGATACAGATATTGTTCTAATAATTTTTTTAAAGTTCATGTCAATTGTTCGTTATTGTAGGTTGGCGTAGGGAGGAAATGAGCAAGTGTCATTTCACAACAAAACCAGTTTAGTTAGTCGTCTCAATTACAAAGACTTTGCAAAGATAATAAAAAATGTTCAAAAACAGGCACCGGTTAACAGTTTTTATTCAGCTTTTAACATATACCTTTTGCAAAGTCGTCGTAGCAAATCGACATAATTGCTAACATCCAACCATCGGCAATCCTTTTATACATAGGCATTCGAGCCCAAATATGCAGTTAAGGATTAACCGTAAAAACGTAATTAGCTGATAGGAGCCCAATTAACATTTGTTTTCCTTATCTCTTTAAGTCTATTCCATAGTAACGAATTCTCAACTTTATCACAGTTTGGGTCGTTATCTATGATATTCTGAGCTTCGTTGCGTGCCATCTGCACTAATATTCCATCGCGGGCAATGTCGGCGATTTTCAAATCAAAGGCTACACCACTTTGTTGTGTTCCTTCAAGGTCGCCAGGACCGCGAAGCTTCAAGTCAGCCTCAGCAATAGCAAAGCCGTCGTTGGTAGAACACATTATATCTATACGCGTGCGAGTCTCTTTAGAAAGTTGATATGGAGTTACCAAGATACAATAGCTCTGCTTTGCGCCGCGCCCCACTCTACCTCGAAGCTGATGTAGCTGCGAGAGTCCAAAGCGCTGAGCATCAAGTATCACCATAACAGAGGCATTAGGAACATTCACTCCCACCTCTATCACGGTAGTAGCAACGAGAATCTGCGTCTGACCAGAAATAAACTTCTGCATTTCTTCTTCCTTTTCTGCCGACTTCATCTTGCCGTGCACCTTGCTAAGTCTATATTCTGGGAATACTTCGCAAAGTGTGAGATAGCCATCCTCAAGGTTCTTAAGGTCCGACTTCTCGCTCTCTGTGATAAGCGGAAATACTATATACACCTGCCTACCTTGGTTTATCTGTTGGCGTATTCCTTGATATAGGCTTGTGGTCTGGTTGTCGAATTTATGTAAGGTCTGTATAGGTTTTCTGCCTGGAGGCAACTGGTCGATAACACTAACATCGAGGTCGCCATAAATGGTCATAGCGAGGGTTCGAGGTATAGGCGTAGCTGTCATCACAAGGATATGTGGAGGATTGATGCTCTTAGCCCAAAGGCGTGCTCGCTGAGCTACACCAAAACGATGTTGCTCATCGATAACAGCCAAACCAAGATGAGAGAACACCACGGCATCTTCTATCACGGCATGTGTGCCGACAAGGATATTCACCTCGCCAGAAGCCAAATCTTGCAATACCGTCTTTCTTCTCTTTCCCTTCACCATGCCCGTGAGCAGTTCCACATGCACATCCATATCGCCAAGAAATTCGCAGATAGTGGCATAGTGTTGTTCTGCCAGAATCTCGGTAGGTGCCATGATACAAGCCTGATAGCCATTATCCAAGGCTATAAGCATAGACATCAGCGCCACAAGAGTTTTGCCAGAGCCTACGTCGCCTTGCAACAGACGGTTCATCTGTGTGCCAGTCTTCATGTCGGCACGTATCTCGCGCATCACACGTTTCTGAGCGTCAGTAAGTTCGAAAGGCAGATGTTTAGAATAAAAGGTATTAAAAATGTCGCCAACCTTAGGGAATATATATCCCTTATACTTCTTTCGGTTTTCGGAAGCATAACGCAGGATGTTGAGCTGCACATAGAACAGCTCCTCAAATTTCAATCTTGTCTTGGCTCTTTCTACATCATCAAGAGTCTTTGGATGATGTATAAGGCGGAGAGCATCGTTGCGAGATATAAGGTGAAGGCGCGAAGTGATGAATGGAGGTAGGGTCTCGGTCAAAGGCTCAGTAAGCTTTGCCACGAGAGCCTTTTCTATTTTCTCTAAGGCGCCCGACATAATACCCATCTTCTTCATCTTCTCGGTAGTGATATAATATGGTTGTAATCCCATCTCGGCAAGCTTCACCTCGTCTGCCTTATCCATATCGGGATGCGAGAACTGGTATCTGCCTGCATATACGGCAGGCTTGCCGAAGATAACATATCGTTCGCCTACCTTATAATTATTATATATGTATTTAGCACCATTAAACCACACTATGTCGCAGATGTCTGTGCCATCAGAAACATGAGCCACCACCCTCACCTTTCTGCCAGCCATAGGAAACTCTTCAAAACTCAGTATCTTTCCTACCACTTGCACAAAAGCCATGTCGCCCCTCAGCTCGGCTATCTTATACACCTTGCTGCGGTCGACATACTTATACGGATAGTATTCCAAGAGGTCACGCCAAGTATTGATACCAAGTTCTTTGCTCAGTATCTCTTTGCGTTTCGGACCTACGCCATGTAGGTACATTATATCTTGGTCGAGGATGTCAAGCATTCCTTATTATACGAATAATTCTGCTACCTTTAAATCAAATTGGGTTGTTATCTTAATGTTCTCTCTATTTCCTTCTACCATCTGCACATTACATCCCAAAGCCTCAACAACAGAAGCGTCGTCGGTGAAGCTTTCTTGATAAGGCTGATTATATGCTTGGCGAAGCAATGAGAGGTCGAAGGTTTGTGGAGTTTGTACCACACGATAATCATCACGCATTACATTCTTGCCACCACCATGACGGTCGACATATCGTAATGTCTCTACTACTGGCATCACGGGAATGGCAGCATATTCGTCGCGAGCAGTCTCGAAGCAACGCTCTATCACCTCGTGAGAAACAAATGGGCGTACACCATCGTGGATGCCAACAACGCCATCTGTAACATCTTCAGGTATAGCCATCACTCCATTCTTGCACGACTGAAAGCGGGTATCGCCTCCATCAACGATGGTATGTGGTATATTGAAATTATGTTTCACACACAGCTCATGCCAATAGTCTTGCTGCTCGTGTGGCAACACGAGGATTATCTGTAACTTCTCGTCGTACGAAGCAAAGCGCTCGATGGTATGCATCAATATTGGCTTACCACCAACTTCCAAAAACTGCTTAGGAATGTCTGTACCCATGCGCAGTCCCTTGCCTCCTGCTACAATTATTATATAGTCCATTCTTCGATTATTATTTCTGCATCAACTGTGTATATATCATTCCGTCTTCGATAGCCTTAACATCGTCTCTGCCTACAAATAGCGAGAGCAAAGCATAGCCATAAGGCATAGCGGCAGCTGGTCCGCGACCGGTAATGATATTGCCATCTACAGTCACCATATCTGCGGTATATTCTGCGCCATCAAGGTATTTCTCGAAGCCAGGATAGCATGTAGCCTTTTTACCTTCAAGGATACCAAGTTTGCCCAACACCATAGGGGCAGCACAGATAGCGCCAATATATTTACCCTTTTCGTTCTGCTCTTCCAAAGCATCGCATACTCCCTTATGGTTCTTCAGATGCAAAGAGCCTGGCATACCTCCAGGTAGCAACAATAGGTCAGCATCGTCGAAGTTGTCGATATCTTCAAACTTCACGTCAGCCTTCAATGTCACTCCATGAGCGGTCTCTACATATTCCGAGCCCATGATGCCGACAGTCTTCACTTCCACTCCTCCTCTTCTGAGGATATCTACAGGTGCCAAGCCTTCGATGTCTTCGAAGCCGTTGGCAAGAAATACATATACCATAGTGCAAATATATTTATTGAATAAATGCAAATGTACATAAAATCCACGAGAAAATGTATACGACGCAAGCAAAAAAGTATTTTTTCTTGTCTATAACAACAATTCTCGCATATTTTGCTTAAATTTGCCACATATTAATAGTCAACAATAATAACATGTCACAACAACCTCTTCGTTTCGCCCTCTTCGGCAATGAATATCAACCAAAGAAATCTTCATCGGTAGAAAAGATATTATCATATCTCGTCAACAAAGGTGCCGAGATTTATATCGATCGTCCTTTCTACAACTTCCTCACCACCACTCTTGGTTTAGATGTGGCTGATACGGGAGTGTTTGACGGCTACAACTTCGATGTAGACTATGTCATCTCGCTTGGTGGCGATGGTACATTCCTTAAGGCTGCAAGCAAGGTGGGATGCAAGGGTACGCCTATCATTGGTGTCAACATGGGACGCCTTGGTTTTCTTGCCAACATATTGCCAAGCGAAATAGAGGATGCCATCGATGACATATATAATGGCAACTTCACTATCGACGAGCATGTGGCAATACAGATAGAGGCTGACGGCGAGCATATCGAGGGTAATCCGTTTGCGCTCAACGATATCGCTGTACTAAAGCGCGATAATGCCTCGATGATTTCCATACGTACAAGCATCGACGGAGAATACTTGGTAACATATCAAGCTGATGGTCTTATCGTCTCTACTCCTACTGGTTCTACGGCCTATAGCTTATCTAATGGTGGACCTATCATGGTTCCTCAGTCGGGAATCTTGTGTCTCACTCCCGTAGCTCCTCATAGCCTAAACATCCGCCCTATCACCATCAAAGACGATAGCGTGATAACTCTTGAGGTGGGAAGCCGTAGCCACAACTTTCTCGTTGCCATAGACGGCAGAAGCGAAAAGCTACAAGAGAGCACCACCATAACAATACGCAAGGCGCCTTTCAACATAAAGGTTGTGACAAGACAGGGGCAGCGCTATTATTCCACTCTTAGAGAAAAGCTGATGTGGGGTGCAGACCAAAGAGCGTAAGAGGGAGCCTCTCCCCCAGCCCCTTAATTTCCTTTCTCCTATTTATATTATATGAACTTTAAAAATTTCCTTAAGCTTCCTGCATCAAAATACAGCATCCGCACAATAGTAAGCTGGCTATGGGGAGCATGGCGTGGCAACCGACTGCAAGCCATACTCAATGCTTCCATAGGCTTGCTCGATGTGGCGGTGAGCCTGGCGCAGGTATGGGCTGTTAAGAATGCTATTGATGTGGCGGCAGGAACCATAGATGGCAACATCTATGTTGCTGTAGCTATATTCGGTATTCTCATCCTTGCAAGCTTTGCACTAAGCATCTCTGCCATTTGGGTAAGAAACATACTCGGTATAAAGGCTCAAAACCAAATGCAACGCCAACTCCTCGACCGCATGCTCAGAGCTGAATGGCACGGAAAAGAATCTCGACATTCGGGCGATGTACTTAATAGACTTGAGACTGACGTTAATGTGGTTGTTGATTTCCTTGCCGAAACCATTCCTAACACTTTATCTGTATTGGCGCTGTTTATTGGTGCTTTCTGGTATCTTTTTTCTATGGATGCCATGTTGGCAATAGTAACAATAGCGATAATTCCTCTTTTCATATTGCTCAGCAAGATATACGTTCGTCAAATGCGCAACCTCACTCGCACAGTACGCAACTCTGACTCTAAGGTGCAGAGCGTATTGCAAGAGACGATACAAAACCGTATGCTCATCAAGACTTTAGAGTCGGGCGATGCTATGGTGGGCAAACTTGCTGGCACACAGCAGGAGCTAAGGCAGAATGTGGTGCGCAAAACAACATTCTCTGTATTCAGCAATCTCATCCTCAACGTTGGTTTTGCTGCAGGCTATCTTGTTGCCTTCCTTTGGGCAGCCATCCGCCTGTCGCAACACACACTAACCTTTGGTGGAATGACAGCTTTCTTGCAGTTGGTAAACAAGATACAGGGACCAGCTCGCAACCTAACTAAGCTTGTGCCTGCTTTCGTCTCGGTGCTTACAGCTGCCGAACGTCTTATGGAACTGGAAGAAGATCCTATGGAGGAGCAAGGCGACTCGATACCTATGAAGGCCCCTTGCGGAATACGCTTCGATAATGTTTCTTATGCCTACGACAACGAAGAACAGCTAACTATAAATAGTCTGTCGTTTGACTTCAAGCCAGGCTCTTGTACTGCCCTACTTGGTGAAACGGGTGCAGGAAAGACTACTATCGTACGTATGATATTGGCATTGCTAAAACCAAAATCGGGTGCTATCACCATATATAATAATAAGGTGGAAGAGCAACTCTCGCCTCTATTGCGTTGCAACCTTGTATATGTGCCACAGGGCAACACCTTGATGAGCGGCACCATACGCGACAATCTGCTTTTAGGAAAACCTGATGCCACAGAGAAAGAGATGAAAGAGGCATTGAAGAAGAGCTGTGCTGAGTTTGTGATGCAGCTGCCTGACGGAATTGACACCATATGCACAGAAAAGGGAGGCGGACTAAGCGAAGGTCAGGCACAGCGCATAGCAATAGCAAGAGCGCTGCTAAGAAACCGTCCGATAATGATATTCGACGAGTCTACTTCAGCCCTCGACCCCGAGACCGAGCGTCAGCTACTTGCCAACATTCTATCTAAGAAGGATAAGACCATAATCTTCGTAACGCATCGCCCTGCCGTGGTGGAATATTGCGACCATACTCTAAAGATAAACAAACAATAACGAAACACATAAAACGATGAAAAAGCTTATAATGCTACTATTGATGTTTGCCACAATGGCAACATCATCGAAAGCCGAAGACCTCGACTCTGTATACACCAAAGAAATGCTGACTATAGGAACAGAGGTTCCCGACGTGATGCTCGACAGCATCCATAATGTAAGTCTAAAGTCTATGCGTGGCAAATATGTGGTATTGCATTTCTGGGCGTCATGGTGTCCTGATTGCCGTAAAGATATGCCAGCGATGAATGAACTTGCTAATGTATATAGCTCAGATAGCATTGTCTTCGTACATATCTCTTATGATACCAACAAGGAGGCGTGGCAAAAATACGTCACTAACAACAAGATGAAGGGAATAGATTTTTCTGAACTAAAGAAGATGAGAGAGTGTACGACCTACAAGCTTTTCAACATCAAGTGGATTCCTGCTATGTATCTCGTCGACCCAGAAGGCAAAGTGATGCTTCGTACAGTAAAGGCTGAGACGCTTGCCGAAAGACTTAAACAGCTCAAATAGCTTAATGATATCATATCGCAACTAAAAAGCTTATAATTCCTGATTATTATTAGCAAATATTTGTCTAAATGTTAACAAATTGTTATATTTGCAAACAAGTATTAGAAATAACAAAGTTAAATTACAACATAATAAAACCAAGAGCATATGAAGAAAAAGATTCTATCACTAGTACTATTGCTCGGAGGCATGACCCTGGGCATGCATGCGCAAGAGAATGTGTACTTAATGAAAGGTGAACATGTAGTGGCTAAATATCCTTTGGGAGAAGACACCTACATCACCTTCAAGCGTCCTACAGACCTTGCTAAAACAAAGAGCGTGGAGCTTAAAGCTGTGGAGACTGGTAAAAACTACATTAAATATAATGTTACCACAGCCGAAAAAGACCAATACTACGGTCATGGTTTCTATCAAAAACAATACTTAAACCAAGTATTGAGAAAATACTACAATACAGATATCGATAATGTAGACGAAGAAACTTTGGCTGAAGCAATCGACATGTTGATTACCCAAACTGGCTATATCGGTCAAGGTTCAAGAACTTATACCGTGAAAGATGGTGAGAGCGATGGTAGCAACAACAGCTTCTTCATTCCAGGTGGGCAGGAATACTATGTGGCTACGATAAACATCACTAATGTTGATGCTACTAACGGAGCTACATACGGAGACGAAATCTCGATAACAAAGATGACTACTAAGGCTCCAGACAAGAGTACTGAATCTTTGGCTGTAGATTATTTAGGCTTAAACGAAGACAACAAGGCTACCTACGAGATTACTCCTGGCAACAGCATCAAGACTATGTATACCTTGCTCACAAAGAAGAGCGAGTTTGAGCAGTATGTGAATATCTATGGCTACGACTTTATGATGTTCACTCTCGGTACTCCTATGACAGTAGCTCAATGGGAGGAATTTAAGAGCCAGTTGGCATGGGAACTTGATGGCGAAGACGACTATATGATGAATGTGCTTGGCGTAGATGCTTATGGCGACTGGGTAAAGGCAAGTTCTACAGAGCATATCATTCCACAAACAGATAACTGTCCAAAGGTCGAAATCTTCGACAAGGAGATTAGCGAAGGTAATCTTAGCGTAAGCTTTGAGATTATTCCTAAGAATGTTACAGCAGCTCATGTTAGACTTATGACCGAAAACGAAGTTTCTAACGAGCTTAACCGTGATAAGACTCTCACGCAGATAGCTACAGAGGGCGATGCTACTGACATCAAGGCTGAGGTAAACAAAGAAGGTACCTTCACTTTCAAGAAAGACCAATTGGCTCGCGATTGGTATACTCTGCTTATCAGTTGTACCGACGACAACGGAACTACCGTAACTCGTCTTTCATTCCATAGCCATCTAACAAACTCTGAATGGGATATCACTACCGATACTTTCCCTAAGGAGGATGCTCCAAAGGCTGAGAAGGCAAAAGGAAAAACTATAAAGATGGTAGAATTGAAAACTAAATAAGACAACATTCAAACTAAAATACGACTATGAAGAAACTATTATTGACAATAGCTCTTTTCGCAGGCATCACTACAGCAACATATGCCCAGGGCGAAGTGAATGTGCTATATCTCGACGGCACTCCTCACGTCATAGCAATGACAGATATCGACAAGATAGAGCTCACTAAAGGAAGCATCAACATAGTAAAGGTTGGCGGAGCAAGCGAATCTATAGACATCAACAAGATTGATAAGATAGAACTTAAAGCTAATGCTACAGGCATTAACCCAATAACAGGCAAAGCCGACGGCAAGATTATCGTTAAGGCGGATGGCTATGGCTTTGACGTTAGCGGATTGGCTAATGGTGCCGACGTGATGGTATACAGCCAGAACGGTATGCTCATTGGCAAGGCTAAGGCTAAAGGCTGTAGCGCACATGTAGATGCTGCAAGCTATCCTAACGGAGTTTATGTAATTAAAGCAGGTGGTCGCTCATTGAAGATGGTAAAGAAATAAGCCTTACTGAAAGGAAGTGATAACACCAAACAAACAACATTAAAACATACAAGACTATGATAAAGAAACTTTTAATCTCATTGCTGATGTTGGTGGGCTTCGCTATGTATGCTCAAGCTCAGCAAGACACTATGTATGTAGTGAAAGAGGGCAAAATAGTAGGAACATTCGAGGTTGGCAAAGACATAGACGGCATAACCTTCAAGAATCCATTAACACCTTCGCTCGAAGACTTCGTGAAATATGGTGACACAAAGGTTGGGCTAAAGTCTGCTACAGCCATGAGCATGTATGGCATGACATACGTCTATATTAGTCCAGAAGAGGGAATCTCTACCGACTATAAGGAAATAACCAGTGGCAAAACAGATTATATCATGATAGTTCTGCCTGACGTAATGGTAGGCGACGATATAGACCTTGCAGAATATAGCAAAGATGAAGAGGCTGACGAAATACAGATTTATTATATCAATGCAAAAGACAATAAGCCATATGCAGGTGTATCGTCATACGACTTTGCTTCTGAAGGCTTCAATGCTGGAAGCTTGAAGGTTGAGATTGTCGACGACTTGATAAGCGTTGAAGCTAATCTTGTGAATAAAGACACTAAGAAGAACACCCAAATAGCATATAGCGGTAAGTTTGGAGTTCCAACTATTGATGACAACAACTCGTTTACTGTTGACGGAAATACCAAGAAGGTTAATTCTGCATACTATCTTGCAGGAGATGATTTGGTAGATCTTTACATCACAAGCGGTGACATCGATAATGCAAGAGAGCTCAATAAATGCTTCTATTATGCTCACATTCAGGTTCCTGTTTCTGCTCTCGATGGCAGAACAATAGATCTCACAGGCAAAGACAAGTTCTTGTTTGAGTTTGTTGACAACACTACAGAAACCACCTACACCCTTACTCCTGGCAACGTTGGCTCTGCAACAGGTAGCATCAGCGTTAAGAAGACTGGTGAAGGCACATATAAGGTTGTAGTAAATGTAGAAAGCTTCGGCCCTGAAGCAAGAAACTTCTCTGCAAGCTATAATGGCGAATATGATATCTACGACATCTCGATTCCTAATGCCTATGGTCTACTTGATAAAGAAAGTAAGGCTCTCAACTCTGCTGTAGCAACTCTTAAGGATGGTCTATACACTATCTACCTCTCTTCAAAGGAGAATGTCACCACCATCGAAGGTATGGCAGATGCTGATATCGTAATCGAAATGCCTGAGGTATTCATGAATGATGGTACAAAAGGATTCTCAGGAACAGAGGATAATGCAAAGGTTAGCATCACCTATAATGGAAAGAAATACAATCAGGCAAGCTGCGGTAGCAAAAAAGATAATGCCAACGCTATAGGCGGAAACGTAAAAGCAAGCATCGCTGATGGTAACATCTCTATCGACTTCAATATATACAGCATCTACAGCCTCGGCAATGCTTCTATGACAGGCCACTTTGGTGGTAAGGTTACAATAGTAGAATAAGCAGCAATAATAGAATAAGCCGTAAAACCATAAGCAATTAAAATTATTGCATAAGAATAGCCCCCAAAAAGGATAAAAGATTCCTTTTTGGGGGCTTTAATTAACTAAAATATATAAGAATGCTATCTATGGATAGTCTATAGTTTATTTCACTACTACCTTCTTGCCCTGGTATACGTAGATACCCTTTGACAAGCCATCGAGTGAAGAAGCATTGCGACGAACTATACGACCGTCGAGGCTATAGATATTACTTGATACAGCAGGCTTAATAGTCTGTGGAGTGCAGATACCTGTTGTCTTACCTTTTATATCATAATAAGCGCCATTCACAAATGTGAAGTCGTCTGTCTGTGCAGAACCATTGTTGTTAAAAATGATACTTGCAGGAGGGGTGGTAAGAGTACCATAGTAGCACCATTGATATATATACTGCTTACCATTTTTACCTATCTTATAGCACTTCACGCCTGGCCATGTGCCACCAGTATAGTTAGCAGTCTTTGTCCATGCCCAACACTTCACTTCGTTCTTCCATGTAGCAGGAGCCACGAAATAAGCATTATAGGTATAGCCAGGAGCAGGAGTCTCAAAAGCATCAGGATCTTCCTCTACATGCTGGATGGTATAATTGCGAGTGATGATACCCTTTACTGAGCCACCAACAAGGAGACCTACCTTGAGCACGCAATCAGAAGATATTGTTATCTCATCGCCCGAAGCCACTTGCTTGCTCTTTGCTGTAGGCGCTGTACCATCGGTGGTATAAACGAGCTTAGCAGAAGCGTCCTTAGAAACAGCAGTAAGCTTTACTTTGAACGAATTATCGCGTATGCCGGAAGATTTGTCAACGAAAGCTGTTTCCAAGCTCTTGTTAAGGAAGTAAGCATAATGATAGCCACTCAACACCTTCTGCCAATCAGCACCAGGGTTTTCCATCTTATCCAAGCGACCAACAGCTGCATAGAGAGTCTTGTTAACATTAACAGCATAGTATGCAGATGTTGCGACCTTAACCTCATAGTCGCTCATATTGGTGATGCCAGCAGCCTTACGAGCAGAAATCATAGCACCAATCTCATCTTTATATTCCAGCCAATGGGTAAGGAACACACAAGGTGTGCCAGGCATAGCAAGAAGATAAGCGTTGGCAGCAAGTGTATCGCGACGAATAGGGTCCTGCTGTTCGCTTGAAGAGCGATATTCCATATCGTGGTTCTCTACGAAGGTAACAGCATACTGGCGCCAGTTCTTATCATTCATAAGATTATTAGTACTCTTCAGAGCAGCCCAGTTGTTGCTATTAATAGCATCGCGAACATTATAGCGGAATTGGAAGTCGAAAGCGGCACTATTCTTTAATGTCGCATTTATCCAACTTTGTATTCTTGCGTTGCTATCCCAATATTCACCTACTGAGTATTCAACACCTACAGACTTATTATAGTCGGCAACATGCGAACCAGAGAATCCTTTCACCATATCATATCTGAAACCTGTATATCCGAGATCGTCTTTTAGATATTTCAGATATGCCTTAATAATGGTCTGCACATTCTGGCTCTTATGGTCGAGGTCACGACAGCCGGGCCAGTCTTCTCCCTCATCATTGTTCTTGCTAAGAGAAACACCCTGTTTGGTTGCTTCTTTGGCTGTTTTTCCCTTATCATCGTTGGCTACGATATCGGTAGACTTTAACTGATAAGTCACTCCCTTATAAACTTCAGCAGGGAAGGAGAACCAACCAGAAGTATTATGATGATTGATAACGACATCAGCCACCATACCAATACCCTTACTCTTAAAGGTTTTGATAAGGTCTCGAAGCTCTGCCTCTGTACCAAACGAAGAATTCTGATTAAAATAATAGTAAGGCATATAGCCCATAGTTTGAGAAGTTTCTAAGCACTTGCCACTCTGTGGTAACCATACCAAAGAGAAGTTGTCCGCAAAGTCATTAACTTGCGACTTCAAGTTTGTCCACTTGGTGTCGTCGTAAGAGTTCCAATAGAAACCTTGCAACATCACACCGCCATAATTAGCAGGCCATCCCTGTGCATATACATTATTATATATGCCAAGGAACAATAGTAGAGGTAATAGATGTTTTGTCATTTTGATTAGGAGCTTATGTTTAGATTGCGAAGATAAACATATTTATAAAAGTAGCAACCTTATATTAACAAACATTCTCCTTTTTGCTTGTGCAAACGATTGCATTACCGTTGCACACACGGCATAAGCGCCTTTATAACATCAATGGCGCACATAGGCAAGACTAAGCATGCTTATCTTAACATTTCCTGCTTTTAGTAGTTCTTTGGCGCATGATATAGACGTGGCGCCTGTAGTTACTACGTCATCAACAATAAGCACATGCTTTCCGCTCACCTCTTCTGCATTAGAGAGTTTCCATATTCCATCCATGTTTTCCAGTCTTTCGAGTCGTCCAAGCTTAGTTTGGCTTCCTTCAAACTTAGTTCTCTTTACAGCCTTCGTGGTAATAGGCAGTCCTGTTACATCGCTCAACCCTTTAGCCATCTCATGGCTTTGGTTATACCCACGGTAACGTTGGCGCGATGCTGCGAGCGGTATAGGCATTATGATGTCGATATCATCAAAGAAGCCCACTGCTCCAAACTCTTTCGCCATTAGCTTACCCATAGCGAAACAGAAGTCGGGATGATCGTGGTATTTCATATCGTAGATGATGTTGCACGCATCATCGCCAGCATGATAAAACATAAAGGCAGCCGCCTTCTCAATAGGTATTCTGCCCCAATATAGCTTAGCCATCTGATTTTCATAAGGGTCGGCAGCATAGCCTGTGCGAGGCAATCGCATATCGCACGAGGCACATATCACCGATGGTCCTGTCTCTATTCGCAATCCACAGATAGGACAAGGACGCGGACTAAGGAAAGACAACAGACGAGAGATAAAGGTGTTTTTAGTCATAATGGGATGGTATTAGTATTCCTCTTCGTCAAAATCGCCGTCATAGTCGTCATCATCGCCATCACCTTCAAAGCCAATACCGATATCGTCGATGCAATGTTTGATGATACTCATATCGAAGCCACGACTCATAGCAAACTTAATAAGTTTCATAGACCATTCATAGTTGCTATTGGCTTTGATAGAAGGAGCCTTAGCTTTGAGCAAAGGTATCAGAATTTCGGTATAGTCTTCGTCTGTGATTTCAGCAAGAGCCTCTTCCTGGATATCTGCAGGTATGCGCTTCATCCATAAAGCTTCGGCAATCTTGCGACGTCCCCACTTATTAAACTTCAGCTTATCGCGCACAAACAACTTGGCAAATCGTGCATCATCAACATATTTATTAGTAATGAGATAATCCAATATTCGCTGACGCGCATCGGGAGCTATTCCCCATCGCTCAAGCTTCTGATTTATTTCGCCTGTACAATGTTCTGCCTGTGAGCAAGCAGAAGCCAAACGCGAAAGAGCCTGTTGCTCTGACATCTGTTTCTTTGTTATCATTGTTGTTAAGGTAGTTTTTATAATTTGTGATGATTAGTGATAACTATCTATATGCCTTCACGAATCTTTGTTTGCCATATTGGTCGTCGACAATGGCTACATTATTAAAGCCTGTAGCTATGAGCATCTCTTCAACCATCTTTGCACACAAAGGATTGATTTCAAAATATAGCAATCCATCCTCTACGAGGGCTTTTATAGCATAGCGAGCTATGGCAGTATAGAAGCGCAGAGGGTCGGTATCTGGCACAAAGAGTGCCAATGAAGGCTCATGGTTGAGCACATGTGGCGACATATCTTTGCGTTCACTATCCAAGACGTAAGGAGGATTAGAGACGATAGCTGTCCATCGCTCGCCTTTATAAGGGATATTCAGAGCATCTTGGTATACTACATTAACCTTAGCGCCAAGCTTCGCTGCATTTTCCTTTGCCACTTCTAATGCCGTCGGACTAATATCCCAAGCCTCAACAACAGCCTTAGGACATTCCAAAGCTATTGTCGTGGCAATACATCCGCTACCTGTGCATATATCAAGGATTGCAGCCTGCTGTTTGTCCTTCATCTCTTCGCTAACAGCAATAGCCAATTCGGCAGTCTCAGGACGTGGTATCAGCACACCAGGCTTAACCTTATACATGCGGCCACAAAACTCTGCTTCGCCCAATACATATTGCACCGGCATGCCTTCTGCAAGCTTCTGCATGATATCCATAAGTCTCTTAGCATCGGCATCAGATAGTTGCTGTAGTCCGTCGCAAATGATATCGGTATACGACATATCAAACTTAGTTTCAAGCACAAGCCTTACTATAGCTCGCGCCTCCCCATTATCGTAGATGCCTGCCAACAGGCTGCATAAATCTCTATATGTGGTTTGCATAATGTATATTTAAACAAAATCGGGTCGTCTGCACATAATGCAAACGACCCGAAGGTTATTTTATTATATGTCTCTCGAATAAATAATATAGAGAGGCAGTAATTACAACTTCTGTTCAACCTCGATTTCGGTGAAGGTCTCGATGATATCGCCTTCCTGAATATCGTTGTAGTTGACGAGGCTGATACCACATTCCATACCCATGGCAACCTCCTTAACGTCGTCCTTATAGCGCTTCAAAGCTGAGATGTCGGCAGTATGAACTACGATACCATCGCGAACCACACGACCCTTGTCCTTGCTGTGAACCTTTCCTTCGGTAACAAGACAGCCGGCAACAGTACCAACCTTTGATATCTTGAATACCTGGCGAACTTCCACCTGACCAGTTGTAATCTCCTTCTTCACCTTATCAAGCATACCGATCATAGCCGACTTGATGTCGTCGATAGCATCGTAGATGATAGAGTAGGTATTGATTTCAACACCCTCACGGTCGGCAGCCTTACGAGCATCAGAAGAAGGACGAACCTGGAAACCAACGATAATAGCATCAGAAGCAGAAGCCAACATAACATCGTTTTCTGAAATCTGACCTACAGCCTTGCTGATAACATTTACCTGTACCTTCTCTGTAGAAAGCTTGATGAATGAGTCAGAGAGAGCCTCGATAGAACCGTCGGTATCACCCTTAACGATGATGTTAAGCTCCTTGAATGAGCCGAGGGCAATACGATGAGAGATATCGTCGAGCGACAAACGCTTCTGAGTACGCAAGCCCTGCTCACGCTGAAGCTGTTCACGCTTACCTGCAATCTCACGAGCTTCCTGCTCTGTCTCCATTACGTGGAATGAATCACCTGCAGTAGGAGCACCATTCAAGCCAAGGATGATACATGGTTCTGCAGGACCAGCTTCCTGTATGCGCTGGTTACGCTCATTGAACATAGCCTTGATACGTCCCCAGCTTGTACCTGCGATAACAACATCACCCTGACGGAGAGTACCGTTAGATACCAATACTGTAGAAACATAACCACGACCCTTGTCGAGTGACGACTCAATGATAGAACCTGTAGCCTTACGGTTAGGGTTAGCCTTGAGGTCGAGCATATCAGCTTCGAGAAGCACCTTCTCAAGAAGGTCGCTTACGCCGAGACCCTTCTTGGCACTAATCTCTTGGCACTGGTACTTACCACCCCACTCCTCTACCAAGAGGTTCATGGCTGCGAGTTCCTCGCGCACACGGTCAGGGTTAGCACCTGGCTTATCTATCTTGTTGATGGCGAATACCATTGGCACGCCTGCTGCTTGAGCATGAGCGATAGCCTCCTTAGTAGTAGGCATCACAGCATCGTCGGCAGCGATGATGATAATAGCGATATCGGTAACCTGAGTACCACGGGCACGCATGGCGGTAAACGCCTCGTGACCAGGAGTATCAAGGAATGTGATGCGACGACCATTCTTCAAGCGCACGTTGTAAGCACCGATGTGCTGGGTGATACCACCAGCCTCACCAGCAATCACATTAGTGTTGCGGATATGGTCAAGCAATGAAGTCTTACCATGGTCAACATGTCCCATCACAGTTACGATAGGAGCACGTGGCACCAAGTCTGCCTCGTCGTCTTCCTCCTCGCTAACAGCTTCCTGAACCTCAGCACTTACATATTCTGTCTTGAAACCGAACTCATCGGCAACGAGGTTGATAGTCTCGGCATCCAAACGCTGGTTGATAGAAACCATGATACCTACACCCATAAGAGTTCCGATAACCTGGTTTACACCTACGTTCATCATGGTAGCCAACTCGCTAACGGTAACAAACTCGGTGAGCTTCAGTGTCTTGCTCTCCTTGCGCTCTGCCTTAGCCTCAGCATTAAGCTTCTCCTGTACAGCCTCGCGCTTCTCCTTACGATATTTAGCACCCTTCTTATTCTGGTTCTGCTTCTGTGTAAGGCGAGCAAGTGTTTCCTTAACCTGCTTTGCTACATCTACCTCGTTTACTTCAAGAGGCTTCTGTGGACGGTTGCGGTTTTTCTTCTTCTTGCCCTGGTTGTTATTATTGTTACCATTATTCTTGTTGCCACCATTGTTACCACCCTGGTTGGCAGCAGCAGAGATATCTACACGCTCCTTGTTAATACGAACGCGTTTCTTGCGCTCACCATTCTGCTGAGCCTTCTCCTCACGTTCGCGGCGTTTCTCCTCCTTAGACTTCTTCTTAGGACGAGTGCTTTGGTTAAGAGCATCGAGGTCTATCTTACCCAACACATTAACCTTAGGAGTATTGAGCATCTTTTTCTCGCTCTTGAGCTGGAACACCTTGCTACCAGCATCCTCAGAAGTCTTATCGGTAGAAGCAACTTCCTGAGCCTTTGGCTGCTGAGCGACAGGCTTTTCAACCTTTGGCTGAGCAGGCTTATCATGCTTTGGTTTAGCCTCAGCAGCAGGCTTTGCAGACTTATGAGCCTCCTTAGTTCCTGTTGCAGGTTTTTCTGCCTTAGCTGTTTCCGCAGGTTTAACTTCTGTAGTCTTATGCTGAGCATGAGTCTTTGCTACAGGAGCCTTCTCTTCGCTCTTGTTCTCCTTAGCCTGGCTTACGGCAGCAGCTTTAGGCTGAGGTGTATTATCTTGCTTTGTAGCACCAGACTGCTTGGCAGCAGGCTTACCAACAGAGTCAAGATCAATCTTGCCCAATGGTTTATATTCCTGCTTTCCTGCCGAAGCCAACAAGCTTTCGTTGTTGCTATCCTTGGTTTCTGAAGAATGCTTCTTCTCTTTTGGTTTCTTCTGGAATAGTTTCTCAGCCTCTGTTCTCACAGCGGCGTCTTGCTTGAATGCTTCTACGAGTGCAGAATACTGTGCGTCGGTGAGCTTTGAAGTAGGTCCAAACTTCTCCCCATCGCCATCTTTTCTCTTTTCAAGGAATTCAACTGCCGTTTGAAGTCCTATATTCAATTCACTTAATGCTTTACTTAATCTGATGCTCATTAATAATATTCCTTAAAATCTGATTCTTTTCTAATTCTTAATTGTATGACTGATAGCGGCATGCAGACTTCATGAGTGCTGCATTTTATCCAGTCCTTATAGTTGAGTATACCTTTATTATAAAGGTGTGGCGGGCTACATGGTGCCCAGCCATTATTATTCAAACTCCTTGCGGAGTACTTCAAGCACCTGGTCAACAGTCTCCTCTTCAAGGTCGGCTTTCTCAACCAACATTTCGCGTGGAGCGTTCAATACAGCCTTGGCTGTATCGAGACCGATAGACTTGATAGCATCGATAACCCACTGGTCGATTTCGTCAGAGAACTCATCGAGATAGATATCCTCGTTCTCCTCACCCTCAGCAACCTCGCGGAATACGTCGATAGTATATTCAGTAAGCATACTTGCCAGCTTGATGTTCAAACCACCACGACCGATAGCCAAGCTTACCTCCTCAGGCTTGAGGAATACCTCAGCCTTCTTGTTCTCCTCGTCGATATTGATGCTGCTAACCTGTGCTGGGCTAAGTGCACGCTGAATGAAGAGCTTGGTGTTGGCGGTGTAGTTGATAACGTCGATATTCTCGTTGCAGAGCTCGCGTACGATACCATGCACACGGCTACCTCTTACACCTACACATGCTCCTACTGGGTCGATGCGCTCGTCGAAGCTTTCTACAGCAATCTTAGCACGCTCACCTGGCATACGAGCAATTCTGCGAATAGCGATAAGTCCGTCGGCAATCTCAGGGACCTCAGCTTCGAGAAGACGCTGAAGGAATTTAGGGCTGGTACGAGAAAGGATAATCTTTGGATTGTTGTTCTCGTTGTCTACACGCTCAATGACAGCGCGGATAGTCTCGCCCTTGCGATATTGGTCAGCAGGAATCTGCTCAGCCTTAGGCAAGATAAGCTCGTTGTTCTCATCGTCAACAACGAGGACCTCGCGCTTCCATATCTGGTAAACCTCGGCTGCAATAACCTGACCTACGCGATCCTTATATTTATTGTAAAGAGAGTCGTGCTCAAGCTCAAGAATCTTTGAAGCCAAAGTCTGACGCAATGTAAGGATAGCTCTACGGCCAAACTTAGCAAAGTTTACGCTTTCACTAACATCCTCACCAACCTCATAGTCAGCCTCTATCTTACGAGCCTCAGTAAGGCTAATCTCTTTATTTTCGTCTGCCACCTCACCATCGGCTACCACCACACGGTTGCGGTAGATTTCAAAGTCTCCCTTGTCTGGATTGACAATGACATCGAAGTTTTCATCACTTCCAAAAATCTTGGCAAGAACGTTGCGGAAGCTTTCCTCCAACACACTTACCAATGTAGTACGGTCGATATTCTTTGTCTCCTTAAACTCGCGGAACGTATCGATCATGCTCACTGTTACATCATCAGTCTTTTTTGCTACCATAGCTTATTTGAAACTTATTAAGTATTTAGTATATTTTACATTATCCATCTGATAGGTGTGGTCGACATCCATAAGCACAGGACGCTTCTTGCCTTCCACCTTTACCTTTTCACTAACGGTAACAACAAAATCGTTACCATCAACGCTCTTTAGCAAGCCCTTTACCTTCTTGCCATCAGCATCAAGTACTTCTACCATCTGACCTACAAAGTTATGATACTGCTGTGGCACCTTGAATGGTTGTCCAAGGCCTGCTGATCCAACTTCCAGTTCATAGTCTTCTTCATCACGGTTAAGATGGTCTTCGATAAATCTGCTCAATTCTACGCAGTCTTCTATCCACACGCCATCGGCATGATCGATTTCGACTACAATTCTGTCATCAAGGCTAATCTCTACATCGACAAGAAAATAATCCTTGTCTTTGAGCCATTCTTCAACTAATTCTTTAACGACGTTTTTGTCTATCATAAATATATAATGTGTACACCAACACCTTCGAGCCTTACTTTATAACGGCATCAAAAATGTCTTATTAAAATAAAATGAGGAACTCTCTCAGAGCCCCTCATTCCACTGAACGGTGCAAAGTTACGACATTTTTTTCACGCTACCAAGAGTTTATACATTTTTTATTGGTTTTGTAAAGACTTGCACCTTTCTTTACTCCGCCTTTGGCATTAATAACTCTGAATATCTTGCTTTATCTGCAAGTAGCTTCAAAGCCTCGCCTGTAATCTTGTCTGTGCGCAATGAATTCCTTACGGCACCCTCTTGATAGTAGTAAGCTGATACTATTTGGCTTGCCAACAGTCGCTTTATCGACACCTTGGCTTTTTCCATTTCTTTGCCAACATCATGGCGAAGTTTCTTCTCCAATGCTTCAAATTCTTCCTTGGCATCGTCGTAATATCCCTCAAACTTAGCAACATCGACAAGCGACTTGAATGTGTTTTCGCTAATAGGGTCATACTTAAAGTTGCTCTCCACAACTCGTTTCTTGAAGTCTTCAAATTCAGAGTCTGAAATTTCGAAGTCGGCAGCAGGAGCAATTGTTTTGTGCGAGGCTATATAGTCGAGAACATAGCCCAAGAGCACCTCACTTGAATCGCGCATAGCTACAAGATAATACGAGATATTAGGCATGGAGTCTGGTTTCACCTCTACATCAGGCTGCACTCCGCCAGCATCCTTCACCTTTCGTCCATTTACGGTAAAGAAAGTCTTTGCCAAAGAGTCCTTTACGAGTTCCTCTCTATCTTCGCCATCAGTCTTGCGGAAGTTGCGTGCCTGAATACACCTACCACTTGGAATATAGTATTTATTAGTGGTAAGTTTCATTTGAGCATTATAAGGCAATTCAAGCACAGTTTGCACGATACCCTTACCATAAGTTCTGGTACCCATTATCACGGCACGGTCTAAATCTTGGAGCGCACCGCTGGTAATCTCGCTTGCACTTGCCGACTCTCCATTTACCAATACCACCAATGGCATAACGGTGTCTACAGGTTCCACTTGGGTCAGGAAATCGCGATTGGCACGTTTAAGCTTTCCTCTATTCGAAACTATTAGCTTACCTTTAGGCACAAACACATTAACTATATTAACAGCCTCCGACTCCGAACCTCCGCCATTGCCACGCAAATCGAAGATAAGACACTTCATGCCTTTTTGCTTCATCTCGATTACAGCATTGCGGAATATCTTGGAGCTTCCTTCAGAGAACGACTGCAACTGAATATAGCCCACGCTATCGTTGAGCAAACCATAGTAAGGCACAGCAGGAGTCTGGATAAGCTTTCGAGTAACCTTAAACTTCATCACCTTGCCTGTGCTTGGGCGCTTAATCTTCAATATGAAAGAGGTACCGACATCGCCACGCAGATGGTCTGAAACATATTGCGTCTCCTTGCCCTTCATTGTGCTGTCGTTGATAGCCAATATCAAGTCGCCCTTCTTCAAGCCCACTTCTGCAGCAGGCATACCGAGATATGGCTCATCGATATACGAGTATCCCTCTTTGAAATTATATCTAATCACCGAGCCGATACCAGCATACTTTCCCGTAAGCTGATATTTCAATCCCTTTGTCACATCAGCAGGATAATACTCAGTATATCTATCCAGCGAGCGGAGCATAGCATTTATGCCAGTACCAATAACCTTGTCGGCATCCAAAGTATCTACATACAGCATATCAAGGTTTTTATACACCGCCGTAAACATCTCCATATTCTTGCCCACATTAAAGTCGTGGTCGTTTTGCTGAGCAAAAGCCATCACCGACATCATGCAGCCAAGCATCACAGAGAACAATCTATTGCATTTCATCATTTCCTGTTATCTAATATTAATAATCTATTTTCACCACCTATACCTTATTATATATATAAAGAGACAACTAACAATATCGTCACCCATACAACCAACAAGGATAGCAAATGCAAAATTAAGGAAAATATCCGATACAGCAATTCTTTTTCGTCTTTTTATAGAAAATACACCTTCCCCACCCTCACCAAAGCCCACTTTTACCCCAAAAAGGCACAAAATCCATATAAAAACAAACTTTTTTAGAGGAAAACTAAAAAAAGTTTGGAAAACATTTGGAGGAATAACAGAAACTTATTACCTTTGCACTCGCAATTAAGACATATGCTTCAATAGCTCAGTTGGTTAGAGCACCTGACTGTTAAT
>ERZ1032113.74-NODE-74-length-30906-cov-88.732650_pt1 | contig 30906 bp, 16 predicted proteins | sample MGYA00518164_ERZ1032113 | MGnify/ENA primary metagenome ERZ1032113 (study PRJEB33719, sample SAMN04261305) | wastewater metagenome | biome: rural village; feature: human; material: feces | host: Homo sapiens | place: El Salvador | collected 2014-01-14 ... | reverse complement strand
TTTCATTGCGCTCATTTGCATTATCTTTGCGGCATATTGGTCTGATGAAGGGCAATATGAACTTTATATAAATCAACAAAAGAACCCATCATGAAGAAAGCCGTCATTACCATACTCGCAGCGATGTTCTGCCTGTTGGCTGCCATTTATTGCTTGAACCCTGGCAGAAGAACCACCCTCAAGGTGCTGCAGGAAAAAGGTAAGCAGACTGTGAGAGACATGATGCTCTCTTCGCAGAGCGTTACGTCTATCGCCACTGACAGACGGGAACTGATGTGGATCGGTACATCGGCAGGACTTAATGTATATGATGGGAAAAGTTATATACAGTTTGGTTATGATGTGAAAGATACGACCGCCTTGCCCGATGATTATATCAATGTGCTTCATCTTGACCGCAAGGGCAGAATGTGGGTAGGAACGCAGAACGGACTTGCCCGGTATGTTGGGGCTTACCGCTTTCATCGCGTAGCTCTTCCCGATCATCATGACAACATCATCGCCATAGAAGATTCACCCGAGAAACACGATTCCCTGGCGATACTGGTAAGCGATGGCAATCAGACTTACCGCATCGGCGATGATGAAAAGATAACGCCTTCCTCTCATTCTATTCAACCCAACAATCTGCAGGCTTCTCTGCCTGCCGATCATTCCATTCTTCGTAAACCGGTGGAAGTGGTAACGGCTACATTCCGCGATCTGGGCGGCAATCTGTGGGTAGGTTACCGCAATGCCGGCGTGCAGATTATTTCGCAAAACCGCATCGCTTATAAAGAAGCGAATGATAACGCTTTGTCTGATAATACCAAGGGCATATCTATTCTCACGATGGCTACTGTGGGCAAACATGTCCTGGCAGGAACAGGTCTTCGTGTTTTCGCTTATGACGAGAAGAATAAACATCTGGATCAGACGCTTTTTAGGGATTTATTCGATTCTCTGCCTAAGCCCCGTCAAATCAACCTGAATAATATGGTGGGTTATGATGATGAACATCTCTGGCTGGTGAGTGAACAGCAGGTGTTGTCTTGCCGTATTAACAACGAACGTATCGAAGTGCTCGCAAAATCACCTTTATTCAAGTCGGGCTTGGGACTGGGATTGAAGGTGGAAAATCATCTGTATGTGAGTAGTGGGAAGGGATGCCTTTTGCGTTTCGAATTTGGCAAACCGCAACCGGAACTCATCCGTATTCCAAGACCATATTTTGATCATGAAACCAAACTGGCAAAACTGAACGATGGGAATATTCTGCTCTTTATGAGGGGCATGCATCTGGCGGTTCTATCTCCTGATACCGGAAAGATACGAGAGATGAAAGTAACAGATAGGCCTCGGGAGGGCAGTCTGGATCCGGCTTTTGCGAAACAGGATTCGTATGGAAATGTCTGGTTGGGAACCCAACGGGATGGTCTTTATTTAATGAATAAGGAAAAAACGCGCATGCACCGTGTCAATATCCTGAATGATGTACATATTCAGGCTCTGGTTGAAGATACGAAACGCCAGGTTTGGGTGACTACGATACGTGATGTGTTCTTTGAAAACTTTGAGAGCAAACAGTTTCTGATGAACAGTCTCCTGTCAGCCAGCCAGGATCAGGACGACTGGCAGTATTTCAGCAACTCTGCCTGTATTTCACCTTCGGGCGATGTAGTACTGGGTAGTTCTGATGGTTGCAAGTTCATGCCGCCTGAGGCTATGCAGACCAACTTTCTGCGCACTCAAGCCGGTATTCATGCCAGCGAGATGCTGTCGGTTTATGGTGTAGAAGTGACGAAGAATAATGGCAAGGTGCTTGCCGTTACCGATGAGGTGGCTCATCTGCACAGCTATACTTTTGCTCACGATGAGAACGATCTGAAGTTCAATTTCTATTATCCCAACTTCAGCCGTCGCTCGGCATTGATGTGCCAGTACAAGCTCGAAGGCTATGATAGAGACTGGCAGGTTCCTACATACGGTCGCGAGGCCCGTTATGCCCATCTTCCGGCTGGAACTTATACTTTCCGTCTGCGCCTCATATCATCTCCCGACAAGCCGGCTTTGGCTGAGCGCAAGGTAGAGATTAGGATTATGCACGCTCCCTGGTGGTCATCGGCAGCCTGGTTGCTTTATTTCAGCATCGTTCTTGGTATACTCTTTTATCTCAACACGTTCTATCTCAAGGCTCGCACTAATCATCTTCTGCTTTTGCAGGAGCAGCGCGAACTGGAACGCGAAAAGCAGGCTAAGGAGATGAATATGCGTTTCTTTGCCAATATTGCTCACGAATTCCGCAATCCGCTTACCATCATAGCCGGACCTCTGATGACGCTGAATGCCGATAAAGCCTTGCCAGAGTCGGTACACCGTATCCTGATTCATGTATGTATGAGTGTGAACAGAATGTTGAGGCTGATAGACCAGATGCTCGACTTCAACCAGTTGGAGACCGATGAACTGCGCCTGAGAGTTTCGGAAGTGGAGGCTGCTGAAGAGTTGCGCCAGCAGGTAGCTTCTTTTAAAGAATCTGCCAGAGTAAAGGGCATCAGACTGGAACTGACAGTAAAGAATGGCAATTACCATGCATGGTTGGATTGTGACAAACTGGAAAAAATCATGAGCAATCTTTTCACCAATGCCCTCAAGTATACGGCTCCGGGCGGCATCATCCGCATCCAGGCTTCAGTAGATGAAGGAAGTTTGAAGGTTTCGGTCTTCAATAGTGGACAGCTGATGGAAGAAGATAAGATACAGGATGTTTTCAAGCGTTATTATCAGCTTTCTTCTTCTCAGGATTCCCATCAGTATGGTTGGGGTTCCGGAATCGGTCTCTATTATGTGAAGCGCCTGGTAGAACTTCATCATGGAGAGATTCATGTAAAAAATATGAATGCGGTCAGCGAGACTTCTTCAGAGGCTTCGCTAAGGAATGGTGTGGAGTTCTGTTTCAGTCTTCCTACCGATAAGTCTATATATAATAAGGTGGAGATTGTTGCTCAGGAGAAGCATGTGATGCAGATTCCGTTGAAAGTGAATAACGAAGAGGGAAGAGCTCTTGAAGTGAAGAGTGAAGAGGGAAGAGTGAAGAATTCTCTTGCTGGAAAGGATGATTCTGCTGGAAATCCTTCTCCTTCCGGTAAGAATCTGCCTAGAATCCTGATAGTAGATGATGATGTGGATGTAGCTGATTACCTCCACCATCTCTTCGCACCTGATTACGAAGTGGTGAACCGCTATTCTGCCGAAGAGGCTTTGGCTGATTTGGAAGAGGTGAAGCCAGATATCATCCTGAGCGATATTATCATGGGAAAAATGTCGGGATTTGAATTCTGTAAGGTGCTGAAGGGGAATCTCTCGTTCAGTCATATCCCGGTAATCCTGATTACAGCAATGGCGAGCATGCACAACCAGATTGATGGCTTGAAACTGGGGGCTGTGGCTTATATCACCAAACCTTTTGATCCGGCTTATCTGAAAGCGCTCGTCAAGTCGCAGTTGCAGAACATGCAGATGCTCCGTCAGCGTCTGGGCGAGAGTACGAAGACTGATTCGCTGGCAGAAAACATAGCTGATACGCTTTCTCCGCAGGATAGAAAGTTTATGGATGAGGTATATGAAATGATGGAGAAGCTCTTGGCCCAGCAAGACCTGAATGTGAACAGCATGTGCCGCGACATGTTCATCAGTCCGTCGAAGTTTAATTATAAGATTAAAGAACTTACTGGCGAGACACCTGGCATCTTCTTCCGTAAATACAAACTCAACAAGGCAGCTCAGATGCTGCATGAGGGTCAGTATAGCATTTCAGAGATAGCTGTGTTGACTGGATTCAGTACTGCAGCTCATTTCTCTGTTGCTTTCAAGAAGCAGTTCGGTGTTTCGCCGAGTGACTACCAGTAGATTCATTTTCATGAAACCTAGTCCCGCCAAGTAAGTTCAGTGGCTTCCGCATATGAAATGGATTGCCTAATATCATCTAATCTCCCCGTATCATATTATGGGGATATCATCTTCTACTTGATGCAAAACGCTGTATTAAATACTTTTCGCCGCAAAGATAAGTTTTTTATCGTTTCCTGGCATTCGATTTTCTATAAATCGTATTCGAAAACCTTTAAATGCAACATATAATAATATATTTTCTACCTTTTAGGGGGCAATATTTCTTTGTTTTGTGTTACATTTTCTTTGGCTTTTGTTCCATTTTCATGATTCGTGAACAAATTATCACAAAGAGATGCAGTCATTCTTCTCTTTTTTTTGTAATTTTGCCGGTGGAATTAAGCATAAAAACATAGTAACAAATAAACTAATTACTTTTATCTGGAAATGAAGAAAAACGTTTTAGCAGTAGCGCTGGCATTGATGGCGAGCATCGGTGCATACGCAGAGAAGAATACTGTCAGCTCTCCTGATGGTAAGTTGAATGTCGTGGTAGAAGACCGCGATGGTAAACTCTATTATTCCATCGACTATGCAGGCAAGCGAATGATGGAGGAATCACAGCTCGGACTCCTTGCCGATGTAGGCGATTTCAGTCAGGGCTTGACCTATCAGGGCAAGAATGAGATAAAGGTGGAGAAGAGCTATGACCTCCGCACCGCCAAGGTTTCGCATGTAGATTATCATGCCAACCAGCTCAACGTGACATACATCAACGGTAAGAAGCAGCCAATGACGGTTACCTTCAATGTAAGCAACAATGACGTGGCATTCCGTTATACTTTTGATCAACTGAAGGCTCAGCATCTCATCGTGAATGAGGAGAAGACTGCTTTCAATCTTCCTAAGGTAACCACCACTTACCTCTGTCCACAGTCGGATCCGCTCATCGGTTTTGCCCGAACCAAACCAAGTTATGAAGAAGACTATAAGGTGGATCAGCCTCTTACAGCCAAGTCGGGTTATGGTCATGGTTATACTTTCCCATGCCTCTTCAAGGTAGGCGGCGATGGTTGGGTATTGGTCAGCGAGACCGGTACTCATGGCAACTATCCGGGTTGTCACATTAGCGATTACGATGCTGCAAAGGGTTATCAGATTGCTTTCCCAATGGAGAAGGAGGCAGATGGCATCGGTTCTACATCGGGCGCCTTCATCCTTCCGGGTTCCACTCCTTGGCGCACCATTACCGTGGGTTCTGATTTGAAGCCTCTGGTAGAGACCACCATTCCATACGATGTAGTAGAGCCAAGATTCGAGGCTTCCCAGAAATACGGAACTGGCAAGTATACCTGGAGCTGGCTCATCTGGCAGGATGAATCCTGCAACTATAACGACCAGAAGCAGTTCATCGACCTGGCTGCTACCATGGGATATGAATATGTGCTGGTTGATGCGCTCTGGGATACCCAGATTGGTAGAGACAAGATTGCAGAGTTGAGCAAGTATGCGCAGAGCAAGAATGTGAGTCTGATGCTCTGGTATAATTCCAATGGTGTGGCCAACGATGCACCTCAGGGTCCTCGTGGCATCATGGATAACATCGTGGCCCGCAAGAAGGAGATGGCCTGGATGAAGAGTATCGGCATCAAGGGCATCAAGGTAGATTTCTTCGGTGGCGACAAGCAGCATACCATGCAGCAGTATGAAGACATCCTGAGCGATGCCAACGATTATGGTATTCAGGTTATCTTCCATGGTTGCACCCTGCCAAGAGGTTGGGAGCGCATGTATCCTAACTATGTATCGAGCGAGGCTGTACTGGCTTCGGAGAATGTATTCTTCTCTGATTATCATGCCAAGCAGGAGGCTTTCGAACTGACCATGCATCCATTCTGCCGCAACGCCGTGGCTGCGATGGATTGGGGTGGTACCATCATGAACAAGTATCTCTCTAAGGATAACAAGAGTCGTCATCGCCGTTATACCACCGATGTTTTCGAGATGGCTTCGGCTATCATGAACCAGGCGGCTATCCAGTGCATCGCCATCTATCCGAATAATCTCTCTGAGCTTCCTCAGCACGAGATTGATTTCCTGAAGAGCGTTCCTACTACCTGGGATGAGACCAAGTTCATCGCCGGTTATCCTGGAAAATACGCGGTTGTTGCCCGTCGCCATGGTGATAAATGGTATGTGGCTGGTTTGAACGGCACCGACCAGGCAATGAAGCTCACCCTGAATCTGCCAATGCTTGCCGGCAAGAGCGTTACCTATTATCATGAAACAGCCAGCAAGGACAAGAAGGCTCTCTGGCCTGTTTCTCAGATGAAGACCGTAAAGGTGGATAAGAAGGGAAACCTGAAGGTAGTCATGCAGCCTAAGGGTGGACTGATTGTTGAAAAGGCTTTTTAAAGGTAAAAAGGTAAAAAAGTAAAAAGGTAAAAAGAACCTTTTCCCCTTTGCACCCCCGTTCCCAACGATTCTATCGCTGGTCCCCCAAGCCTTAATGTTTAAAAGGTAAAAAAGTAAAAAGGTAAAAAGAAACTAGGGAGATTATACCCCGCTAGGCTTTTTTACCTTTTTACTTTTTTACCCTTTTACCTTTAATTTACTTTTTCTGTATGATGCTGTCTGCATATTCCTTTACTCCCATGCCAAACTCCTTCTTGAAGCACTGGCTGAAGTATCTTGGTGTACTTAAGCCAACATCGTAGCATAACTCATTGATGCGGATGTTCGGATTCTTGCGGATAATGCGGCAAGCCTCTTTCATACGGATGCTGGTGATGAACGAAGTGATGTTCTGACCCGTAATAGAGCGGAGCTTGTTATAGAGTGTGCTGCTGCTGATACAGAGATCGGCTGCCAGTTGCTCTCTACCATAGTCACTATCCATGATGTGCTCATTCACCTTCTCTATCAGACTCTTGATGAAGAGTTCGTCAGGATTGCTATAATGCTGGTCCTCTACATCGAAGTCGGTCTGCGACTGGAATTTCTGGCGGATGCGCTGGCGGTTGGCTATGATATTATCTATGCGCAACTGCAATGTCTCCAGATTGAACGGCTTTGTGATGTAGGCATCAGCACCCACACGGTAAGCCTCAGTACGGTCATCTTCCTGCGTCTTGGCAGTAAGCATGACTACAGGTAGCTGCGAGTAGTTCTCGCTTTCCTTAATCCATTTCGTCAGTTCTATACCGTCCATGACCGGCATCATTACGTCAGTAACCACCACGTCGAGCGATGACTTCTGTATGATTTTCTGTGCCTTTTCACCATTGATGGCGGTCAGCACGTTATAGTGAGTGCTCAGCAAACTGCTCATCAGCAGCAGGAGTTCCTGTTTGTCTTCTACGAGCAAAATGGTATATTCCTTGTTGCTTTGCTCATCGTTATTATCCATCTGCTCCTCTTTGTTCAGTAAGGTGTTAGCCTGGCTTGTTGCCATAGCTTCTTCGCTCTTGCTGGCATTTGGCATCAGGATATTGTCGGTTGCTTTCGGAAGTTCCTGTTTCAGCATCTCTGCCTCTGAATAGCTTTCCTTGCTGACAGGCAGGGTGATGGTAAAGGTTGTTCCCTTACCCTCCTCGCTGTTACAGGTAATCTTACCGTGATGCAGTTTCACGAGGTCGTTGACCAATGACAGACCGATGCCCGTACCGATGGTGTTCATCTGTCGGTAGTCGCCATCCAGGAATCTGTTGAAGAGATGCTTCATCTTATCCTTCGAGATGCCGATACCGGTATCCGATATGATGATGGTAGCCTGCTGTTCTGATATGGAAACGTTGAGCGAGACCTTGCCGCCAGGTTCGGTATATTTCACGGCATTGTTGAGCAGGTTGTAGAGCATCTTCTCTACCTTATCGGTGTCAAACCACGTAGTTTCGCCCATACAGGTGATGTTCTGCTCGAATGTCAACTCCTTAGGCTGGAACATCGGCATCAGACTGCGGCAGGTTTCTGCACAGAATTCGCCCAGTTTGCCTTCGCTTACCTTCAGCTGCAACTTTCCTGCCTGCGATTTTCTTACTTCGAGAATCTGGCGGAGCATGCGGGTCAGACGGTTGATGTTATCGTGGATAATGGTAGCCTGACTCTCTACACCCGGTGCTATGCGCTTGATGTTGTCAGCCGCAGCCGAAATAACGGTGAGCGGAGTAAGCAGCTCGTGGGTGATATTGGTGAATACCACAGCCATCTGCAGACGGTTCTTGGTGCGCAGACGCTCACGGTACCAGAGGATGGCGAAGCGAATGCCCACGATGAGGAGTGCTATATATATAAGGTAAGCCCACCATGATGCGTACCAAGGTGGCAACACCTTAATTGTTAAGGTGTAAGACATTTCGTTCCAGTGGCCATAACTGTCGGCAGCCTTTACGTGCAGTTTGTATGTGCCAGAAGGCAGGTTTTCGAAAGTTGCCTGGCGCAGGGAGGCATCTACATAGTGCCACTCCTTGTCATAACCTTCCAGGTAATAAGCGTATTTACACTGGCTGGTATTGAAAAAAGAAAGCAGCGCAAACTCAATACCAAACTTATCTACAGATGAAGGAATGGTAAGTGTCTGCATGTATACCGGAGTAGCATCTCCCAGTTTGCTGTGCATCACAGAGTCTAGTTCATTGTATCGCTTTCCGTCAATGAGCACATCGGTAATGATGATATTGGTCTTACTCTTTCTGCTCTGATATTTCTTTACCGCTGCTGGCGAGAAATTGATCATTTCGAGCCCCGAACCTAAATACAGTTCATTTCCATACTGATAGCTGGAGTTGGAAATAAAGCGGATCTTTCCCAGTCCGTCTTCATTAGTGTAGATGGTATACTTAGGTTCATTTTTCTCGTTGAAATTGAGCGAGATAAGTGCATTGTCTGTCGTGAGCCACAGGGTTCCGCTCTTATCTTCAACGATAGAGTAGATGCGGTCTACGTCCCAATGATATTCCTCGTTGACGCTTGTAAAGCAATCTTTTTCTGCATCATATCTGAAAAGGCCGCCGCTGTTTGAAATCACCCAAAGGCGATGTTTCGAATCTTCGAGACAGCGTGTAGCATCGTTCACGATAAACTTTCCGTTTTCCTGATTATACCATTTGTAGGTCAAAGTATTCTCATTGGCAAAATTTCCACTTACGCAGGCTATGCCCTTGTTACCGGTGGCAACCCAGATGTTGCCCTTATGGTCATCGCAGATGCCATTGACATCGGCGTGCAAGTTGATGTTGCCAATTTTCCCTGATGGCAGAATATAGTCAAGATAGTCGTTCTCGCCAATAAACAGCGCTCCCTTTCTGGTTGTAAAGAGTGTATTGACAACATTGTTTTTTACGAACTTGCAGTTGTTCTAGTCATATACTGTGGCTTGGTTGCCACGGAGTGCGAGGATACCATACCCTTCGCTTCCCAGCCAGATTTCTCCATTAGGCCTTTTGGCAATGGCTGTAATATGAGTATTGCGAATATCGTAAGGAAGGGTGTTGAAACCAGATATCTCTTCATTGATAGCAAGATGCTGGTTCTGTCTGTTATACATGGCAAGTCCTACCGGCGTAAGACTCATCATGAAATTCACACCATCTTGGGTATAGATATTATTGATGCCGATGAGATTGCCGGCATTGCTCATGATACTGTTGATGGTGAATGGCGAAGAAGCTGTACCGATATGGTACAGACCGTTGAAACGGGACAATGCCCAGACATTGCCCTGCTGATCGCTGCAAACATCGTTTACAGCCTGTGTCTTAAACTTGTTGTAGATTCCGATTTCCGGATAATATGCAAGACCTCCCTTCGGATTGTTCTCGTTGGCTACAGCCAGACCTTCACGTGAACAAACCCAGATAGTACCGGTTGTAGGGTCTTCTGCTATCTTGTAGATGATAGCGTAGGCGGTGTTGCTGTTTGTTACATCTACATAGCCCGGATTCTGTATGTTTCTTGGGTTAGTAAGACATTTCACTCCATTTCCCCAGGTTCCTATCCACAATTGTCCCTTCTGGTCGAGTTTTAATGAATAGGCAGAAATCTTGTCTTCTGGTTTCCACAGATTGTATCTGTACAGAATGTTACGCTTAGGGTCGAGTCGGTAGAGATCCCGCTCCCAAGTGCCGATATAGATTTGACCGTCCTTGTCTACAGCAAACGATTTAACGCTGATATATCCCAGAGGATGACGTTTGCCGTCTTTCTCTATCACGGTTACATTCTTGTCATTATAGGTAATGAAAGATTTTCCGCCCTGACCTGTATAACGTGACAATCCGTCGTTGGAGCCCATCCATAGGGTTCCATCTTGAGTAACGCAGAGGGCATATACCTTTCTCTGGTTGTCGTTGTCCATCGGAATGGTGGTAAAGGTACCTTTGCGCTTGTTCATCTTCACCAGACCGTTGCGGGTTCCTATCCACAGACAGTCGTCCTTGCCCTCGGCTAGAGAGAGTACGGTGTTGTGAGGCAGAATGTTAGGGGTATTTGTGTCGTTCCGGTAACTGGTAAAATGATAGCCATCGTACGCCTTCAGTCCAAAGTCGCTTCCAATCCAGATAACCCCCTTATCGCCTATCAGCATGCATTTCTGCTCTTCTGATGGAGAGGGATAAACCGTATTGAGCACCCGGATGTTTCCAGGTGCTGTGTTTTGAGCATGCAGAACAGTACATATCATGCAGAAAAGCATGATAAACAGCATGTGATTCTTTGTCAGTTGGTTTGGTACATTCATTGCTTTTTGTTTTTATCTGCTGCAAAGTTACAAAAAAAATCTTTTATTAGCACAAAATTGCCATAAGTTTTTTTGACATCTGTTATTTGTCGTTGAAAAATGGGACGAATCATGTACAGATATCGTGAAATCGTGTGCAATTATCATTATTTTCCTATAGTTTAACGCATTTTGTACACTATATAACGTTAATACTGCTTAAGTTTTGAAAACAAATACTAGTTTTGCAAGCGGAAATTAACAAGTATCCTAAAATATTAATTATAAAACATAAAATAAAAAGGTATGTCTAATAACTTATTTAGTAAAGTGACAAAGTCTGTCCTCATGCTTGCCATGGCAGCTGGGTTACCTGCAGGATTGGTTTCCTGCTCTGACGACTTTCATTACGAGTCACCGAAGATCAGTGGAGCGGCTTTCGATCCATCTCTTCCGGTAACAGTTTCAGAAATACTTCCTGACTCTGGAGGTTATCTTACACAGTTTGTGATTAAAGGTTCTAACTTCGGTACAGATCCTTCTAAGATTGATGTTATCTTCAATGGCAACCGCAAAGCCACTGTAGTTAGCTCTAATGGTACCACTTTATATGGTATCTGTCCTAAACAGGAGAATGGTAACAACAAGATTACCGTTCGCGTTGATTCTGTTGGCGAGCCAACCGCTTGTCCTAACACCTTTAAATATACTAAGGTAGAGCGTGTGTCTGTATTGGCAGGTAAGACTGGCTCCGGAGGTTATGCTGATGGTAGTCCTATCGATGCCCGCTTCGAGTACATGTATGGTGTAGGTGTCGTTACAGGCAACAATGTCATCGTGATGGAAGGTCGTAAAAACCGTGTCCGCATGATTTCAGAGAAAGACAACAAGGTGCTTACCCTTCTGGTGGGTGGTCCTAACTTCGGCCATCCTGCAGTTTCCAAGGACCGTACTCGCCTCTTTGCTATCCAGATTCAGCAGCCACATGCAGTTTACAGCTTCGACCAGGTGAACAACTGGAGTGCCAAGCGTCTCGCTACCAGCCTTCAGTATAAGGATAAGGATGGAAAAATGCAGGTGGTAGACGGAGACATCTATGCTACTGCCTTGGATGATGAGGGCAAATGGCTTTACTTCCGCGACCACAAGGCTCGCTTCGGTCGTATGGAAATCGCTAATCCTGAAAACGTGGAAATCCTGAACGATAAGTGTGGCGATATTGATAAGAATGTCTCTTATCTGGCTTGGAGCCCTGTAGATAAGTGCTTCTATATGTCGCTGCAGAACAAGCATGGTATCTATAAGATTTCACATGACGGCAAGACTGTTGAAATGTATGCGGGTTTCAACGGTGTAGGTTCACAGGATGGCCCTAAGATGAGTGCTTCTTTCAAAAACCCTACTGGTATGGCTTTTGATGTGGATGGCAATATGTATCTCACCGACTCTATGGGATTCACTATTCGTAAGATTGGCCATAACGATGGCATGGTAACCACCGTGGCAGGTATTTTCACAAAGAGTGATAATAATAAGGTAGAAGGTCTTCCTCTGGAAGTTACTTTCAGTTATCCTTACGACATCTCTATTGATGATGAAGGCAACTTCTATATCATCGAAGGTTGGGGCCGTGATGTCCGCAAGTTCGCCATCGAATAAAAAAAGAGGAATCTTTTAATAATAATCCAAAAGAAACAAAACAATGAAACATATAAAGATATACATGCTGCTGCTTGTCACGATGATCTGTACATCGGCTTTCGCACAAGACAAGTTTATGGTGGCTGGTACCGTAATGGATGAGAATGGTGAACCGCTCATCGGTGTAACGGTTATGAGTAAGGACAAGAGCGTACAGGGTGCGGTAACCGACCTTGACGGTAAGTTCCGTGTGAAGGATATTCCTAACAATGCAGTTCTGAACTTCACTTATCTGGGCTATAAGAAATATACTTATAAGGTAAACTTCAGCAAGGAAGGCCTTAAGATTGTGATGAAGCAGGATGTGGGTGCACTCGACGAAGTCGTTGTCGTAGGTGCCGGTACACAGAAAAAGGTTTCCATGACAGGTGCCATTACTACAGTAAAGCCTGAGGCTTTGGATGTTCCTGCTACTTCTATCACCAACATGCTCGGTGGTAATGTTCCTGGTATCATCGCCGTAACCCGTAGTGGTGAGCCTGGTAACGACTTCTCTGAGTTCTGGGTTCGTGGTATCAGTACCTTCGGTGCCAACTCTTCAGCCCTCGTGCTTGTGGATGGTGTAGAGGGTAACCTGAACGACCTCGATGCTTCTGATATAGAGAGCTTCTCTATCCTGAAAGATGCTTCTGCCACTGCCGTTTATGGTGTACGCGGTGCGAATGGTGTGGTTGTCGTAACAACCAAGAGCGGTAAGGCTGGTAAGTTGAAGATCAACTTCAAGACCAACTTAATCATGAGTGAGAATGGACGTGAGCCAGACTATTGCGATGCTTATACCTATGCATCTCTTGCCAATGAGGCTCAGATGGCTCGTGGTAATGATCCGAAATATACTCCTACAGAGCTGGAACTCTTCCGCACAGGTTTGGATCCAGACCTCTATCCTAATGTAAACTGGCGTGATGTTATCCTGAACAAGCGCGTATGGCAGAACCAGGAATTCCTGAGTATCGCCGGTGGTGGTACTGCTGCACGCTACTATCTCTCTTTGAGTATCCTGAGCAAGGATGGTGTCTTCAAGCAGGACAAGTCGGCTCACGATTATAATACCAACGTAGGTTACACCAAGTACTCTTTCCTCTCTAAGGTAGATGCCAACTTGACAAAGACTACCAATTTGAGTTTGAAGTTGAACCAGGTGATTGTTGATAACGATGGTCCTGGTTTGTCAGACAACAACTCTTTGTGGACAGCTCAGGCTAACCTGACTCCTGTTACCATGCCTGTGAAATACTCTAACGGTCAGCTCTCTTCTTATGGTAAGAATAGCGACCAGATTTCTCCTTACGTACAGTTGAACGAGATGGGTTACAAGCAGAACCGTCGTCTGAACACCGACCTCTCTGTTATTATCAACCAGAACCTCGACTTCATCACCAAGGGCTTGAAACTCCGCGGTATGTTTTCTTACTCAGGTCAGTCAGAACACAACACCACTCACTTCAAGAGACCTGATGTATATATTGCAAAGGGTCGTTATGCTGATGGCTCTCTCCATACAGAAAGAACCATTGAGAAGAAGGATGAGGAATATGCGCAGAAAGTTATCTTCAACCGTAACTACTATTGGGAGTTGAACGGCAGCTACAATCGTAAGTTTGGTGATCACTCTTTGGGTGCACTCCTCATGTTCTATCTCCAGAGCAAGTCTTATTCATATAAGGACAACGCTGATATTAAATCAGTTATTGCAGCCATTCCTTATCGCAACGAGGCGCTTTCTGGTCGTGTAACTTATGGTTACAAGGATACATACTTCACAGAGTTCAACTTGGGTTACACCGGTTCAGAGCAGTTCCAGACAGGTCATCGCTTCGGTTGGTTCCCTGCTATCTCTGGTGGTTGGATTCCTACTCAGTATAAGTGGGTTCAGAATAATATGCCATGGTTGGAGTACTTCAAGCTTCGTGCTTCTTATGGTCTCGTAGGTAACGACCGTATCGGTGGTACCCGTTTCCCTTACATCACAACTATCGTTGGTGGCGGTAGTGGCTGGAACAGCCTCTATGGTTCTAAGAAAGAAGGCCAGGTTGGTACCGATGGTCTGGTTTGGGAGAAAGCCAAGAAACTGGATGTCGGTGTTGATGTTCACCTCTTCAAGGGTATGATCGAGTTCACTCTCGATTACTTCAAGGATAATCGTACCGGTATCTTCCAGCAGCGTGCTACCGTTCCTGATGAAATCGGTCTGGAGTCTTTGCCTTGGGCTAACATCGGTGAGATGGAATCTCATGGTATGGATGGTAACATTACCTTCAGCAAGAACTGGAACAAGGACTGGAGAACCACCATTCGTGGTAACTTCACCTACTCTCGCAACAAGGTCATCAATTGGGAGCAGTCTGGCATCCGTTATCCATATCAGTCATACTCTGGTGTTCCTTACGGTGTACAGCGTGGTTTGATTGCCCTCGGTCTGTTCAAGGATTGGGACGATGTATACAGTTCACCAAAGCAGACTTATGAGTCAAAGGTTTATCCTGGTGATATCAAGTATAAGGACGTAAATAATGATGGCGTCATCAACGATGATGATAAAGTGCCATTGTCTTACTCAAACACTCCTGAAATCCAGTATGGTTTCGCTGCCGAGGTAAGATGGAAGAAGATTACGCTGAGTGCCCTCTTCGAAGGAACCGGTCATAGTACCTTCTTCTATGGTGGTACAGGTTTCTACCCATTCGCATGGGAGGCAACAGGTAACCTGCTTTCTATCGTAGCAGACCAGAAGAACCGTTGGACTCCACGTGAGATTTCCGGTACAGCAGACACCGAGAATCCAAACGCACGTTTCCCACGCTTGACCTATGGTGAGAATAAGAACAACAACCGTGCGTCAACCTTCTGGCTCGCAGATAACAGCTATTTGCGTTTCAAGAACCTGACAGTTCGCTATTCATTCGACCATCCTTGGTTGACCAAGGTATTCGGAATCTCTAACATTGATGCAAGTTTCATCGTCAACAACATCTGTACATGGGATAGCATCAAGCTCTGGGACCCAGGTCAGGTTGCAAGCAATGGTGCTGCATATCCTATCCAGCGTACATACACCTTGCAGCTCAACGTGAAATTCTAAGCGAGAAGCAATACGTAACGTGATTCGTAAACAATAAAGTGAATTTAAATATGAATACTAAACATATATTATTAGGTGTGATTGCTTCGGCATCAATGGTTGTAGGATTTACATCCTGCGATGACTATCTGAACACCGATAAGTACTTTTACAACCAGACCAGCCTGGACTCTGTATTCCAGCGCAAAAGTCTGTTGATGCAGTATCTCAATGCAGCATCAAGCTATATTCCTGCTGATGACCAGCTCTGGACCAATGCCAGTGTGCCATTCAGTTTCTCTTCTGATGAGGCTTTCTGCTCATGGAAGGATAATCGCCATGCCGGTATCTATTATGCCATGGGTGAGATTGATAAATATTCCGGCTATTTTGATAAATGGGCTAACTATTACAAAGGCATCCGTAAGGCTTACATGATTTTGGAGCGTATGGGTGAATGTAAGGACTTGAGCGAGACTGAGCGCCGCGATGTGGCTGGCCAGTGCCATTTCCTCCTGGCTCATTACTATTATTGCCTGGTTCGCCAGTATGGTCCTGTGCCATTGATTCCGAAGACCATTGCTACTAATGAGAGCGTTGAGAAAATGTCTTATCCACGTGCTACCTACGATGAGTGTATCGACTTCATCGCCAAGGAGTATGAAGAGGCTGCTTCCATGCTCGATTCAGAGCGTTCTTCTACAGAAACTTATAAGGTTCCTACTTCTGGTGCAGCCTTGGCTTTGGAATCCAGAGTATTGCTGGAGGCAGCAAGCCCTTGGTTCAATGGAAATAAGTATTATGTAGATTTCAAGCGCAGTTCTGATGGTGTTAACTATTTCAATCAGACCTACGATGCACAGAAATGGGCAAAGGCTGCTGCAGTCTGCAAGCGCATCATTGATACTGGCAAGTATGCACTCTATACAGTGCCTGCTGACAGCAAGACTCCGGAATTCCCAGAGAATGTATCAAAGGCAAACTATCCTGATGGTATAGGTGGCATTGACCCATTCCGTTCTTATAATGATATGTTCACCGGTGAGGAGAGTGCTTTCAATATCTCTGAAATCATGTGGGCAAAGAACGAGACTGGCAACTTGGTCTGGATTTCTTACCCAGCTGTAGCTGGTGGTGGTAATGGTCTCTGTGTAAGTCAGAATCTGGTAGACGCTTACCGTATGCAGAATGGTAAGGACATCAATGAAGCTGGTAGCGGTTATCCTTCTGCCGATGAGGCTTGGAAGCCTATTGGTGAGGCAAAGACTTTCTCCAACTATCAGTTGAATTCACAGGTTGCCAAGATGTACGACAACCGCGAGATGCGTTTCTATGCATCTATCGTGTTCAACTATTGCTATCGTGAGGGTAGTTCTTATACGGGTACAGCTGCCAATAACAAGAACTTCTACCAGACTTTCTATAAGGACAGTCCGTTCGCTGCCTGGGCTGATTATCCAAACGATAAGTCTTGGTCTGGTTACAACTGCATCAAGTACTGTCACCCATCAGATAAGCCGGGAGCAACAGTCCGTAGCAAGTACTTCCCAATCATTCGTTATGCAGAGGTATTGCTCAACTATGTAGAGGCAATGAACGAGATGGAAGGTTCTTATACCGACGAGGTTAACAATGTAACCGTAAGCCGCAACACAGCCGAGATGGTGAAGTATTTCAACATGATCCGTTATCGTGCAGGTTTGCCTGGAATTACAGAGGCTGATGCAGCAAACAAGGATAATATGCGTGAGTTGATTAAGCGTGAGCGTCAGGTAGAGTTTGCTTTGGAAGGTCGCCGTTTCTACGACTTACGCCGTTGGGGTGATTTGCAGAGCACCATGTCTAATCCGTTTATCGTGATGAATGTGGATGCACGTAGCAACGAGCAGCAGAAGTTCTATACTCGCACAATTAGTAGCTATCAGTATTCTCTCTATACCATCACAAACAAGATGTGCCTGTATCCAATCAGACAGACGCTGATTGACAAGAATGCCAAGCTCGATCAGAATCCGGGATGGGAGAAGTAATCAGAAATCATAGAAAATAACGATTAGATTATTACGACAATGAAAATGAATAAATATTTTTCAGCAATGATATTAGGTACTGCCTTGATGGGTATGGCTTCTTGTGAGCCTGTATCTGACCCTTTGGAAAAAGAGCAGTATCAGAAAGAAGTATATCTCGTGGGTGCAGCCCAGGATATACAGGACAAGGAAATTTCTTATGCTGGTGATGGTAGCCTCTATGTATCGGCTGCCATCGGCGGCACCACCTTCCCTGACCAGGATGTACAGGTAACCATCGGCTTGGCAGACAATGCAAAGATGGATATGTACAACTATAAGAATTTTAGTGATGGAGATGTGAAATACCAACCATTACCTTCTGCTTGGTACAATTTCCCTTCTTTTGTTGGTGTTATCAAGGCTGGTGAGGTATATTGCCGCATCCCTTTCACCATCGATACCGAGAAGATTCATGCAGATTCTCTCTATGTCATTCCTCTGAAGGTGGTAACCACTAGTGCTTACAGCATTGTTCAGAAAGATACCACTCTGCTGGTACATCCTAAGATGGTGAACGATTATTCCGGTGCTTATACTTTCGAAGGTACTACCTGGGAGATGAAGGATGGTGAGAAGGTAATGTCAAGTGCTTCTGCCACAACTACTCTCCGTAATGCCGTAGCCCTGAATGCCTCTACCATCCGCCTTTTCCAGAAGGTTGCGATGGAGAAGGTAAAGAATGTGGCAGACAACTGTTACAACATCCGTGTGAATGCCGACAATACTCTGACCGTGACTTCATACGATAAGATGCCTATCACGAATGGTGGTGGTACTTATGATAAGGACAAGGGTACTTTCTCCTTCTGGTATACAACAACCGAGGGTGGTAAGGAATACAGGACAGAAGCAACACTTACCAAGTCAAAGTAAGATAGGCTTAAGTTCAAAATAATTGTATTTATTAGTTAGGACTCAGGGGTGAAGGATTGTTTCAGGATAACAATATTTTTAAACCAGATTAAAATCAACAATGTGATGAAGAAACTACTATATATAATTTTCATGTCCTTCACCCTTATAGGGTGTACTTCCAACGAGAAGGATGTGCTCGATAATGTACAGTTTTACACGACTGATGATTTAGTTGAAATTGCTTCTGAATATGGTATCAAATTTCAGCCTCAAAAAGAGGCTGTTGGTATTCATTTGTCACAAGCGGAAATGGATAGTTTCATAGTTAAGTTAAATGGATTAAAGGGATTAAGAGGAAAACGTATTTTCGACAGATGTATTAAAACTGAGAATGAAGAACAATCTATAAAATATAACGTTCAGTTTCCAACAAGATCCAAAATTGATTCCTTGTATGACGAATCTTATAGCTTTGAGACAAATTATTATAATTCCTATTATGCTTGTGATTGTACTGTAGCATGGTCTATTCTATTCGATGAAAATGGAGAATATTCCAAAAGTTATGCAAGTGCTTTTGTCTCTATATTGAATCAACTTGATGGAATGTCTGCTTCAGATGAGATAGATAGTGAATCTAAGGATGACATATCCTTTACCCCTTGGTTGAATGCCTTTGAATTTCAAGGAAGTTTATTGGTGCCTTATAAGCGTGCTAATTTACCTATTGGCTATTTTACTTTGGGATATTATGGATGTGTTATGATATCTGATTTGGATGGAAGTTTTATTGAATGGAGGTAAATATTATGAGAAAAATATTTTTGATGGTATTGCTATTTGTTTTTAATTTACATTCTTACGCTCAGAATCTTTGCGTAGGAAATAGCTATGTTTCAGATACTATACCAAATTATGTAAATACTTCTTTGTCGAAAGACGAAATTGAGGTTGTACAAGAAATAGTCAGGAATTTTAAATGGGTAGATTATAGCACTATCGCTTCTTTATGTATCCATCCAGAATGGAAAAATGGATATTTCAAAGAGTTAAAGCAATGTGTCAATATCATAGAAACTATGCGAAAGAAATATCAAATTTCGGAATTTATATTTCCTTTTCCTCCTGTTATTGGAAACATGAAACTTATATCGGTTTCTCCTATTCAGAATACAGAAAATTTTGTTGTAAAATATCTTGTTTGGGATGACATGGAGGACCACTCTATAAAACTTTACCTGGACTTATTGGTTTCGAAAAATAAAAAGAATATCACTTTGAAACATGGCGACATAAAAGTGGAGAGTAATATAGGTAGGGCTTCTTTTGTATCAAGATATTCCGAACCTATGTTGTTGTTGTATGATGACAAAACAAGGGCTATTTGGGGAATGTTAAATGGTGATATTCATGTCACCAAAGAACGAGGGTCAATGGGTATCTCAACACGTTCTATTTTGACTATAAAAACTGATTGGTAAAAGAGTAAAAAGATATTGTATTAATTTAAGAAATAATATGGCAAAAAAATATAGTATTTTTTTTAAAGTAAAAACGGAAATAGTGAATTTAGTAGGAAGAATATAGGCCTATTCAAGATGCATTGGAAATGCATACCCATGGTAGACAGTTAAGTTTGGTCTGATAATATACAAATTTTTAGGCTCAGCAGAACTGCTGAGCCTAGTCGCAATCTTCTAGAAGCTATCTGCTCTCACCTCCTAAGTAGTCTTCTTTAACCTGAAGAGTTATCTTCGTTAACCACAAGAGCTATCTCCATTAACTGAATGAACCATTTCATTGCACTAAAGAAACTGTATAAACTAATTCGGTGAAGCACTTTATTTAGCTGTATCTATATAACCAGTTAGTCCGCCTTGCAGCATCGCAGCATTGAGACTGACGGCTGCCGTACTGGAGGAATTGTAGCATTCTACAGTCGCCTTACCGTTTTCATCGGTTGTAACAGATGGGTTCCAGTACAGAGTACGTCGCTTGTCGGTCGGGTCGAATGAGTTGAGATCTCTGTAAACAGGACTGTAGAAAGTGGAAGGGCGGTTGTAGCCCTGCAACATCGTATGCCTGATGCCACGATGCGTCTTGTAGGTCTTCTCCGGATCCCAGCCGTCTGACATCTGTACGGAACATACAATGCCCGCTTTCTGATTCTCCAGTCCGTTTTCTGCATGGATTACATCGCCACTCCAGGTGTCCTTCAGTTGGTCTCTTTTAACCTGAAAGTTCTTATCCATCGTATACACCTCGTTGTTGCTCAACGTATTATCCTCGTAGATAAGAATACTCTTGATGGCATCTAAGTCCTTGCGGAAGAAGTTTTCATCCAGCACCTTTCCGTTCACATAGAAAGTGATAGGGATAGAGCCGTACATGTAGGTACGGTCGGTGCCATTGATGGTGTCGCCATGACTGGAATCACTTACTTCAATATGGATATTCTTATCGAGTTGGGGCAGTAGGTTCTCTAAGAGACTTACGTCTTTGCCCTCGTCTCTTACCTTGTCTATAAAGCGGCTAACATCATAGAAACCGAAGATACGGCGCTCGAAATGTTCTGTCTCCTTCTGCTTGTTGCCTTTCTTCTTAGCCTTGACCGTTACTTCTCCCAGCATGATGGCATCTTTCGACATCTGTTCCTTGTATGCAGCATCAACCTCTTCCAGCTGCTGGGTGTTAACCTGCGGCTTGTACCAGAGAGGGTGGGTTTCGTAGTAGGCAAGGGTTCGTGGCTGCGGCTCGAAATTGCGGAAGATGCTGACGTTGGTCCAGCGGTTCAGTTCCTTTCCTTGTCTGCGGGTCTGGATATAGGAGTCCATCTCTCCCTCGAACATGTTGAGCGACATGTTGAAATAGCCTTCATCATCGGCATTCGTGTTACCCGCCACTACTACCGAATCCTTTTTGGCAAGAACGCTTACCCCGATGCCTTTCTGTGGCTTGCCGAAGAGCGATTTCACTCTGCCATGAAGGGTGAGCTTGAGTTCTGGCAGATACTTCGGTGTATAACTGGCAGAACTGATTTCCTGCTCTACATCATATCTTCTCCATCCTTTTACCAGCAGCAGATTGTCTAATAAGCGCTGGCGAATCGGTTTGCGGTCGATGAAATAATAGGCAGGATTCGGAATGTAACCCTTGAGGTCGGAGGTAAGCAGCAGGTCGGTCATGATGTTGTCGCCATATTGCTGGTTGTCAGATTCCAGCGCATCTCTCACGCTGACCGATAGGGTGGCGTTCCTGAGCGGATTGCCATTCTGGTCTTTTGCCTGTATCTGATAGATTACCTTTTGGAATGGGCGGTATACGAGGGTATCGGTATGAGCCTCTAAAGATAGGGTATCCTTGGGATAGACAAAGCAGAAGCGGTCTGCCATCACCTTGCCCTGAGAACTGATGAGGGCGATGCGGTTGATGCCGGCAGGCAACTGACTGCTGGATACACGGAATCGGGCGATGTCCTGGTTCTTGAAATCTACCTTCTGATAAAGAATAGGGAAACCGTGGGCAAAGAAGAATACGGCACAAGAGGAACTTGCTGTTGCACCGGCGGTATTGCCTTCAGAGCCGGCAGCAAGATTTCTGATAACCTGTACATCGATATAATCCTTGCTGTTGGTTGCTGCCAGGGTGATGCCCTGTTCCTCAGCCTTCGGCAATTCAAACTGATATTCTTCTCCCTTATATATCATTCTGACAAATGCCTTGTCGCCGGATGGCGTATATCTGAAGGTACCTATTCCATCGTAAAGGGCTTTGATAGGCTGGCGCTCTTCACCTATATATAATGTACCTTCTGCATTCACGCTTCCGCTGTCTGTAGCTACCGTTTCAAAGGCTACGGTGCAGGGAATGCCTTTTACGAGTCTGCCTCCTTCCGGAAAGAAGCGCATGCTGAACTTGGCTTCTTTCTTTTCTTTGGGGCGTTTCTGCATTCCTCCTTCCAGATTGTATTCAGCAATCTGCCGTTTCTCGGCTTTATCGCCTATCATCTTGCGATAGATGGGAAGAACCCTGGAGTAATATTGTGGTTCCGGGACTGAAAGCATCCATTTGGTATAGGCACGCAGTTCGAAATAACCGCTGAAGAATGAGTTGGTGAGTGGAATCTGCCCGATGGCATATCCGTCTTTGATCTCTGCAATCTGCCGGCTTACGGTATTGCCCAGCGGGTCGAGCAGTTCTACATAGAGCGGCTTGCTGATTTGGGTAGGCTGGTTACTTTCGGCTTGTACTACGTAGGCTTTATACCAGATAGTATCGCCCTGATAGTAACTGTTGTTGTCGAGATGCAGATAGGCCTTTTCCTGTGGATAGGTTGCAGCAAACTGTTGGGCCCGTGCAAACATACCCTGAAAGACATCACCTGTCTGTTGGGCATGCACTCCTACAGAACAGAGGAGACAGAATGCCGTGAGAATCTTGGCTTTTGTTGTCATATTCGCATTTTTTATTTAGATTGTAATTGCTTCTGATTGATGGTGTAAAGGTATGAAAACGGGGGAGTAATGCTGTTCACAGAATGAGAAATTACGTACAATTATCGTGATTTAGGGGTAAAAATCATAAAATGTGCCGTTTTAAAGCTATTTTCTATAGGGTCTGTTTCAAATAGTATGGCTAATTTTGCTGAGCAATTATCAATGAAAAAATATTTTATGAACAAAAGACTAACAATTTCCAGCTTCCTGCTTACGGCATTGGCTTGCAGTTTGCCGATGAATGCAGAAGCAGCCAGGAAGAATGCAACTAAGAACAAGTATGCTGGCTATCTTTTTGCTTATTTCGAAGGTAGCGGCGGTAAACAGGAACATTTGCGTTTTGCTATCAGCGAGGATGCCAAGAATTGGTATGCGCTCAATGACAACCAGCCAGTCATCGCCAGCGATTCTATCAGTACCAGTGGCGGTATCCGTGACCCTCATATCCTCCGTGGTGAAGACGGCTGCTATTATATCGTGGCTACCGATATGAACACCATGAAGAATGGATGGAAGGATAATCCGGGCATCGTATTGATGAAATCGAAGGACCTGGTGAACTGGACGCACTCCAAAATCGTATTGAAGGAAGATTACAAGAAGCACTTCAGCGATGCTTACTGGGTATGGGCTCCTCAGACCATCTACGACAAGAAGGCGAAGAAGTATATGATTTACTTCACCCTTCAGCGTACTGGTGATGGCAGAAAGAGTCTCGTTACCTATTATGCTTACGCCAACAAAGACTTCACAGGTTTCGAGAGCGAGCCAAAGGTTCTTTTTAATGCTAAGTATGGCTGTATCGACAACGACATTATTGAACGTAATGGTGTTTATCACATGTTTTATAAGGGGAACACCAAGGATGCCAATGGCAAGGAAATAAAGAATGGTATACAACAGGCTACATCCAAGAGTCTTCATGGCAAATGGAAGGAAGATTTCAAATATATCGATGCTTATGCCGATACCAAGACAGGTGTCGAAGGATCTGGAGTATTCAAGCTCAACAATAAGGATGAATATGTGTTGATGTACGACCTATACGGCTCAGGCAGATACGAGTATCAGACTTCTAAGGATTTGAAGACTTTCACATCTAAACCACAGTCGTTCCGCAAGAATTTCTTCCCTCGTCATGGCACAGTTTGCTCTGTTACTGCTGATGAACTTGAACGCTTGCAGCAGAAGTGGGGATATGTATTGAAACATGATTTTGTGGCTACAGGAAACCCTCTCTTCACTCATATTCATACTGCAGACCCTGCTGTGCTGGTAGATAAAGATACATTGTGGCTCTTTGCAGGTCATGATGCTAAAGGCAATCATCCTAGTTATGAGATGCACGATTGGCAACTATTCTCAACCACCGATATGAAGCATTGGACCCAATATCCAACACCATTAATGGTTTCCGACTTCAAGTGGGCTAAGAGCAAACAGGCTTATGCTGGTCATGTAGTAGAGCGCAATGGTAAATACTATTGGTATGTTTCGACCAATTGGTGCGGCATTGGTGTAGCAGTAAGCGACAAGATTACCGGACCTTATAAGGATGCGCTTGGCAAACCATTGCTAACCAACAAGGATTGTTTCGATTCAAAGCATAGCTGGGCATGCATAGATCCTGCAATCTTTATCGATGACGACAATACACCTTATATTATATGGGGCAACAGAGAATGCTATATAGCAAAGCTGAAAGATAATATGGTGGAGATAGATGGCAACATCAAACGTATTGATGTGGGTGCAGAATTTCCATTTACCGAGGCTCCTTGGGTGCATAAGTATAATGGCAAATATTATCTAAGCTATGCTTCGGGATGGCCAGAGAAAATAGCGTATGCCATGGCAGACAATATTATGGGACCTTGGACTGCCAAGGGGGTAATTAGTGAGATTGCAGGAAATAGCAACACCACACATCCTGCTATCGTTAACTATAACGACCAATGGATTTTCTTCTCGCATAATGGTGCCCTACATGATGGTGGAAGCTATAAGCGTAGCGTAATAGCTGAACCTATGTCATATAATGCCGATGGCACGATTCGTCCTATTGCTCCAACAGCAAAGGGTGTGAGCGGAGTTGGCAATCCTATATTGCCAGGCTTCCATGCCGACCCAGAGATTATGTACTCTAACAAAACTGGTAGGTACTACATCTATTCTACTACAGATGGCAAACCAGGATGGGGAGGGTATAAATACTATGTGTACTCTTCTTCCGATTTGAAAACATGGAAGAACGAAGGTGTGGCTCTTGATGCCTCTACCGACCAAATCTCTTGGGCTAACGGCAATCTGTGGGCGCCTGCAGCTATCGAAGTGAAGCAAAAAAATGGTAGCTATAAATACTATCTGTATTTCAGCGCACGTCCTAACGACAATGGTAGAAAGCAGATGGGTGTAGCTGTCGCAGATACTCCTATAGGGCCTTTTGTAGATCTTGGCGAGCCTCTCTTGGCTAAGAATCACCCTGGATGCAATGGTCAGCTCATCGATGTTGATGTCTTCATCGATCCTGTAAGCAATAAGCCATACCTCTATTGGGGCAATAGTTTTATGGCAGGTGCAGAACTCGAACCAAGCATGACAAAGATAAAGGATGAAACCATAACCGTGATGACTCCAAAGGGTGGAAGCCTGAAAGATTATGCTTACCGCGAGGCGCCATACGTATTCTATCGCAACGGACTCTATTACTTCATGTGGTCGGTGGATGATACGGGTTCTCCTAATTATCATGTAGCTTACGGAACCTCCAAGTCTCCGCTTGGTCCTATCGAGGTAGCCAAGGAACCTATTGCTCTGATTCAGGACCCACAGCACGAGATTTATGGCACCGCCCATAATTCCGTCATCCAGAAGCCAGGCACAGATGAATGGTACATTGTCTATCATCGCATCAACAAGGATTATATCCATTTCCAGCCAGGCGTTCACCGTGAGGTATGCATCGACAAACTGGAATTCAATGCAGATGGAACCATCAAGCGAGTAGTCCCTACCCATCAGGGAATTAAATAAACAACTGAACTTTCGCATATCAGGAAGTTAAAGGAGTTAAGGAAGTTAAGGAGTTAAGACGTATGTCTTGCTGCTTAAAAACTACGTCAAAAAGACTGTTGTCTTAACTCCTCCTGCGCAACCGTGCCCAGTGCCAGGTGAAGGCACAGGCTTCAGACATGACCTTGCAGTACATCCTTGATGAACGTGCAAGAGAGTTGTTTGGTGAGGAACGCCGTTGGAACACGCTGCTCCGTATGGGCGAAGATGGTATCAAGAGCATCAATGCCCATGCCATGTATATGGTGGCTCAGCCTTATTGGGGTGGATTCTTCCAACCTAATGTGCTGCCTATTACCAAGTGGATTCTCTTCCCGATTCCACAAAAGGTGATAGACAACAATACCGAAAATAAAATTGAGCAGAACCCAGGTTGGGAATAAGCTCCAAATCTTCAATAACACAACAAGAAAAGAGACAAGGAAAACTATCGGAAGATATGTTTTCTTTGCCTCTCCTATTTATGAACTGTTCTATTCTGCTTGTCTGAAATGTTCCAAAGCAGCAGCTACGCCATCTTCTTCGTTGGAAAGCGTGATGTAGTCAGCTTCTGCCCTGACCTCTGGTGCTGCATTCTGCATGGCTACACCCATGCCTGCCAGTTTCAGCATGCTCAGGTCGTTGTAGCCATCTCCGAAAGCAATCATATCGGCTGGGGTGAGATTGATTTTCGACAGAAGGCGGAGCAGGGACTTAGCCTTGTCGATGCCTTTAGGAACCAGTTCCAGGAAGAATGGGGCTGAGCGGAAGATGTCCATCCTGTCGCCCAGAATCTCTGAAAGTTCGTTTTCTGCCTTGAGCATATCTGCCGGGTCGCCTGTCATGAGGAGCTTGGTAGGGTGAGGCTCCAGGGCTTCGAACAGGTTTTCTACCTTTCGGATGTTCATCTTGTTGATACGCGATTCTTCCTTCACATACTGGTCGTCGGGCATCTCGGTGATAATCTCGTTGCCGGCATATCCCAGCAGGGCATGGTTCTTCTCCTTCGCGTACCTATATAATATAGGTATCACCTCATCAGGCAGGAACTGGGCGAAGAGTTTTTCGCCAGTCTTGGCATTCACGATATTGCCGCCATTATAAGATAGGATGTATCCGCCTCGCTTATCCAGTTCCAGACATTCCGCCACCGGTTCGATGCCGTAGGTCGGTCTGCCTGAAGCAAGGATGATAACAACACCCTCGGCTTCTGCCTGGAGCAGCGCTTCGCGGGTTTTCGGGGTAACCACCTTGTCGTGGTTGGTCAGGGTGCCATCCAGATCAAGGGCGATGGCACGGTATGGAAGATGATTCATATTTGATATATTATTGTATTTCTAATTTGGCTGCAAAGGTAAGATAAAAAAACGATTGTAACAAAAAAAAGAGTTAAATATGATATAAATATAGGTGTTTGACTGATAATTACCTGCTTTTTATTGTTTATTATACACTATAGTCGGAAAGTTTTCTTATCTTTGCAACCGAAATAACAAACAATAATATAAAATTAATAAAACCTATTTGAAAATGAAGAGATTAATTTCAGCAGTATTGCTTTCGGCAGCCGTAGTTGTGCCAACCATGGCGAAGAATGCAAAGACATTGGGCAATGGTTATCCATTTACTCAGGTTCCTTTCACCAGTGTGAAGATTTCACAGAATACTTTCTGGGGTGCCCGACTGAAGGCTGCCCGAGAAGTAACCGTGCCATTGGCTTTCAGCAAGTGCGAGAGCGAGCACCGTTACAAGAATTTCGATATGGCTGCCTATACCCTGCAGCATCCTAACCACCCGGGCTTGGATACCAAGGAGTGGGATGTGAGCAAGTTCATGGGATTCTCTTTCGATGATACCGATGTTTATAAGACCATCGAAGGTGCCAGCTACATCCTCCAGACTTATCCGAACAAGAAGTTGAAGGCTTACATCGACAGCGTGCTCAATGTGGTAGCTGCGGCACAGGAGCCAGATGGCTATCTCTATACCGCCCGTACCATCAATCCAAAGCATCCACACCAGTGGTCGGGAAATGAGCGTTGGGTCAAGGACGAGGAGGCGAGCCACGAGCTTTACAACCTCGGTCACATGGTAGATGCAGCCTGCGCTCACTATCAGGCTACCGGTAGCACCAAGTTCCTGAATATCGCCAAGCGCTATGCTGATTGCGTGGTAAAGGAGGTTGGACCTAAACCAGGACAGGCTACCATCGTTCCGGGACATCAGATTGCAGAGATGGCTTTGGCTCGTCTCTATACCTTGACCGGTGAGAAGAAGTATCTGGATGAGGCTAAGTATCTGCTCGATTATCGTGGCAAGACTCATATCCGCAACCCATATTCTCAGAGCCAGGCTCCTATCCTGGAGCAGAAAGAGGCGGTAGGTCATGCTGTTCGTGCCGGCTATATGTATGCCGGTATTGCTGATGTGGCTGCCCTGACCAAAGATTCTGCCTATATGAAGGTCATCGACCGTATCTTCAACAACATCATCGGCAAGAAGTATTATCTTACAGGTGGTGTAGGTGCCCGTCATGCCGGTGAGGCATTTGGCGAGAATTATGAGTTGCCAAACATGACTGCCTACAACGAGACTTGTGCAGCCATCTCTATGGTTTATCTCTTCGAGCGCATGTTCCTCCTTCACGGCGAGAGCAAGTATATCGACTGCCTGGAGCGTACCTTATATAATGGTGTCATCTCGGGTATGAGTATGGATGGCGGCAGATTCTTCTATCCTAACCCATTGTCAAGCGACGGCAAGTATGCCTTCAATGCTGACAATACCAAGACCCGCCAGCCATGGTTCGGATGTGCCTGCTGCCCAAGTAACCTGAGCCGTTTCATCCCTTCTGTGCCGGGTTATCTCTATGGTGTGAAGGACAACAACATCTACGTAAACCTCTTTGCCGGTAATACTTCTACCATCAAGGTGAATGGCAAGGATGTGGTTCTGGAGGAGACTACCGAGTATCCTTGGAACGGCGACATCAAGATTGCTGTGAAGAAGAGCGGTGTGAAGAATGCCAACCTCCTGGTCCGTATTCCTGGATGGGTTCGCAACCAGGTGGTTCCTAGCGACCTTTACAAGTATAGCGATGCAGAGAAGCCAGCTTATAGCGTAACTGTAAACGGCAAGGCTGTAGAGGCTGATCTCAATGCCAACAAGGGTTATCTCCCAGTCAGGAACATCAAGAAGGGCGATGTCATCCGCATCCACTTCGATATGCCGGTTCGTACTGTGGTTGCTAATGGCAAGGTGGCTGATGATAAGGGTAAGGTTGCTGTAGAGCGTGGACCGTTGGCTTATTGCGCTGAGGCTGTGGATAACGATAACGAGCCTGTACTCCGCACCATCATGGGACAGAAGCCGAACTTCACTTTGGTGGATAACTACAGCATTGAGAACAAGGAGTCCAAGGGTGCTCCTGCCTTCAAAGTCAAGGCAATTTCTACACCAGCTCATATCTTGGACCAAAAGAAGGAAGGTGTTATTTCTGTCAAGGTTCAGAACCTCACCCTGATTCCTTACTATGCTTGGAATCATCGTGGAGCCAATCAGATGAATGTCTGGTTCTATCAGGGCTTGTCGTTTATGGATAAGTAATAAATAGTTTTTAAAATCAAGGAGAGGGTGCGTCATGGACTTATGACACACCCTCCTCTATTTATTTATAGCAAGGGCGTCATATATATTGGCACCAATAAGGTCTGTCCATCTTTTTTGAAATCTTTCGTATATAATAGGTATCTTTTGTCGATTCTATCAGAGAACTTCAGGCAAAACTCATCTAGCGACTTGTGACTGTTATATCCTGACGATTTCACTTCTATCGGATAAATCTTCTTGCCACGAGATAGCAAGAAATCTATCTCATAGTTCTTGTGGCTTGTTGCATGGGGAAATGTGTAATAGAACAGTTTGTTTCCTGATGCGGTAAGCATTTGGGCAACGAGATTCTCATAGGCATATCCCATATCGCTACTCAGTTTGTCGCTCAACAACTTTTCGTAAATGGTGTTCTCTGTGTAGTCTTTATCCCAAAAAGCAAGTGTGACGAATAGCCCTGTGTCTCCAACAAACATTTTATAGTAGTCTTCGTCACTATGTAATGAAAAACCGACATTGGGATCATTTGCGTGGTAGGCAAAATTGACCACCATGCTGTCTTTCATGTCTGCCAAGACCCCCATAAGGTTCTTTCTGCCTGCATCATCCAATACGCTTGCTACCTGGTATCTGGCTGAATTTTTGTTTAATTCGGAAGGGATGCTCTCGAATAACTTGGCAGCTCTTCCTGTTTTGTCAATCTTTCTGAAGTCGTCAAGATAAAGTTCTATGATTTCTCGTTTTACGGCATCTGTTTTGCTCAGATTGTTGGTGTCTAAGTACTCGTTTACGGCTTGTGGCATTCCGCCTACGAGCATATATAGACGAAGGTTGCGCATGGCTTCTCGATGCGCAGCTCCCAATGGAACTTTTGCATCGAAAAACTGCTTGAGTAGGGGAAAGGTAGCAGTATCGCCCATTGCCCATCGAAATTCCTCGTAATCCATCGGATAGAGATCCAAACGTGTCTCTTCGCTTGGAATCAAAATGTTTTCTACATTCTTTTTGATGCTGATAAGAGAGCCTGTCTCTATGTAGTCGTATCTTCCGTCTGCTACTAGGTATTTGATGGCTTGCCGGGCTTGTGGGCACATTTGTACTTCATCGAAAATGATGGCTGATTTGCGTGGCTCCAAGATTACTTGGTAGATTGATTGGAGGCGCAAAAATATGTAGTTCAAGTCCATGAGGTTGTCAAACAGCTGTTTCTCTTCCTTAGATGCTTGTACGAAATCTATAAGGATATAGCTTTTGTATTCATTTTCTGCGAAAGCTTTGGCTACTGTTGACTTTCCTACACGGCGTGCTCCTTTGAGCAAGAGGGCTGTGCTACCATTTCTCTCTCGCTTCCATTCGAGCATTTTGTCGTATACTTTTCTTTTAAATATTCTTTTTCTCATAACTTGTTGATTTTGAGCGCAAAGATACATATAAGTTCCAAATCCCCCAAATGTTTTTTGTTAAAATGTTCCAAAT